>Ga0114944_1000148_pt1 | contig 16505 bp, 11 predicted proteins | sample OV2TP2_FD_89582 | JGI IMG/M metagenome (GOLD analysis project Ga0114944, IMG submission 89582) | Hot spring microbial communities from Beatty, Nevada to study Microbial Dark Matter (Phase II) - OV2 TP2 | ecosystem: Environmental > Aquatic > Thermal springs > Hot (42-90C) | place: USA: Beatty... | reverse complement strand
CTGAGCAGTCTCGCGGCTCATAGTCCGCAGCAGGACGCGTCCTCCCTCGCCGGCTCGTACACCGAGGGCCAGGCCGATCGCGGCAAGGCTGTCTACGAGGCCAGCTGCAGTTCCTGCCATGGGGCCTCGCTGCGCGGCGGCGCCAACGAGTTCGCCGCGCCCGCTCTTGCGGGGCCGTTCTTCTACGAGAAATGGGCGGGCCGGCCGCTGGCCGAGCTGTTCCGCTACGCGGCCGAGAGCATGCCGCCCGACCAGACGAAGCTGTCCGAGGCTGCCTATCTCGATGTCACCGCCTATATTCTGCAGGTCCTGAAATACCCGGCGGGCAGCGCCGAGCTGAGCGCGGACTCGCCCGCGATGAAGCGAGGGATCGAGCGCCTGCAGCCCTGATGACGATCGGCCGGAGGGGAACGACCATGAACCGCAGACACCGAGTTCCCGCATCACGCTCCCGGTCCGTGCGCAGCCCGGCGGCATCCCGAGTGCCGGCCCTCGGCATCTCGCTTCTGCTCTTGAGCGCGCTCGTCGCCGCGCAGCGCTTCGTGCCGTCGCCAGAGCCGGGCGTCGTGCCGGAGAAGCTGAAGAGCTACGTGCCCGTCACCGACGACATGCTTCTGCGTCCGCGGCCCGAAAACTGGATCACCTATCGAAACGGCTACGGCCTGTGGGGGTATAGCTCTCTCAACCAGATCAACGCCGGAAACGTCACCCAGCTGCGGCTGGCATGGTCCCGTGCAATGCAGACGGGGCCGCAAGAGGTCGAGCCGCTCGTCTACGACGGCATCATGTTCCTCGCCAACTCGGAGGACATCGTCCAGGCCCTCGACGCCACAAACGGCGATCTGCTCTGGGAGTACAGACGCAAGTTGCCCGAAAACATCGGACGCCTGACCGGCACGCAGTTCAGATACCGGAATATCTCGATCTTCGACGACAAGATCTTCCTCGCGACCAACGACGCGTTTCACATCGCGCTCGAGGCCAGAACCGGCAAGGTGCTCTGGGAGACCCAGCGCGCCAACTTCAAGGACCAGGTGGCCCAGACGACGGGGCCCGTGGTCGTGAAAGGCAGGCTGATCAACGGGTCCCGCTGCAATCCGAGCAGCCCGCTGGCCGGCGGGTGTTTCATCACCGCGCACGACGCGAGGCACGGCGAGGAGCTCTGGCGCGTGTACACGGCCGCGAGGCCGGGCGAGCCTGGCGGCGATACGTGGGGAGATCTCCCGCTCGAAAAGCGGCGCCATTCGTCGGCGTGGATGCCCGGGAGCTACGATCCGGCTCTCAATCTTGTCTTCTGGGGCACCGGCGTGACGGCGCCGCTTCCCGAGAAACTGCGCGGTGCAGGGAAGGACCACCTGTTGTACAAGAAATCGAAGCCTGCGATCGAGCCCGAGACCGGCAAGATGGCCTGGTACTTTCAGCATCTGCCGCGCGACAACTGGGATCTCGATCACGTCTTCGAGCGGCTGATCGTCGAGACAACCGTGGCACCCAGTCCCGACGAAGTGCCGTGGATCAACCCGGCGATTCGGCCGGGCGAGCGGCGCAAGGTGATCACTGGGATTCCCGGCAAGACCGGCATCGTGTGGACGCTCGACGCGCGGACGGGCCAGTTCCTGTGGGCGAGGCCGACGATCTACCAGAACATCATGACGGGGGTCGACCTCAGAACCGGCCGGCCGATCATCAACGAGGCGTCGACGCCGCAGTCGATGGACACGCCCTCGTTTGCCTGCCCGTACCTGCTCGGCGGCAAGGACCAGCCCTCCGGCGCCTACAGCCCGGACACCGGCGCGATGTACATGCCCATGAACAACACGTGCATGGACATCGCGATGTCGGTCGAGAAGGCTGGACCATCCGACGGGTACGATCTCGCCACGAAGGTTCGCTACGTGCCGGGTGCGGATCCCGCCACGGCCCGCGTGGGGCGGCTGCAGGCCATTTCCGCGTCCACCGGGAAGACGCTGTGGAACTACGAGCAGCGGGCGCCCATCTACGGGTCGGTGCTGGCCACCGGAGGGAACCTGGTCTTTTCGGGCGATCTCGTGCGTCGCTTTCGCGCGTTCGACGCCACGACCGGCGCCGTGCGCTGGGAGACCATCCTCAACGGCGCCGTCTCGGGCCGTCCGATGACCTACAGCGTCGGCGGGCGACAGTATGTCGCCATCGGGGCGGGCGGCGTCACGCAGGGGACGGGCCTGCTCGACGGCCTGACGCCGGAGCTGACGACGCCCCGCACCGGAAACACGCTGTTCGTGTTCGCGCTGCCTGAGCCATAGCCCGCTTCCAACAGCCGCGCCAGCGGCCACCGTGACGCTCCAGAGAGAAAGCTGGGAGAGACAGGAGGAAACGATGAAAGGCGTTCACGTACTTCTAGCGACGGCAGTCCTGTTTGCGACGATGACAGGGGTCGCCCGTGCCGCCCAGGTTGAGGTTGGTGCCTCGTTGGTCAGTGCGAATATCGGGGTTGGAGAGGACAACGAGGGATCTACGATCGGCATCCCTTCCGGCGGATTCGGCGTTTTCCAGCCAGGACTGTTCGCCTCAATCTTTGTGGACCCTCGCCTGGCCATCGAGCCGCAGATCGGCCTGATCTGGGTAGGCGCGAACGGAGAGTCCTTCCATCTCCTGCATGGTGGCGTTCAGGTCGACTACTTCGTCATGGGCGCTACTCGAAGGTCGCCGTATGTGTTTGCCGCCGTGGGTGTCATCGACGTCTCCGAAACGGATGAGAGTCCCACTTCCATCAGTGGTGGGGCGGGGTACCGCGTCCCGGTCGGCGACCGACTGACTGTCCGATTCGACGCGCGGTTCTCGCACTTCACGAGCCGCGGCGGCGGCAATGCGTTCAATACGTTGAGTGTGGCGCTCTCGCTCGGCGGGATCTTCGGGCGGTGACCATCATCACACCAACGCTTCTTGGATGGCTTTCGGAATGGGGAATGAGGCGCAACCGACCCTGAAGCCGCCGCTCAAGTGGGCCGGCGGGAAGCGCTGGCAAGTGCCGCGCGTTCTTCCGCTCTGGAAACTGCATCGCGGACGGCGGCTCGTCGAGCCGTTCTGTGGTGGTCTGGCGATGGCGCTCGGGCTCACGCCTGAGCGAGCACTTCTCAACGATGCGAATCCGCATCTCATCAGTTTCTACCGTTGGCTCCAACGCGGCTTGACCGTCGATCTCGCCATGGAGAATCGCGAGCGCCTGTATTACCAGCATCGCGAACGCTTCAACGCACTGCTGGCCGAGGGGGGCTGCGAGGACCGCGACGCCGCAGCGCTCTTCTACTACCTGAACCGGACCGGCTACAACGGCCTCTGTCGGTTCAATCGGCAAGGCGCGTTCAACGTGCCGTTCGGCCGCTACGTTCGGATCTCCTACGAGCGTGACTTCTCCCGGTATCGCGAAGCGTTTACCGGCTGGACATTCATGACCGGCGACCACGAGAAGGTGCCCGCCGAGCCGGACGACTTCGTGTACGCCGACCCGCCCTACGACGTCGAGTTCACCCAGTACGCGAAGGATGGCTTCGGCTGGGAGGACCAGGAGCGGACGGCGCTGTGGCTGTCGAAGCATCGCGGTCCGGTGGTACTCGTCAACCAGGCCACCGACCGGGTCGATCGCCTCTATCGAAGGCTCGGGTTTGCCGTCAGCTTTCTCGCCGCGCCGCGTCGGATCAGTTGCACCGGCGACCGAACTCCGGCGTGGGAGATCATCGCCACACGCAACCTGTGACGCGGCGGAAGCCGATCGTCCTTCCGCACGTCGCGCGTGCTAGCATTCATCGCGTGGCGCGATGGAGGCGCGCGGCATGAACCGCTGGGTCGACTGGCGCGATCAATCCGAGCGCGATCTGGCACACGCGCGGCACGCGCGCGATGACGAGGATTACGAATGGGCGGCGTTTGCCGCGCAGCAGGCAGCCGAGAAGGTGTTGAAGGCCGTCGTTCTCGCGCACGGCGGCGAACCGTGGGGGCATCTGATCGTGGGTCTCGTCGAGGCGCTCCCGCCGCCGTCCGCCGCATCGGAGATCCTCGACGCCGCGCGCCGGCTGGACAAGCACTATATTCCGGCGCGCTATCCGAACGGATTCGCCGCGAGCTATCCGGGAAAGTTGTATACACAGGGAGAGGCGGAGCAGGCCATTGCCGACGCGACACGCATCATCGAGTTCTGCCGGCGCCGTCTACCTGGACAAGCACAAGCGGATTGAGGACCTGCGCGAGGCGGCGCGGCGCGCGGTCTCGCACATCCCGTCGATTCAGCGGGCCGTGTTGTTCGGATCGCTCGCCGTCGGCGTCCCGACGCCCAGATCGGACGCGGACCTCCTGATCGTGCTCGCCGCGAGCGCGCACGATCAGGCACGTGACCGCGTACCGGGCGTGCTGGCGGCCCTGAGCCCGCTGCCTTGTCCGGTCGATCTCTTCGTGCTGACGGCAGACGAGCTCGTGCGTGCGCAGGAACGTGGCGATCCGCTGGTGCGCGAGGCGCTCGCGAACGGGGTCGACTTGTTGCCGGCACCATGACGCTAGTGGGCATCGAGCCGCCCGTTGTCGCTGCGTGTCGCGCGACGTTTCTGTTGCGCACCACGCGCGGGCTCGTTCATGATAGCCGGCAGACAGCGACCCGTCGGCAGGCCCGGACTTCGGGTCGCCGAATCGGACAGATTCATGTAGAGGAGTCCCACTCATGAAACGGTCTACCGTCGTTCTCGTCGTTCTGGTTCTGGTCGCCCTTGCCGGGGTGGCCGTCTGGCAGGGTCGTCTCGGCGGCGGCTCTGCGCCCCCCGCGGAGAGCGTGCAGGTGGATGCCTCCAGTATCGGGGGCGTCGTCGTGAACGGCGGGCGCCCGGAAGCGGGCGTCTGGGTCGTCGCCGAAACGACGGATCTGCCCACGCACTTCACGCGAATCGTCGTGACCGACGACAGCGGGCGGTTTGTCGTGCCCGACCTGCCCGCGGCCACCTACGACGTGTGGGTGCGCGGCTACGGGCTTCGGGATTCGACGCCCGTGAAGGCGAGACGCGGTGGCACGGTGACGCTCGAGGCGACGGCCGCACAGACGCCGCAGGAAGCCGCCAAGATCTATCCGGCCAACTACTGGCTCTCGCTGTACGAGCCCCCGCCCGCACAGGCGCTGCCGCTCGCCAACGGTGAAGAGCACGGCACCAAGGCGCAGGCAAGGACGCCCGAGGAACGGACCGACGAGGAGAGCGCCGACGCCGCCGGGTCGTTCCCCTCGCGCGAGCACTGGGTCGGGCAGGTGAAGCTCGGGTGCATGCTGTGCCATCAGCTCGGCCAGGAAATTACGCGGATCTGGGCGCGGCCCGAGGACTGGGATGCCGTGTGGGACCGGGCCGGCATGGAGCGAACGGCCGCGAGCCTGGGCAAGCACGTGCTCAAGACGAGCCTGGCCGAGTGGACCAAACGTATCGCGGAGGGTGAAGTGCCGCCCTCGCCGCCGCGTCCATCAGGTGTCGAGCGGAACGTCGTGATCACTCAGTGGGCGTGGGGCATCGAGAACAGCTACATCCACGACAACGTGTCGACCGACAAGCGCAAACCGACGCTGTACGGGAATGGCAAGGTCTGGGGCCTCGACATCGGTCAGGCCTATCTCTGGGAACTTGACCCGGTGAAACACAGCGTCGCCGCCCACGAGATTCCGCTGCGCGACGGCCCGGGACGCGACCCGGATCGGCCTGGCCGCATTCAAGGGTCGACCAGCTCGCACAACCCGATGATGGACGACAAAGGGAACGTCTGGATGACGACGAGGGTGCGCGGGCGCGAGGCGCCAACGTGGGTCCACGACCGAACGTTCGACGTCGAGAGCGGCGGGGCCAGCTCGGCCGCTCCGCGCCAGTTGTCGGGCCGCGACCTCATGAACGGGCGGCAGCTTGGGTACTTCGATTCGCGCAACAACCGCTTCGTGCTCATCGACACGGCCTTCGCCACGCATCACTTGCAGTTCGACGAGCAGGGGCGGCTGTGGACGAGCGGCGATGGGGCACGTCTCGGGATGTTCGATCCGTCGAAATTCGACCCCGAGCGGCCTCTCGAGACCGAGGCCGGTGCCCAGACGGGCTGGGCGAAGATCGATCCGACGACTGGCAAGTCGAGCATGGGCGGCGGTTACGGCATCATCGTGAACCCGAAGGACGGCACCGTCTGGCGGGCCAACTATCCGGGCATCTTCGGGCAGGCCCCTCTGCCTGAGCTCACAGGCAACTACATCGACCGCTTCGATCCGAAGACGAAGACGTACAAGCGGTACCAGATTCCGCTGCCCGGGTACGGGCCGCGCGGAGTCGACGCGTCAACCGACGGTCTGTTGTGGTTCGCGACCGGAAGCGGACACCTGGGCCGCTTCGATCCGGCGACCGAGCGCTTCACGTACTGGGAGACGCCCGGTCCAAAGATCAGAGGGACCGGGAAGGAGACCGGCAGCGCCGACTTCCACTATTACATCTGGGTCGATCAGTTCAACACGCTCGGCCTCGGCGAGAACCAGGTGATCGTCACCGGCACGAACTCGGACTCGCTGCTTGCGTTCAACCCATCGACCGAGACGTTCACCATTCTCCGTACGCCGTCGCCGGTCGGCATGTTCACGCGCGGCCTCGATGGGCGAATCGACGACCCCGCGGCGGGATGGAAGGGACGCGGCTTGTGGGTGTCGAACAACACCGACGGGCTCATGCACACCGAGCGGCGGCGGGGATTCATCAGCAAGGTCCAGGTGCGGCCGGATCCGCTCGCGCATTAGTTCGGTTACTGCATCCCGACAATCGTGCCGTCGGGCAGCAGATCGATGTCTGCCGAGTGCGGCCGCTTCGGCAGGCCCGGCATGGTGGTGATCAGACCCGTCAGCGGCACCAGAAACCCTGCGCCCGCCGCCATCCGAACCTCACGGACCGTCATGTCAAAGCTCCGCGGACGGCCCACCAGCCGTTCGTCGTCGGAGAGCGAGAGGTGCGTCTTGGCGATGCAGACGGGGAGGTCCGCCAGCCCCAGCGCGGTGGCCTGATCGAGCTGTTTCTTCGCCGTCATCGAGAAGTCGACATCCTCGGCGCCGTAGATGGCCCGCGCGATCCGGCGCACCTTGTCCATCGGCGGGTCGGTCAGCGCGTAGATGTAGCGGGGAACCGGTGTCGCCTCCCGCGCGCGCGCCAGGATGCGCTCGGTGATCTTCAGCGCGCCCTCGCCCCCCTGTCCGAACACGTCGGCACTCCCGGCTTCGATCTGCTCGCGGCGAAGGTGATCGAGCACGTCCCCGATCTCACCCGCCGAGTCGTCGTCGCGCACGTTGACCAGCACGATCGGATCGAAGCCGAACTGGCGCACGCTGTCGAGGTGCTTGTACAGATTGTCCATCCCCCGGCCGAGCGCGAAGCTGTCCACGCGCCCGGCGTCGGCCATCGACGCGCCCCCGTGGACCTTCAGGGCGCGGAGGGTGACCACCAGCACGACGGCGTGAGGCCAGAACCCGGCGCTTCGACACTTGATGTCGAGAAACTTCTCGGCGCCGAGGTCGAACCCGAAGCCGGCCTCGGTGAACACCACCTCGGCCCTCCGGAGCAGGAGCCGCGTTGCAACGACGCTGTTGCAGCCGTGGGCGATGTTGCCGAAGGGCCCGCCGTGAACGAGGGCGGGCGCGCCCTCGGTCGTCTGCACGAGGTTGGGCAGCAGCGCGTCACGCAGCAGGGCCGCCATGGCGCCCTCGGCCCGCAGATCGGAGGCGCGAACCGGCGTGCCGTCGCGCCCGAAGCCGACCAGGATTCTGCCGAGGCGGGCTCTGAGGTCGGCATAGTTGTCCGCGAGACACAGGATGGCCATCACTTCGCTGGCCGCCGTGATGTCGAAGGCGTCTTCGCGCGGGACGCCCATCGTGCGACCGCCCAGTCCGGTGACGACGTGCCGGAGGAAGCGATCGTTCATGTCCAGCACTCGGCGGATGGTCACCTGGCGCGAATCGATCTTCGACGGCACTTCGAAGAACACGTCGTTGTCCACGAGCGCGGCGAGCAGGTTGTTCGCGGACGTGACCGCGTGAATGTCTCCCGTGAAATGCAGGTTGATGCGCTCCGACGGTACGAGCATGGACTGGCCGCCGCCGGTGCCGCCGCCCTTGGCGCCGAAGACGGGGCCGAGCGATGGTTCTCGAAGCGCGCAGGCCGCTCGAGCTCCAAGGCGGCGCGCCGCCTGCGTCAGTCCGATGGCGCACGTCGTCTTGCCCTCGCCGGCCGGCGTGGGGTTGATGGCCGAGACGAGGATCAGCTTGCCGGTCAGGGGATCGGCACGAAACGCGGCGTCAGGGTCGATCTTCGCGACACTTGGTCCCCAGTGGTGCAGGTCGGCCTGGGTGAAGCCCAGGTCGGAGGCGACGCTTTCGATTGAACGCATGCGGCGATTCTACGCGGGAAGGGCATGGAGACCGACGCTAGCGCTCGGTGGGAAGCGACGGAGCGAGCGCCATCACGGCCCAGGCGGTCGCGGCCGACGAGATGAATTGATCCCGGCCGTGCGGAAACCCCGTCTCGAAGTACGCCTGGAAGCCGAAGGCCCTCGAGCGCAGGAACCACGTGCCGTCCTCGAGCTGCGTGCGGAGGAGAAACGACGTGCCGCGCTGATACGCGTCACCTTGTACCGGAATGCCCGCGAGCCGCAAGGCGACGAGCGCCTGTCCTGTCGCGTACGCGTCAGAGGCAAGGGTCGGCAACTGCGCCCATCCGCCATCGGTGCGCTGCAACGCCAGCAGCCGCGTGGACTGACGCGCGATTTCTTCGCCCTGGACCCCGCCCCAGACGAGGCCCATCAACTTGAACGCCTCGTCCTGGGTTGACGTCATGGCCACCCTGCGCAGGTAGTCCAGAGCGCGCGCCACCCGGGCCTTCGTCTCATCACGACGCCCAGGCGGCATGTAGACGAGGAGCCCCCGGATGGTCAGCGCCGTGAAATGGACGGCGCTCTGGTCGATGAGCGGCGGTCTGATGTCGTCGATATTCCAGCTCCCGTTAGGCTGCTGCAGCCCGGCGAGCGCGATCGCGACCGCGTCGGTCGTCAGGTTCGGCTCGACCTTGTCCTCCGCCAGGCCGACCAGGCCGTACGTGACGTTGGCGACAAAGCCGCCGATGCTCTGTCTGCCGAGCAGCAGGGCGTCCCGCGTCGGCTTCCACGACGTCAGCGTGGCCTCCGTCGGATGCGCGGCGAGTGTCGGGTCGACGGTCACCCCGCGAGCGGCGGCGAGACTGACCGCCATCGACGGCAGACTCTGGTTGTGACAGGAGATGCACTTGGTCCGGTTGTTGAACGTCGGGCCGGCCGGCTGCAGCCGTGCGACGGCCCGCTCGATGGCGTCGCGCGCGGCGCGCGGTGTCGCGACACGCCGAGGAACGGGCGGTTGCGGCGTCTCGGTCGCGCCGGCCTTGCGGAGCATCGCCGCCGTAGGCGTTTCGCCCTGCGTGAGGGCCCAATCCAAGGCGTTTCGTCCTGAGTCATCGCGCGCCGACAGATCGGCGCCGCTTGCAAGCAGCAGGCGCATCGTCTCCGGACTGGGCCGCGGACTGGCGGCCGCCAGCATCACCGGCGTCGCGCCCTGCGACGTCCTGGCGTTCACACTCGCCCCGCGCTCGATGAGCGCGCGCATCAGGTCGGCGTCGCCGTGATAGGCGACGAGATGAATCGGAGCCAGCTTCAACACCACGAGCTGCAGGTCCCGGTTGAACTCGCCGCCAGCGCCCACGATGCGCTTCGCGGCGGCGAAGCTCGTCAGCGGCAGGCCCGAGGCGAGCAGGGACGTCAGCTGGGGCGTGTTGCGCGTGTCGACGCCCGCGCCCTCGAGCAGCCGCCGCATCTGCTCTCCGTCCTCGCGGAGGTAGACCGCCCGCAGCCACGCGTCGTTCGGCACGGCCTTGACGTCCGCTCCCGCGGCAAGCAGCGCGCGGGCCGAATCCAGGTTGCCGTGGCGAGCCGCGACGAGCAGCGCCGTGGCGCCGTCGACCGCCTTCGCATTGACGCCCGCACCATGCTCGAGAAGGAGTCGAACCTTTGCCGCGTCGCCCGCCGCCCACATGAGCGCTGTGGCGCCGGTCGCATTCGCGGCGTTCACATCAGCCCCGCGTGTCAGCAGCAGCCGCATCACGTCGGGCGAGGAATACAGGGCTGCGTACATCAGGGCGGTCGCGCCCGTCTCATCGCGGCCGTTGACTGGCTCGCCGCCCGCGAGCAGCTTGTTCACCAGGCTCGGCTGGTCGGCGCGGATGGCGTCGAGCAGGTCACGCTCGGCAGCCCGTCCGACGCCCGCCAGCATCAGCACCGACAGCACTGCCGAGACGCATCGCTTCATGGGTATCCTCCGAAGCGCCCATGGTAGAGAGTTTTATCGCTGGACGTGGCACCCGACGCACCGGGTCCTGTCGGCGGGAAGCGACCCCGTGCCGAGCCACAACGACGCGCGGTCGGCGTACTCGGTGCCCGGCAGATCCTTCCGAATCATGTCGAAAAAGGACCGCGCCGCATCCATCTGGCCGAGGCGCGAGTAGCCTTCCGCCAGCCCGAACAGCAGTTCGCCGAGTGGGTGCTGGCCGAGCCGGCTCAGGTGGTCTCGCTGCAGATCGTAAGAGACCTGGTAGTCGGCAACCCCTTTCTCGATCATGGCGCGCCGCATCTCGGCGGGCCCGAACCGCGAGGCCGCCAGCAAGTAGGCGCCGCGCGGGATGCGAATCGCGACCGTCGTCGGCGCCAGCTCGACGGCGCGGTCCATCTCGGCAAGACCACGACCGGCGAGCTCCGCGCCTCTTGCCATCTCACCCCTCTGAAAGAGCTCGCCAGCCAGGAAGTGCAGCCCACCTCCGTGCCATACCAGCGCCTCGGCGTGCGTGGGCTCGCGCGCGAGCACCTCCTCGCACGCCTTCATACCCCTCAGCAGCGCCTCGCGGTTCCCCGCAAATCCGGCGAAGAAATCCGAGCGAACCTTCACGTCGAAGCGTTCCTGCGTTGATGCGCCAGCCACCGCGAGCGCCACCAGCCACACACCTGCTACGACTTTCATCGGGTCCCCCTCTGAGGAGCACTACGTCAGAGAGCCGCCGGAAGTTCAGGCGAAGAGCCAGAAGAAGCGTCTCAGCTGACCTTCACACTTGCTGACCCACCAACCTGATCAGGCCGATTCAGTCTGCGCGATTGAGGGTAATGTGAGCCGCGGAGGGTGACAAGCAATGAGTGTCTTTGGCGAGCGCCTCAAGTACGTGACCATCCGCGTGTGGAGCGACCTGCCGGCGGCTGAGTGGCCCGAGCTGCCCCCTTCGCCGACGGCCGTCGCCGGGCTCGAGAGGCGGGACAACCTCGGCGTCGCATTTTCCGGCGGGGGCACCAGGTCGGCGGCCGCCACGCTCGGGCAGTTCCGCGCGCTGCGGGCGCTGGGGTGGATGGAACGCGTCCGCTACGTCGCCGCGGTGTCGGGCGGCGCGTGGACCGCCGTTCCGTTCACGTTCCTGCCCTCGTCGAGGCAGGACGAGACGTTTCTCGGTGCGTCGCTCGAGCCGGACGAGATCAGGCTGGCTGATCTCGACGACCTGGACCTGAACAGTTTCGCCTATGTCATCAGCGAGTCGAACATCGCCGACGATCTCCTGCGAAATCTGCTGGCGGGCGACGAGCTCTTCTCCCGCGTCATCGGCGACGTCTTCCTCAAGCCGGTTGGACTCGAGCCGAAGGGGCGGCTGTTTACCCAGGACTCCAACAGCCTCACGTCCATCCTCGAGCGCAACACGGACCTGACAAGCGACGACTTTCACGTCACGCGCCCGGGGCGTCCGTTCCTGATCAGCACCGGCACGCTCCTGCGCGCGGCGAACGACAATCCCGGCGAGCGGCGATTCCGCTTCGACATGACCCCGCTCTACCTGGGCACCCGCGAGCTGTTTCCGACGGCAGGCTCGAAGAATCGCCCCATCGGCGGCGGCTTCGTCGAGCCGTGCGGCTTCGATTCGGACGCACCCGACGAGAATCCGGTCGACGGCATCGTCGACGTGCGTCTCGGGCTGCGTCATCGCTTCACCTTGTCGGACCTCGTCGGCACGACGGGTGCCGCGCCAGCATGGACGCTGGCGAAGCTGGGACTGAACTTTTTCGGCTTCCCCGAGTTCAAGTACTGGTCACCGCGCCTGCCGGTCGCCGACGAAAAGGAGTACGAGTTCGGCGACGGCGGCAACCTGGAGAACCTGGCGATCATGCCGCTCCTCGCCCGCAAGGTCGCGCGCATCGTGGTGTTCGTGAACACGAATCACCGGCTCGTGCAGAATCAGTACACCGAGGTTGCCGACTCCCTCCCGCCGCTGTTCGGAACCGCGCCGGACGGGTTCATGCTGAACCGCGTATTCCGTGACGATGGCTTCGGGCCGTTGATGAACGCCCTGTGGGCCCGAGCGGCGCAGGGCGGCCCGGCGTGGCACCGAGAGACGTACGAGGTGCTCGAGAATGCCCACCACGGGGTCGAGGGCGGATGGCAGGTTGACGTCACGTGGGTGTACAACCAGATGCCCGCGGCGTGGCACGATCGGCTTCGACCGGAGATCCGCGCGCTCGTCGGCCACGGCGAGTTCGGCAACTTCCCGCACTACGAGACGTTCTTCCAGAACGCGAGCGTCATCGACCTGAGCGCGAGACAAACGGCCCTGCTGGCGCACATGTCGTGCTGGGCCTGTCGCGAGGCGCTCACGTCGGCCGGGCCTCCGGGCCGTCGGGACCTCGGCAGAGGCACGCGAGTCGCCCGGATCACGCGGGGGCGTCGCGGGGCGGGCAGACGAGGGAGCGAGTCGCGGCGCCCACGCCGCACGTAGAGCAATTCCGCGCGCGGTCCCCATCGTGCGCGATGTCGTCAGTCGACGGGTTCGATGCGCAGCAGCGCGCCGTAGCTGTGATCGGTGACCACGTACAACAGTCCGTCAGGACCCTGTCGCACGTCGCGGATGCGCTGCTTGAGATCGACGAGCATCCACTCGCGGCTTCTGGGCTCTCCCTGCTCGTTGAGCGGCACGCGTTCGAGGTGCGCGTAGGCCAGCGATCCGACAAAGAGGTTGCCCTTCCATCTCGGAAACCGGTCGCCCGTGTAGAAGGTCATGCCGGAGATGGCAATTGCCGGATTCCACTGGACGAACGGCGGCTCGAAGCCGGGACGCTCGTGGTGGGCCGGATAGTACCGGCCGCTGTAGTCGCGGCCCTGAGAGACAATCGGCCAGCCGTAGTTCGCGCCCGCCTTGAGGATGTTGATCTCGTCCCCTCCCTGCGGTCCATTCTCGTTCTGGAAAATCGCGCCGGTCTGCGGGTGCACCGCGAGCCCGAGCGGATTCCGGTGTCCGAGCGTGAAGATCTCGGGCTTGTAACCCGCCTTCCCGATGAATGGATTGTCGCTCGCCGGCGTGCCGTCGTCCCGCAGCCGGAGGACCTTGCCCTGGTGATTGCCCGGATCCTGCGCGCGCTCCCACTCGTTGCCGGGCGAGGCAACCGCCACGTACAGCAGGCCGTCGTGCCCGAACGCGAGACGCGAGCCGAGCGTCGGCGAACCGGTCGTCCACTTCTCGGCGACGAACAACTCCTGGACGTCCTTCAGCTCCATGCCCTCGAGGCGCCCCCGGGCCAGCGCAATCGCCGATGCGTTGTCCGGTCCGCGCTTCGAATAGGTCAGGTAGAGCAGGCGGTTGTCCGCGAAGTTCGGATGGAGGGCCAGGTCCATCAGGCCCTGGTACGAGCGCGGCACGACCTCCGGCACGCCGGATATCGGCTGGGGATCCAGCACGCCGTTTCGGACCACGCGGATCTGTCCGGTGCGCTCCGAGACGAGGATGCGGCCGTCTGGCAGAAATGTCAGCGCGTACGGACGCGACAGGCCGTTGGCGACCGTGACGACGCGGATTCTGTGCTGGGAGGTGTCGAACACCGACGGTCCCGCAGGCAGCGGCACGTACATGCTCGGGCCCGTCGGGTAAAAGAACCTCGTCGGAGCCGGTTCGGTCCGTGTTGCGACCTCCGGGGCCTGAAGCTGCTGCCGAGGAGGAGACGGCCGCTCCTGCTGCGCCACGCCTCCGGGCGCCGCAAGTAACAGCAGGGCTCCGATGGCCGCAAAGGTGGGCACAGGGCTGTCAGTCATGTGGGGCTGCATGGACGAAGTCTACCAGCCCGCGCCCGCAGTGACACGGCACAAAGCGCGACACAATGGGCCAAACCGTGGCGGGCCAGCGTGTATAACTGTAGGCACTTGCAGGAGGCACCAGCATGCGGAGCAGTACAGTTCTCTCCTCGCGCCGTCCGGCGCGAACGATCGAAGTTCTCCTTCTCGGCCTGGCCGCAGCCGTCGCGGCTGCTGCTTGTGCCCCACGCGAAACGGGAACGCTCGCGGCGGCGACCGAGACACTCGGAGTCGCCAATGTCAGGTCCATCTCGTACTCGGGGACGGGCCGCTGGTTCCAGTTCGGACAGGCGCCCAGTCCCACGCTGCCCTGGCCGGCCTTCGACGTCAGTCGCTTCGCAGCCACCATCAGCTACGAGACTCCCGCGGCGCGCGTTGAAATGGTCCGCAAGCAGGTGATCGAGCCGGGACGCGTGCGCCCGGCGCCCGTCGAACAGCGTCCCGTCCAGGTCGTGAGCGGCACATTCGCCTGGAACATGGCAGCGCCTCCCGGGGGCGGCGAGCCCGCCCCGCAGCCACAGCCCGCGGCCGTTGAGGAGCGGACGATGGAAATCTGGTCGACGCCGCACGGATTTCTCAAGGCGGCCGCGGCGAATAATGCTTCGTCGCAGCCGGCCGAGGGCGGGTCGGAGGTGTCATTCACCGTCGGCGGGAAGTACAGGTACGTCGGCAGGATCAACGCGCAGAGCCAGGTGGAGCGCGTCCAGACCTGGATCGACAACACGGTTCTTGGCGACACGACGGTCGAGATCACGTACAGCGATTATCGGGATTTCGGCGGCGTAATGTTCCCAGGCCGGATCGTCAGGACACAGGGCGGGCATCCGGTGCTCGAGCTGAACATCTCGGAGGTGGCAGCCAACCCGGAGGTGAAGATCGACGTTCCCGAGACCGTGCGCAGCTTCACGCCGCCGGCCGTGCGCGTCGACGTGGAGAAGCTGGCCAACGGCGTCTACTACCTGAAGGGCGGCAGCCATCACAGCGTCGCCATCGACCAGCGCGATCACATCGTTGTGGTTGAAGCGCCGCAGGACGAGGCGCGATCGGCCGCCGTCATCGACAAGGTCAAGGAGGCGATTCCGAAGAAGCCGATCCGCTACCTGATCAACACCCACGTGCACTTCGACCACTCGGGCGGGCTCCGCACGTATGTGGACGAGGGCGCCACGATCGTCACGCACCAGATGAACCGCCCGTACTACGAGCAGGCCTGGAAGACGCCGCGGACGCTCAATCCCGACCGGCTCGCGAAGTCGGGCAAGGCCGCCACGTTCGAGACCTTCACGGACAAGCACGTGCTGACCGACGGCAAGAGGAGCATTGAGATCCACCAGATTGCGGGCAACGGCCACAACGACGCGTTCGCCATGGTGTACCTGCCAGCGGAGCGGATCCTGATGGAGGTGGATGCGTGGGCGCCGGCCGCGCCGAACGCGCCGCCCCCGGCGGCGCCCAGTCCGTTCGCCGTGAACCTGTACGAGAACATCGAGAAGCTGAAGCTCAACGTCAGCCAGATTGCCGCGCTGCATGGGCCTCGCGTCGCGACGCTGGCGGATCTGCGATCCGCGATCGGCAAGTCGGGGGACTAGAAGCGAAGCGATGTGACGAACGCTCAGCGCCACGAAAACACGAAATCGCGAAGAAGAACTTCGAGAACTGGTGTTCGTGCTTGCGTGGCTTGTTGCGCTTATCGAATGCCTTCTCTATCGTGAGCCGAGCCCGCTGACAGCTGATCGCTGAGCGCGCGCTGATGGCTGACAGCTGACCCCCGATGGCTGAAAGCTGACCTGCTGATAGCTATTTGATTGCTGATTGCTGACCGCTGATCGCTGGCGCCTGGAAGTTCTCCATCTTCCAGACCTCGAGCCGAGGCCCCAGGTTGCTGGCAAGCAGGACCTGTCCCGTCTTCGGGTTGAAGCGCCACATCGAGATGGGTTTGATGTCGACGTTGATCTTGTGCGGCGGCCGGCCGTCGATGGGGACGAGCCACATGCCCTCGTCGCCTTGCAGCCGGCCGTAGAACACGACGCTTCGGCCATCCGGTGTCCACGTCACACTGTTCCAGTTGAAGATCTGCGTCTCGGAGGACGGCGAAAGCGAAAGGATCTCACTGGTCTCACCGGTGGCCAGCGTCAAGAGCCTCAGCACACGGCGCGGCATGCCGTCGCCGTACACGATGTACCGCCCATCAGGAGAGACGCCCGCGCCCTGGCCCTCGGCCGGAAGTGTTCGCAGAACGTTGCCGGACGCGACGTCCACCTGCACGATCTGTCGCTCGCGGGCGCAGTAGACCGACTTTCCATCGGGGTTCCAGTATGGT
>Ga0114944_1000147_pt1 | contig 16648 bp, 15 predicted proteins | sample OV2TP2_FD_89582 | JGI IMG/M metagenome (GOLD analysis project Ga0114944, IMG submission 89582) | Hot spring microbial communities from Beatty, Nevada to study Microbial Dark Matter (Phase II) - OV2 TP2 | ecosystem: Environmental > Aquatic > Thermal springs > Hot (42-90C) | place: USA: Beatty... | reverse complement strand
GTTCTTGGTACCACCGAAACAGAGCACGTCGACCCCGGTTTTCCAGCTCAACTCGGCAGGAGCAAGGCCGAGATGAGCGCAGGCATTGGCAAAGCGGGCACCATCCATGTGCAGATGCAGGCCAAGCTCCTTGCAGGTATCGCTGACCGCGCGCAATTCCTCGGGCTGGTACACGGTGCCGACTTCGGTGGCCTGGGTCAGGCTCACCACGCGCGGCTTGGGGTAGTGGATGTCCTTGCGCTTCAGGGCGATTTCACGAATGGCCGCGGGCGTCAGCTTGCCCTGCTCGGACCGGCCGAGCAGCAGCTTGGAACCATTGGAGAAGAACTCGGGGGCGCCGCATTCGTCGGTCTCGACGTGGGCAATGTCGGCGCAGATCACGCTGTGGTAACTCTGGCAGAGCGACGACAGCGCCAGGGAATTCGCAGCCGTGCCATTGAAAGCGAAAAACACCTCGCAGTCGGTATCGAACAGCGCCCGAAAGTGATCGGCCGCGCGCGCTGTCCATTGATCGTCGCCGTACGCCCTGTCATGCCCCTGATTCGCTCTGGCCATGGCCTCCCAGGCTTCTGGGCATACGCCGGAATAGTTGTCGCTGGCAAATTGCTGATTGGCGGTGGTCATCGAGTCCTCGTCGTGTGGCACTGCCGGACTGTTACTGGGCAGCACGTTAGTTTGTAGAGCCCAGCGCCTCCGAGCGCAAACGGGAATTGCCCACCGACCAGCTAGGCTGGCTCGCAGCCCTGGCTTCGCAGGTTAGTCATTCGACCTTCGGTCTGCCTGCCGTGTAGACCGAAGGCACACGCGACAAGGACGGCGCAGCGAATGGCTCAAGGATTCTTCAAGCATCCTGCAGAAGTTCGACGTCTGAAGTCATATCCGGCTCCGGAGGCTTGCACCTATTGTTATGATATAACATCATCAGCGCATTCCTTCTCGGAGACTCTGACATGAAACCAGGCATCCACCCCGACTATCGGCCTGTGCTGTTCCATGACACGGCAGCAGACGTTTATTTCCTGATCGGCTCGACGGCCGAGACAACGCGCACCCACCAGCACACCGACGGCAACACCTACCCGTACATCGCCCTCGATGTCTCGAGTGCTTCGCATCCCATCTACACAGGCAAGCAGCGCAAGACCACCACCGAAGGGCGCATTGCCGGCTTCAACAAGCGCTTCGCCGGTTTCGCCACGAAGAAATAAATCTCCCGTGTCACAGCGATCCGACCCGCTCTCTTGAGCGGACGGCACCGCTGTGCCCGTCCGCCCGATCCTTCAAGGAAGACGACCCGATGTCCCGCCGTAACCGCCTGAGCAATGCCTGCCACCGCGCTCGCCTGATCCCCGCCTTCGCCCTCTTTCCACTGTCGGCCTTCGCCGACCAGGCGCTGCATCTGGAACCAACCGTCGTGACCGCCACGTCGACCCTCCGGCAGCTTGGCGATGCGCCTGCCAGCGTGTCGGTGATCAGTCGGGAGGAGCTCGCACTGCGACCGGTTCAGGATCTCGAGGATGCGCTGCGCGGTACTGCCGGGCTGCAGTTCACCGGCGTTGGCATGACGCGCCGGGGCGTGAGCATCCGTGGAATGGGAAGCGAGCACACCCTGGTACTGATCGATGGACAGCGCATCGGCAACGCAGGCGGCGCCGTGGCGCACGCGGATTTCGATCTGGGCTGGGTGCCGGTCGAAGCCATCGAGCGCATCGAGGTCGTGCGCGGCCCGATGTCCTCGCTGTACGGCTCCGAAGCCCTCGGCGGCGTGGTAAACGTCATCACCCGCCGCAGCACTGATGCCTGGCAGGGAGCGGCGCAGCTCAACGGCGGAGTGAGGGAAGATGGCCGAGGAGGTCAGACCCATCAGTTAGGTGTTTATACCGGCGGTCCGCTGGTGCCTGGCGTGATTGGCCTGTCGCTGACAGGAGAGACGCGGCGCCGTCAGGAAACACCCCTGCACCGGGATACGCGGCTGTCCGAGATCGAAGGTCGAGACGCCCAAAGCGCAAGCGCAACGCTCAGCTGGACACCGGACGCGGCGCAACGCATCGACCTAGGTTTTGCAAGCGGCGAGGAAGATCGTTGGCGCAATACCCGCAGTGCAGGCCGCGCACCGGTCGACTATGAATCCCGTGATCGCATCGAGCGTGAGCGGTTGTCGCTTGCGCACAGTGGAGATTGGGTCTGGGGCAAAAGCTCCGTGCGCGCCTATCGCAACTCACTGGAGCGCAACAATCGCTACACCAACGGGGTCATCCCAACTTCGCCGCGCCAGGAGCTCACCGACGACGTGATCGATGGCAGCACGTCCCTCCAGGCCGACACCCACCTGTTCACCCTCGGCGGCGAATGGCGCAAGGAGCAGCTTGAGGACCGAGGTTTTGCCAGCGGTGATGCGCGGATCATCCATCGCGCCCTGTTCCTGCAGGACGAAATCGAATTCGCCCCGTCCTGGTCGCTCGTCGTTGGAAATCGCTTCGATCGGCATGAGGAATACGGTTGGCACAACAGCCCGCGCGCCTACCTCGTGCATCACGTCAGCGATGCGCTGACGCTCAAGGGTGGCGGTGGGCGCGGCTTCAAGGCGCCGTCGCTCAAGCAGCTCTCCCCTGGCTACTCGGCCATTGGCGGCGGCGGGATGATCACCATCTACGGCAACCCCGATCTGGAACCCGAGATCAACACCACCTACGAGCTCAGCGCGGACTACCAGGGCAGTGGCTGGACGCTAAATGGCGGCGTGTTCCAGAACAATGTTCGCGGGCTCATCCAGACCGTGTGCGTCGCCAGCTGCGGACTCCGCGGCCGTGAGGTCCGCAACTACGACAACGTCGACAAGGCGCGAATCCGCGGCCTGGAGCTTGGTGGCGGTCTGGATCTGCCGGCCGATCTCCGCTGGGAGCTGAACTACACCTACCTCGACGCCATCGATCGTAGCGCCGATCGCCGGCTGGGCGACCGTGCCCGTCACCTGGCCAACACCCGGCTGCAATGGACGCCTACCGCAGACTTCACCGGACAACTGCGCGGCGAGTATGTCGGCAGCCAACTGTCCTACTCCAGCAACACGGCCCATGCAGTTCCCGCCTACAGCCTCTGGCACCTGGAAATCAGCCAGCGCATCAGCGACACCCTGAGTATCCGTGGCGGGGTCGAGAACCTGACGGACAGAGATTTCAGCGACGCTGCGGACAACTACGCCTTTACCGAGCCCGGGCGGACCTATCACGTCGGTGTGAGCTTGAGCTTCTGAAATGCGCGGATTGATCCAAATCGGGCTCACCATCCTGATGGCGGGCGCGAGCCTGCCTGCCTTCGCCCAGTTGCCGCGCGAGCCCCTCACTGTACGGGTCGTCGCGACCGACTTCGTATTGCAGGGCAAGATCGACAAGCTCAAGGAGCTGGCAGCGGATTCCCATGTCGTGCTGAGCCGTGCTGCCCTGAGCATGCCGGACTTGGAGGCCGATCCCCCCGACCTGCTCATCCTCGACACGCCTCGGCCAGCCGACCTTTCCGCGGTGCAGCGTGCTCTAGGCGAGACACTGTCCGACACGCGCGCACCCTGGATTCGCGTAGGTGGCGGTCCGCCCGCGTTCGGCAACCTGCCCGAGCCGGTGGCCAGGCGGCTGATCACCTATTACGCCAATGGCGACCAGCAGAATCTCAGGCACCTCTTCGCTTATCTGCGCGCCTGGCATGACGGCAAGCCTACCGACTCGATCGCGCCTCCAACCGAGTTGGCCGAAACCGGCTACTACCACCCTGCAGCACCGAACCCCTTCGAGCGAGTGGAGGATTATCTGGCCTGGGGTGCCGACCGCTGGGCACCGAGCGCGCCGCGTGTGGCCTTCGCTATTCATCGCGGTGCGCTGGTCGACGACCAGCTCCGGCTGATCGACGCACTGGTTGCACGCAGCGAGGCACGTGGCCAGGCGCCCATGGCCTTCTGGATGGACGACAGAGACCCAGAGGCATTGACGAATGCACTGGGCCCCGCCCGCAGCGATGTGCTCGTCAACCTGCAGCACATGCAGAATGGGCCGGCACGGCAGGCGGAGTTTCTGGCGCTGGGCATCCCGGTGCTGACAGCCCTCACCTGGCGCGAAGGTGACCGTGCGCACTGGCGTGCCTCGGCCAGCGGGATCACGCCGAGGACGGCAGCGACCATGCTGACCGTCCCGGAAAGCTGGGGAATGACCGATCCGCTGGTAATCGCCGCCATCGAGAATGGCGAGCCTGCACCGCTTCCCGAGCAGCTAGACACCCTGCTAGACAAGGTCGATCGTCTGGCCCGACTGCGTCATCTTCCCGCTCCCGAAAAGCGTCTGGCGCTGATGTTCTGGAACCATCCCGATGGGGAAAGGAACGTTGCCGCCTCCAACCTCAATGTACCGCGCAGCCTCGCGAAGCTGACGTCTGCGCTGCGGGAAGCGGGTTATGCCGTGCCCGAGCGCGGCGAGACCGAGCTGATCGAAACCGCCCAACGCCTGCTGGGCGGCTACTACCGCCCGGAGACGCTCGATACTCTGCTCGCCGACAAGCTCGCCATCTCGCTGCCCTTGGCCGACTACCTGGGCTGGCTCACGGAGCTGCCGGAGCCAAGCCGGCGGCCCCTGGTCGAACGCTGGGGTGATCCTGCCACACACTGGGCGCTGCGGCAGATCGAAGGACAGCCCCACTTCGTCATACCCGCAATCCGTCTGGGCAGCATATTGCTGCTGCCGCAACCGCCACGTGCGGGTCGTCCAGGCGAGGCATACCACGACAGCAAGGTGCCGCCCGATCACCTCTATCTCGCCACCTACCAGGCGTTGAGAGAGGAGTTCGGAGCCGATGCGCTGATCCACTTCGGCACCCATGGGACTCAGGAATGGCTGCCGGGCAAGGATCGGGGGCTCGCCGTCGGCGACTACCCCTTCCTCGCACTCGGTGACCTGCCGGTGTTCTACCCCTATATCCAGGACAACATCGGCGAGGCCATCCAGGCACGCCGGCGGGGTCGTGCCGTGATCATCAGCCATCAGACGCCCCCGTTTGCGCCCGCCGGGCTCTACGACGAGCTGCGCGATCTCCACTCGCTGATCCACGAATACCAGCAGCTCGATGAGGGCGCGGTGCAACAAGCGACTGCCGAGCAGATCCGCCAGAAGGCCGTGGACGCGAAGATGCTGGCGGACCTGGGCTGGGACGATGCCCGCATGCGCGCCGAGCCTCAGAGGTTCATGCAAGCGCTGCATGATCATTTGCACGAGATGGCGCAAGCGAACGTGCCCTTGGGATTGCATACCTTCGGAGAGCCCGCGCAGCCCGAACATCGCCTCGCAACGGTGATGCAGCAACTGGGGCAGCCCTTTCTTCTTGCGCTGGGCCTCTCCGAAGACGAGCCAATAGCCGAGGACTTCGCCGGGCTGCAGGCGAGTCTCCCCTACCGCACCCTGCAGCGCTTCTTGCGCGACGGCGAACGCCTCGACACGATTGACGATGCTCGGCTGCGCGAGCAGCTCGAACGAGCGCTAGAGCTGGACGCGCAACTGGCCGAGACGGGTGAGCTCCAAGCGTTGCTCGCAGGACTTGCCGGCGGTTTCGTCGCGCCTGGCCCGGGCGGCGACCCGGTACGCAACCCGGGCGTACCCAGTGGTCGCAACCTCTATGCGTTCGAGGCGGACAAGCTGCCGACTCGGGCAGCTTACGAGGCAGGCGCCGAGGCATTCGAGCAGCTGCTCGAAAGCTACCGCCAGGATCATGAAGGCAAGTCGCCAGAAAAGCTCGCCTTCAGCCTGTGGTCGTCCGAGGCGATGCGCCATCTGGGCATCCTCGAAAGCCAGGTTCTACACGCACTGGGCGTACGTCCCGTCTGGGACGCAGGTGGGCGCGTGCAGGCGCTGGAGATAATCCCGGCAGCAGAGCTCGGCCGGCCGCGCATCGACGTCGTGGTACAGGTCACCAGTGTCTACCGCGATCAGTTTGACGGCTTCATGCGCCTGCTGGCGGAGGTGGTTGAACGGCTTTCCCGCCTGGACGAGCCAGGTAACGTCCTGGCCAGCAACAGCCGCTCGCTGGCAACCCGCCTGCGCGATCAGGGTTTGGGAGCCGCCGAGGCAGAACACCTGTCGCAGCTACGGCTGTTCGGCAACGAGCCAGGTGATTACGGCACCGGCGTCTCGCAGCTGACGCTGGACTCGACGAGCTGGAAAGAGGAATCGGAGCTGGCGCAGCAGTTCCTGTCCCGCCTGCAGTACGCCTACGGCACCGGCAGTTGGGGCGAAAAAGTCGACGGCCAGAATCTCTTCGCCGAACAGCTGAAAGGTGTTCAGGCGGCGGTCATGGCACGCTCCAGCGAGCTCAACGGCGTGCTCGCCACCGATCATCCATTTGAGTTCCTCGGGGGGCTTTCCTTGGCCATCCGCCATCTTGATGGCACGAGCCCGTCGCTCTACATCTCCGATCTGCGCAAGCGGGAACCGCGCACCACAGGGGCGGCAGGTTACCTCGCCAGCGAGCTGCGCAGTCGTTATCTGAACCCGCAATGGATCGCCGCCATGCAGCAGGAAGGATATGCCGGCACGCTGGAGGTCCTGAACGTGGCCAACAACCTGTGGGGCTGGCAGGCGGCCGACCGGAGCATGGTGCGCGCAGACCAATGGCAGGCGCTGCACGACACCTTCGTGAAGGACCAGCGAGCGCTTGGCGTAAATGAGTGGTTCGAGACACACAATCCCACGGCTCAGACCCAGCTGATCGAGCGCATGGTCGAGGCGATCCGCAAAGGCTACTGGGATGCCCCGGCGCAGACGCGGCGCGAGCTGGCCGAACGCTGGCAAGCCTTGACCACCGAGCGAGGCGCCGACGCCGGCGAGCCGGTAACTCGCGAGTTCATCCAGCAACTGGCGTCCGGCTTCGGTCTGGCACCGACACCGGCGCAACCGCCTACCGAGTCGGCCTCATCCGGCGCGCCTGAAGCTGGCGAGACGGTACGCGGACAGGTGATGCAGCCGTTGTCCGAGCCGACCGGCGAACACGATCGCTTGCCGCTACTGCTGGGCGCCAGCGCCTTGCTTCTTCTGCTGCTGCTCGGTGCAGGGCACCAGCAACGGGCCAATCGCCGTATCACCGTCCTTCCCTAAAACGAACGAAAAGAATCTGATGAACATCCTTGAGTCCAGTCTGTACGAACTTACCCGAGTATTTCTCGCACCCGTTCTGCTGCTCATCCTGGCGGCACTGGCCTATGCGTTTCTTGCGCTGGGCAGTTTTGTCATGGAGGCCTGGCAGCGCCGCGCCGGCCGCTACCGCTCGGCGCTGGCCGCACATCAGCGCGTCCATGGCGGCACCAGTGACGATCTCGAGCTGTGGATCATGCAACGCCTGGAATGGCTGCGGGTAACATCGCGCAGCGCTCCGATGCTGGGGCTCGTGGCCACCATGATCCCCATGGGCCCTGCCCTTCTGGCCCTGACGGAGAGCGACGCCAAGGGCATTGGTGAAAATCTGGTGATCGCCTTTTCGGCCGTGATCCTGGCGTTGATCGCATCGAGCATCGCGTTCTTCGTGCTCACCGTGCGCCGCCGCTGGCTGCTTCAGGAGCTGCGTGCCATCGAGCGCATGGGAGAGCAGAACTGATGCGTTTTCTCGACCATGACGATGAAGACGACCCACTGCTTTCGGTCGTCAACCTCATCGACCTCTTTCTGGTGGTGATCGGGATCCTGCTCATCGTCATCGTGCAGAACCCCCTCAACCCGTTCAGCGAGGACAAGGTCGTGGTCGTCGAGAATCCGGGCGAAGCGAACATGCGCATGCTGATCAAGGACGGAAAGGAACTGAAGCAGTACCAGTCCAGCGGCGAGATCGGCGAGGGGCAAGGCTCCAAGGCCGGCGTCACTTACCAACTGAACGATGGACGCATGATCTACGTGCCGGAAAGCACCAACTAACTTACGCGCCCACGGGCATGGATCAATGGCATGCCGATCAGCGTCACATCGAGATGAACTCGGCCTTCTCGGCAGGCGCGCAGCGCATTAACCGTCAGCTGCCGCGCATCAGAGCTTGGGCGATGCTCACCATGCCTGCATAGAGCCATGGACGGAACTCCATTGCGAGCCATTGCCACCTCCGCCGCGAAACGACGGCACTCGGTCTCATAGACCCAGTATCCGAAAAACATCGCTCCCTCTATTGACCTCAAGTTCGCTTGAACTTCTAGAGTTCGTTGCGTCTGTCGCTCGCTCATGACGACACCTTCAACTCCGCGCAGAACAGGATCAGAAGCCAATGTGCCTTTTCAATGAGCTCTCGTTGGATGCAGGCGAGCCGGTCGGCTACACAGACCACCGCCATACCGACTCCGCTGGTGCTGGGCAGGGCCCAGGACGGCCGGGCACCACGATCGACCAGAGTGAAGCAGACACGCATGGCCCATTGCACAGCTGTTCGTTGCCACAAATGAGCCGGGTGGGACTTCGTCGAGCCGCCTGCAGTGATCTGCTCAAGCTGTTCGAAATCCACCGGGCTGTGTTCCTGCCCCACATCGCCCGGATCTGGGGATGGGACGAGCGCTGGCAACGCGCCAACTTCCTCGAAGAGATGGCCACAGCCAGCACCTGGGTGCTGCAAGTGAACAACGAGCTCGCAGGTTACCTGCAGGTACAGGATCAAGCAGAGCGGATCTACCTGCGCAACATTGCGCTGCTGCCTGTGCTTCAAGGCCGCGGGGTCGGTACTCGCCTCCTGGTCCAGCTCCAGGCGAAGGCGGCCGCACGTGATATGCCCATCGAGCTCAGCGTCTTCAGGACGAACGTGGCGGCAAGGCGCTTCTACGAGCGCCTCGGGTTCATCACGTCGCAAGGCGGGAAAACCCATATCGACATGAAGTGGCACAGCCCCGACCGGGAGCAACGGAGAGCTTGAACCTTGAGCCCCACCGTCACCCGCAATCACAAGGGCCGCGGGACCACTGACCGGGTCGATTCGATGACGGCTGTACATGGATCACGGTTACCCGATGGCAGAAACTTCCTGGCTCATGCCTGCCAGCCGAAAGCACACCGCTGCCAGTCGACAGCACCGGGAGGACCCATGCCGCCAGAGACCCTGCTTGCCTTCATCACCTATGCCTTCGTGACCTCCATCACTCCTGGCCCGAACAACACCATGCTGCTGGCCTCCGGGGTGAACTACGGGTTCGTACGCAGCCTGCCCCATGTCCTAGGGATCAGTATCGGCTTCGGTTTGATGGTGGTGGGAGTGGGCGCGGGGCTGGGGCGCCTTTTCGAGGACTATCCCTCGCTGTACGCCGCGCTGCGCATCGTGGGCGGCGCTTACCTGCTGTACCTGGCCTGGCAGACCGCGACGGCCGCGCCGATGCAGGACGCTTCACCCAATGGCCGGCCGTTCGGGTTCTGGAAAGCAGCAGGCTTTCAATGGGTCAATCCCAAGGCATGGATCATGGCGATCGGGGCCATCACGGCGTATTTGCCCACTGGGGGCGGCATGCAGGCGGTCGTGTTGCTCGCCCTGCTGTTCGCGCTGGTGAACGCCCCTAGCGTGACGGTCTGGGTTACGTTCGGCACGGCCCTACGCCGTTGGTTGACCGACCTGCGACACCTGCGGGTATTCAACGTATCGATGGCGATGATGCTGGTGCTGTCGCTGTACCCGCTTCTGTTTGGATGATTTGCCGCCATGACACGCATTGCCAGTTTTCCGTAAATAGCCCGACACGGGCTCTCGATCTTGGCGATGCCCTGCTCTTCCCCAGCCCAAACGTACCTTCGTCTGTCGAATCAGGGAGACCAACGGATGCCTGGACAAGCGTTCAAGAAGGATCCTTTGCTACCGATCGGTGAAATCACCAAACGCAGCGGCGTGGCGGCGTCTGCACTTCGCTATTACGAATCGCTCGGATTGATCAGCTCTTCGCGTCAAGGCAGCAGCCGGCGATTCTTCCCACGCTCGACGCTACGCCGAGTGGCCTTCATCATCTTCGCGCAGAAGATAGGCTATTCGCTCGATGAGATCGGCAAGCAGCTTGCGCGCCTTCCCACCGACAAACTGCCAACCAACGATGATTGGCAGGCGCTTTCTCGCGGCTGGAAGCAGCAGGTCGCGCAGCGCATCAATGAACTGCAACGACTCGACATGGATCTGGACCACTGCATCGGTTGTGGTTGCCTCTCGCTGCAGCATTGCAAGCTCGCCAATCCGAACGACTCGGCCGGTGATAGCGGTACGGGGCCGCGGCGATGGCTATCGGATGAAATGCCGGAACAGGAATGAAGGGCGACGACGTTGCAGCCGCCCCCTACGAAGCGGCATTCGTGTTGACTTCCAAGGGCCAAGCAGCGGGCACAAAAAAAGCTGCCATTGGCAGCTTTCCTTGTTCCACCTTCAGTCGAAAGGTGGCGATGTATGGCGCAGCGGACGGGACTCGAACCCGCGACCCCCGGCGTGACAGGCCGGTATTCTAACCGACTGAACTACCGCTGCGCGTCGGCCGGACTTTCGTCCGTAATCTCACAAAGGTTGGTGGCTGATGACGGGATCGAACCGCCGACCCCCTGCGTGTGATGCAGGTGCTCTCCCAGCTGAGCTAATCAGCCGATCGCCTTGCGAGGCGCGCAATTTACTCACCCCCCTAAGCTAAGTCAACAACAGCATTGAATTTTTTTTACTGAACCGTGGTCAACAGGAGCTGCCACCTCGCTTTGTAATCTTGGCGGCCCATCATCGAGTCGTCGCACGTGCAGGCAAATTCGCTGCGCCAGTGCCGAAAGTGTTCTAGAAATGCTGTAACGCCTGACAGAGGCAACCTGCGTACAGGGAACCGAACAACAAAAGCGCCACGGAGTATTTCGCTTGCCACTGCCGGGAAAACTTCACAGTTACCGCCGCTACGTCCCTTTGTTTTTCAGCGCCGTGCTTCTCTGCCTGTTCGCCTTCTATCTGGCGACCCAGATCGAGCAATGGGTCCAGTTGACCCGTGCCCCGGCACGTGCCGACCTTTATGAAGATCAGGCCGCCAGCCTGGGCAGGCCCGACATGCAGCGGCTTGAAATCCTCTTTGGCACCACCGCCGCCTCCGAAACCTATACGCCAACCGCAGCGGCGAGCGGATTCACACTACGCGGCAGTTTCGTCCATGCCGAGCCGCAGCGCTCCAGCGCCATCGTCCAGGTCGATGGCCAGCCACCGCGGCTGTACTGGCAAGGCGAGGAACTCAGCAGCGGCGTCAGCCTGCATCGGGTGTTCCCTGATCGCGTCGAACTGCTGCGCAACGGTACCGTCGAGGTGCTCCATTTCCCACAGGTGCGCTCGCCAAGCTACATTCCGGACGAGCCGGCCGACGTGTCCTATCAGGAAGAGGTCCCCTATGCCGAACCGCAGGACGAGGAGACACAGCAGATGCAGCAACAGATGGACGCCCTGCGCCAGCAGCTGGAAGAAGCCGTGAACCAGCCGGATGCCGCACCCTCCAACGACCAGCCCATGGAAGACGATTGACCGATGTCGAAGCCTTTTTCGCGCCCGTTGCTTGCCCTAATCGCCACCAGCCTGCTGGCCGCCCCCCTGCCCCTGCTGGCCGCCGAACCCGGCATCGAGCCCAGCAATACTCGCCAAGATGGCTGGACGATCAATCTCAAGGACGCCGACATACGCGCCTTCATCGATCAGATCAGCCAGCTCAGCGGCCAGACGTTCATCGTCGATCCGCGCGTGAAGGGCCAGGTCAGCGTGGTGTCGAACGCCACGCTGTCGCTGAGCGAGGTATATCAGCTCTTCCTCTCCGTCATGGCCACCCATGGATTCAGCGTGCTCACCCAGGGTGATGTAGCACGGGTAGTGCCCAATGCCGAAGCCAAGGCCGAGGCCGGCAGCGGCCCGAGCGGTGGCGATCAGCTGGAAACACGGGTTATCCAGGTGCAGCACACCTCAGCTGCGGAACTCATTCCGCTGATCCGTCCCCTGGTGCCGCAGTACGGTCACCTCGCGGCCGTATCTTCGGCAAACGCACTGATCATCAGCGACCGCAGCGCCAACATCGCTCGTATTCAGGATCTGGTGCGCCAGCTCGACCGAGCCGAAAGCAACGATTAGGCGTGCTGAACCTGCAGCACGGCTGGGCGGTGGACATAGCCGAGGTCCTGCGCAACTCACTGGTACGCGGCGAAGCGAAGTCCACTGCCGGCGTGCAGATCATCGCCGACTCACGCACCAACCGCCTGATCTTCATCGGCCCCAGCGAGGCGCGCAGCAAGCTCGCGGCGCTCGCGCAGACCCTCGACACACCCACCACACGCTCGGCCAACACGCGCGTCATCCGGCTGCGCCACAACGACGCCAAGTCCCTGGCCGAGACCCTGGGCGACATATCGGAAGGTCTGAAGAGCCCCGAAGGCGGGGAAGCCACCACCAGCCGCCCACAGAACATCCTCATCCGTGCCGATGAGAGCCTGAACGCACTGGTACTGCTCGCCGACCCGGAGCTGATCGGCACCATGGAAAGCATCGTCCGACAGCTGGACATTCCACGCGCCCAGGTCATGGTCGAGGCGGCAATCGTCGAGGTGTCCGGTGACATTACCGATGCCCTGGGCGTGCAGTGGGCCATCGATGCGCGCGGCAGCACGGGTGGCGCGGGCGGGGTCAATTTCGGCAACACCGGCATTTCCGTCGGCAGCGTGCTCAATGCGATCAACGAAAATGAAATTCCCAACAACCTGCCCGACGGCGCCATCATCGGCGTCGGCACGCGCAGTTTCGGCGCGCTGATCACTGCACTGTCGTCCAACAGCAAGAGCAACCTGCTCTCGACGCCGAGCCTGCTAACCCTAGACAACCAGGAAGCGGAAATCCTTGTCGGCCAGAACGTCCCGTTCCAGACCGGCTCGTACACCACCGACGCGGCGGGCGCTAACAACCCCTTCACCACCATCGAGCGCCAGGATATCGGCGTCACGCTGAAGGTCACGCCACACATCAACGAAGGCGCGACCCTGCGCCTGCAGATCGAGCAGGAGATTTCCTCCATCGCCCCCAGCGCCAGCCTGACCGCCCAGGCGGTCGACCTGGTGACCAACAAGCGCGCAATCAAAAGCACCATCCTCGCCGAGGATGGTCAGGTGATCGTGCTTGGCGGCCTGATTCAGGACGATGTCACCCGTACCAATTCCAAGGTACCGCTGCTTGGGGACATCCCACTGCTTGGAGGGCTGTTCCGCTCGACCCAGGAAACCCACATCAAGCGCAACCTGATGGTGTTCCTGCGGCCCACGGTTATTCGCGATCGCGCCGGCCTTGCCGCGCTTTCGGGGAAGAAGTACAGCGACATCCGGGTGATCGAGACCGATTCGGCCAGTCCGACCATCCTTCCGGCCAACCCCACCCAGCTGTTCGATGGACGAGGCGAGCCCGCGCCGGCCATCGATCTACGTCAGTAACGACGATGCCTGGTAACGTTGAACGCTCCTGCGGGAGATGAGACGACCCTCAGCGGAAGCCCAACGGCTGCCGCTGAGGAATCATTGGCTCAGAGCGCGGCCAATCCGCGGGCCAGATCGACCTTGAGATCGTCGACATCTTCCAGCCCAACCGCGACGCGGATCAGGCTATCGCGGATGCCCGCCGTCGCGCGATCCTCGGCCGAAAGTCGACCATGGGTGGTCGAGCCGGGATGGGTGATGGTGGTCTTGCTGTCGCCCAGGTTGGCGGTGATCGAAATCAGCCGGGTGGCGTCGATGAAACGCCAGGCGCCCTCCTTCCCTCCGACCACCTCGAAACTCAGCACCGCGCCGAAGCCCTTCTGCTGCCGCTTGGCCAGCTCGTGCTGCGGATGGCTCGGCAGGCCAGCGTAGAACACCCGCTCGACGCCCGGCTGCTGTTCCAGCCATTCGGCCAGTATCTGAGCGCTGGCACAATGAGCTTGCATGCGCAGGCGCAGGGTTTCCAGCCCCTTGAGAAACACCCAGGCATTGAACGGGCTGAGCGTCGGCCCGGCGGTACGCAGGAAGCCGACGATTTCCTTCATCTGCTCTATGCGCCCGGCAACCACACCGCCAAGGCAGCGGCCCTGGCCGTCGATGTACTTGGTCGCCGAGTGGATGACGATATCGGCCCCCAGTTTCAGCGGCTGCTGCAGCACTGGCGTGCAGAAACAGTTGTCCACCGCCAGCATGGCGCCCTTGCCGTGGCAGAGGCGCGCCAGCGCGGCGATGTCCACCAGCTCAGCCAGCGGATTGGACGGCGATTCGACGAATACCAGCTTGGTGTTTTCCTTGAACGCTGATTCCCATGCGGCGAAGTCGGTGAGCGGGACGTAATCGACCTGCACCCCGAAGCGCTTGAAGTACTTCTCGAACAGCGAGACGGTGGCCCCGAACACGCTGCGCGATACCAGCACATGGTCGCCCGCCGAACACAGGCCCATCACCGTGGCGAGGATCGCTGCCATTCCTGAGGCAGTGGCGACCGCCTGCTCGGCACCTTCCAGCGCAGCGATACGCTCTTCGAAGGCCCGCACTGTCGGGTTGGTATAGCGCGAATAGACATTGCCCGGTACATCACCGGCAAAACGCGCGGCCGCATCGGCGGCGCTGCGGAACACGTAGCTGGACGTGAAGAACAGCGGCTCGCCATGCTCGGCTTCCGGCGTACGGCGCTGACCAGCGCGCACGGCCAGGGTGTCGAGGCCGACCCCGTCGAGTTCGCTATCCAGCCGTCCGGCTTCCCATTCGATGGTCATAGTCTTACCTCAGCCGGCACCGCTTGGCGTGCCGGCATGAATCAGTTGTTGTACAGATCGATGATCGCGCTGACGGCATTGGTCTTGGCCTTGCTCAGGTCATTGCGCGCCTGTTCGATCTTGTGCAGATAGGCCTCATCGATGTCGCCGGTGATGTAGTTACCGTCGAACACCGCACAATCGAAGTTCTCGATCTTCACCTTGCCGCCACCCACCGCATCGATCAGATCCTCGAGATCCTGATAGACCAACCAGTCGGCCCCGATCAGCTCGGCCACCTCCTCGGTGGTGCGGTTGTGGGCGATCAGCTCGTGGGCGCTGGGCATGTCGATGCCATAGACGTTGGGGTAACGCACCGCCGGCGCCGCCGAACAGAAGTAGACGTTCTTCGCGCCGGCTTCGCGAGCCATCTGGATGATCTGCTTGCAGGTGGTGCCGCGCACGATGGAATCATCCACCAGCATGACGTTCTTGCCACGAAACTCCAGATCGATGGCATTGAGCTTCTGGCGCACCGACTTCTTGCGCGCCGCCTGCCCGGGCATGATGAAGGTGCGGCCGATGTAGCGATTCTTGACGAAGCCTTCGCGGAACTTCACACCGAGCCGATTGGCCAGCTCCAGCGCCGCGGTGCGGCTGGTATCCGGAATCGGGATGACCACGTCGATGTCGTGGTCCGGGCGCTCGCGCAGAATCTTGTCAGCCAGCTTCTCGCCCATGCGCAGACGAGCCTTGTACACCGAAACCCCGTCCATCAGGGAGTCGGAGCGCGCCAGGTAGACGTACTCGAAGATGCAGGGCGCAAGCTTCGGTGCATCGGCGCACTGGCGGGTGAACAGCTTGCCGTCGGTGGTGATGTACACCGCCTCGCCAGGCGCCAGGTCGCGAATCAGGGTGAAGCCGAGCACATCGAGCGACACGCGTTCCGAAGCGATCATGTACTCGACGCCTTCGTCGGTGTGGCGCTGGCCGAAAACGATCGGGCGAATTGCATTCGGGTCGCGGAACCCGACGATGCCATAACCGGTCACCATCGCCACCACGGCGTAGCCACCGCGGCAACGCTCGTGGACCTTGCTGACGGCGGCGAAGACGTCCTCTTCGGTCGGCTGCAGCTTGCCGCGCACGGCCAGTTCGTGGGCGAACACGTTGAGCAGCACCTCCGAGTCGGAGCTGGTGTTCACGTGGCGCAGGTCCGACTCGTAGATTTCCTTGGTCAGCTGGTCGACGTTGGTCAGGTTGCCGTTATGCGCAAGCGTGATGCCGTACGGCGAGTTCACATAGAACGGCTGCGCTTCGGCCGAGCTCGAACTACCAGCCGTGGGATAGCGGATATGACCGATGCCCATGTTGCCGACCAGGCGCTGCATGTGGCGTTGCTGGAACACATCGCGCACCAGGCCGTTGTCCTTGCGCAGAAACAGCCGCCCATCGTGGCTGGTCACGATACCGGCTGCGTCCTGGCCGCGGTGCTGCAGTACGGTAAGCGCGTCATACAGCGCCTGATTGACGTTCGACTTACCGACGATGCCGACAATGCCACACATGCAAGGAACCTCTCAGTTATTACAGGCAGACCGGATACCGCGGCAGGCCGAGCATCCGTAAACGAAAGACCTCAACCCGGCGGGTTGAGCGAACCAGCGAACCATTGCCCGCTGAATCCGAGAATCAGGTTCTTCGACCAATCGGCGATCAGGAGAAAGTGTGGCAACAATGCCGATTCGCGCCACCACAGGTCCTGCTCCACCGGTCCGAGGCTCAGCAAGCCGGCGAGCACCACGATCAAGAGGCCACCTCGCGCAGCACCGAATACCATGCCGAGGAACCGATCGGTCCCCGACAGACCGGTCACCCTGATCAGCTCGCCGATCAGAAAATTCACCAGCGCTCCGACCAGCAGGGTCG
>Ga0114944_1000137_pt1 | contig 16947 bp, 17 predicted proteins | sample OV2TP2_FD_89582 | JGI IMG/M metagenome (GOLD analysis project Ga0114944, IMG submission 89582) | Hot spring microbial communities from Beatty, Nevada to study Microbial Dark Matter (Phase II) - OV2 TP2 | ecosystem: Environmental > Aquatic > Thermal springs > Hot (42-90C) | place: USA: Beatty... | reverse complement strand
GTGCAAGACAGCCCTGTTTTCCGTTTCGTTTATTTTATCCCCATCAAACATGGCCCTTATGCCATCTTGCAGCCTGCATTCGGCGGCAAGCTGCAAAAGCAGGTGCAGCGTTTTGTCAGTGATGATATTTTTTGAATAATCAAAAACGATTCCCTTTGCCAAGACGGAGTATTTCGTGAACCGTTCGGGGTCATTGCGAAACAAATCCCGCATGTGAATGTTTTTCATTTCATAAAAATGATCCTGCAGGGCTTTCCAGGCTGTCGTGGCAGTAGGGTTTATCTTGGGAAGCATGGTTGTGTGAAATATTTTATTTCAGTTTTTTTCTTATTAAAATTTCATGCGGCTGATTATTTCTATTGCCCGGCTTACCATCTCTTCTGAAATATCAAGGTGAAGCACAAACCTGATCCTGGTGGGCGACATGTCAAAGCAAAGAATGCCTTTGTCAGCCAACCTTTTTACAAGTTCCGCTGCCGGCAGGGAGGGAATGGTTTCAAAAATGATGATATTTGTTTCCACCGGCAACAGTTCCTTTACAAAATTCTTTTTACTCAGTGTATCCCCGATTTGCCGGGCATGCAGGTGGTCCTTCTTCAGCCGTTCCACATTATTTTGCAAAGCGTAAATGCCTGCCGCAGCCAGAAAACCCGACTGCCGCATGCCACCGCCAAATACTTTCCGTACTCTTCTTGCTTTCCAGATAAAATCTTTTTTACCCAATAATAAACTACCCACCGGGCAGCCAAGGCTTTTACTCAGGCAAATGGAAATACTGTCGAACACTTCTCCATACTGCTGCGGTATTTCATTTTTTTCCACCAATGCATTAAACAACCGGGCGCCATCCAAATGCAATACAAGATTATTCCCAACACAAATTTTTTTTATTTTTTTAATTTCTTCAAAATCGTAACAACTTCCGCCGCCGCGGTTGCTGGTATTTTCAAGACAAACCAACCTGCTTACCGGCTTATGTACATCGTCGGGATTAATAGCTTGTTTTATTTGCTTAGCAGTTAACCGGCCCCTGTTGCCATAAAGCAGCTTAACAGATGCACCGGAATTGAAGGCTATTCCACCACCTTCATATTGGTAAACATGAGAGCTTTCATCGCATATCACCTCATCACCCGGCTGAGTATGACATTTTACTGCCACCTGGTTTGTCATAGTACCGGAAGGACAGAAAAGTGCCGCCTCCATTCCAAACATTTCGGCGCCCAGTTGCTCCAGCCTGTTTACGGAAGGATCCTCTCTAAAAACATCATCGCCAACCGGTGCTGTCATCATAGCCTCCAGCATAGCGGGTCCAGGTTTGGTCAGTGTGTCCGATCTTAAATCAATAACCATTATTAAAGTTTGCCCCGAATTTTCATTTTGGGACTGCAATATAATCAAGTGAGCCGGTGAAAAAGGAAGCCGTGTCCTTCGCCATCCAAAAGTTCCCTTTACCGGTAAAATTCCATTGTTCGCCTTTTGGGACTAGGATGGGGGTGATGAGGGAAATAAGTTTGTGCCATGCCATAAGATAAAGGTCAGTCAAGCAGGCCAAATGATTGTAGATGTAGAAAGAATTATTGGCAGGTAATAGAGCCTGTAAGCGCATTACCGACTCGGATTGTTTTATTTGCCTCCCATCGGAAGTAAAATCCTTTTATCCAAAATAGGCTTGTGTCTGTAACCGGATAAAGGGTGATACGTCATAATGATGTCATGAGAACCGGCCACTTATCAGGAAATATGGCCGTTTATTTTAAAACAATGTACTTGGCATTATCAAGTACTTATTTTTGGACTGTAATTTTTAAAAACAAGTACTTAACATTAAATAAAAAAAAATGAGAAAGATTTTGACTTTGCTGGCAGTAAGTATAGCCATTTCACTTGTCAGCCAGGCACAAATTAAAAACGGTAGGGTAGCTGGCCAGGTGATTGACGGCAATGCCAAAACCCTTGAATCTGCAACCATAACACTGCTTAGAGCAAAAGATTCTTCAGTTGCTAAAATTGGAGCCGCAAACAAAGAAGGTCAATTTGTTTTTGAAAATGTTGCCGAGGGCAAATACCTCGTTTCTATCAGTGCTGTTGGCCATTCAAAAGGCTTTTCAGATGAGTTTGAAATAAATGCAGCAAATACCAATATTATCCTAAAGACTATTGAACTGGTGCCACAGGCTAAAAACCTGGGTGGCGTGACAGTTCAGGCTAAAAAACCACTGGTGGAGCAAAAAATTGACCGCACTGTGATTAATGTAGAAGCTGCCGTGACGAATGTGGGTACCACAGCATTAGATGTACTGGAAAAATCACCCGGCATCACGGTAGATAAAGACGGTAATATAAGTCTGAAAGGGAAGCAGGGTGTGAAGGTGTACATTGACGGCAGACCAACATACCTGGGCGGCACCGATTTGACCAATTACCTCCGCAGCCTGAGCAGCAACCAGCTTGACCAGATAGAAATAATGACGAACCCGCCTGCCAAATATGATGCAGCCGGCAACAGTGGCGTGATTAATATCAAAACCAAAAAGACAAACCAGTTTGGTTACAATGGCAGTATTTCATCCACCTGGAGCCAGGGCCGCTATCCCAAAGTGAATGAAACATTCACTTTCAACTACAGGAAAAACAAAGTGAATTTCTTTACTACACTTGGTTACAACAACCGCAAAAACTTTAATGACCTCTTTATCCAGAGAAAGTTCATTGAACACACCACCAAAGAAATCCGTTCGCATTTTGACCAGGAATCAAAGATTAAGGAAGGTGGCAAATCATACAATGCCAAATTGGGGCTTGATTATTTTGCCTCGAAGAAAACAACGCTTGGTGTGATGTTCACCGGTTTTACCAATCCCGGCACTTTCAGCAACCGCAGTGATGTACTTATTTCTGACCCCAACAGGGTACTCATCAGCCGCACACTTGCTGAAACGAACAATGACAGGGAATGGAAAAATTTCAGCACCAACCTGAACTTCCGGCATGTAATAGATACTACCGGGAAGGAAATTACAGCTGACCTCGATTACCTTACTTACCGCAGTACGAACCTTCAGGACCTAATCAATGCCTATTTTGATCCTTACGGAAATCCTACGGCAAAAGCTGATACACTGCTTGGCAACCTGCCGCAGGATATTGATATCTATTCAGCCAAAATAGATTACCTGCACCCGCTGAAAGGAGGTGCTAAATTTGAAGCAGGATTAAAAATAAGTTTTGTAAATACAGATAATAATGCCATTTACGACAGCCTGAACTACGGCCAGCGGGTTCGTGACATCGGCCGCAGCAATCATTTCATTTACGAAGAAAATGTAAATGCTGCCTATGTAAACTACAGTCGCCCCATAGACAAAAAAGTTTTTGCCCAGTTTGGTTTGCGGCTCGAAAACACCAATGCCAAAGGGAACCAGGTAACCACAGGAGAAAAATTTGACCGCCATTACACACAGCTTTTTCCTACGGCATTCTTTCAGTACAAGGCTAGTGAAAAACACAGCTTCGGTCTGAACTACGGCCGCCGTATCAATCGCCCCGATTACGAAGACCTGAATCCTTTTATTCTTTTCCTCGACCGCTACACGTTTGAACAGGGCAATCCCAACCTGCAGCCGCAGTTCTCTCACAACGTAGAGCTGAGTCATACTTACAAAGGATTTTTAACAACAACACTGAACTACACCCTTACCAATGACCTTATTAATGATGTGATAGAGCAAAATGTTGACCGCAACGAATCGTTTGTAAAAAAGGCCAACATTGCAAAACAACAGCAATATGGTATTTCAGTGGCGGCCGGCGGACAACTGACCAAGTGGTGGAGCGGTAATGTATACGGCAATGTATATCACAACCGTTTTAAAGGAATTGTGAACGGCGATTTTGTGAAGCTGAATGCTACTACTGCCCAGTTCAATGTTTCCAACCAGTTCAGGTTTGCTAAAACATGGGCTGCCGAACTGAGCGGATTTTACAATACACCCGGCTTGCATGGTGTATTCAGGATTCACGGTTTCGGCATGATGAATATGGGTGTAACAAAACAAATCTGGAAAGGCAAAGGTTCGTTGCGGCTGAGTGTCCGTGACATTCTGTATTCACAAAAAATAAATGGAGATATTAAGTACAGCAATATTGATGCAGCTTTCCAGCAAACCCGTGATTCACGGCAGGTGGCCTTAGGATTTACTTATCGTTTTTCAAAAGGTAAAGTAAATGGTAACGGGCAGAAAAGAAGAACCGGCGGCGCCAGCGAAGAACAAAGCCGTGTGAAAACAGGTGAAAATTAAATTGACATTAATCGTTAAGCCAACGTATAGCCATGAAAATTTAAGCAGTCAGTTTTAGTCTTTCTCATCAATTGTAAAAGCCTCTCCGAAAAGGGAGGCTTTTCTATTTTAAAAATACCTGCCTCAATTAAGCAGACAGCCTTACATTTGCCAGTCAAAATAAAATCCAAAATCCGATCCCATATTTACCTGGACTAAAATCATAATTCATCATATGCCTTCTTTCGATATTGTTTCAAAAGTAGATGCCCAGGCGCTGGATAACGCTGTAAATGTAACCACCAAAGAACTCACCAACCGCTTTGATTTTAAAGGAAGCCACGTGGTGATTGAGCTGAATAAAAAGGAATTTAAAATCAACATCGAGACTGAAGATGAGATGAAGATGCGACAGCTTTGCGATGTGCTGGTAAGCCGTGCCCACAAGCAGGGTATTGACCCGCTGGCTTTCGATTTCAGTAAAGAAGCTCATCAGTCGGGCAAGTATTGGAAAAAAGAGGTGATAATAAGAAACGGGCTGGCGCAGGAGGATGCAAAGAAGTTAGTTAGGCTGATAAAAGACTCCGGCCTGAAAGTGCAGGCATCCATAAATGACGATTTAATAAGAGTAAGTGGTAAAAAAATTGATGACCTGCAATCAATAATTCAGATTTGCCGGACATCAAACCTTCCAATTCCACTTCAATTTGTGAATATGAGAAATTAATTGGTTGATAAGCTGTTTATAACTTCGACATATATGTGCATTAATATAGACTATTGAGTGCAAAACAAGTGAGAAACAAGACCCAAAAAAATTTGGAATTCAAACATTTAGACAGCATCTTAGCGCCATAAGATTGAATGAGCCCTTCAACAAGGCAAATTTGGTCTGAGATCCGAGGAGTCCGTCAAAAGATAACGAGGGTCTGCGTTCAGGTGAATCCGTCAAAAGAGGAGCTTGAATGCCGAGGTGGATGGGTCCTTAAAAAGACACAAAGCCTCACGGAAAGCGTTGGGTTAGTAAGACGACCAGGAGCTTCGGCAAATGGAAGTAAGAATAATCTGGCGCTTTTCTCTTTTTATCCCACTCTGTTGGATGTTCAGCATGCATCCGTTAACTTTGCCACCGAAAATTTTAAACCTATACGGCAAAACCCGTACAATTCTGCCTGGAGGCAGTCAGGCTTCAAATCAAACAATTATGAAAAAAGGTATTCATCCCGGCAACTATCGTTTGGTGGTGTTTAAAGACATGAGTAATGGACATTCTTTCCTGAGCCGCTCCACAGCGCCTTCAAAGGAAACTGTGAAGTGGGAGGACGGCAACGAATATCCACTTGTAAAACTGGAAATTTCCAATACATCACATCCCTTTTTTACAGGTAAAAATGTACTGGTTGATACAGCTGGTCGTATTGATAAGTTCAAAAAGAAATACGAAAAAAAGAAATAAATACTTTAATTTAGTCTATCAACAAGTTTTTGTTTTTCATGGCTATACTTTAGTCCCGGAGATTCATCTTCGGGGCTTTTTTATTTTTTTAAAATCTTTAGCTTTACCGGATGTCCGCCAAAATAATTTTTACGGAGGAATTCTGCCAGCCGGAAAATCTTTATCCCTTTACCCTTACCCGGCAGATACAGGACATCAGGGTGGGCATACTCACCATCCGCGAAAAATGGGAAAAAATTCTGGGCATGCCATCCTTCGATCGATGGGAAGATGATTACAAAGACCTGGACCGCTCTATTCACCTTGATGAAATAGGCAATACTGATACCTGTTACATGATTCATGGAAACATATTGCCAACACCCCTTCTCGTAAACACATTGAAACGGCTGCACAACGGTGAATTTATTTCAGTAAACGGAAACGCAGGTGTCATCTTTTGTTTCTCAAAAAAAGAAATAGAAGCGCCCAATAAAATAAAAGTAAAAAAAGCTGTTACCATTCACGACGATATAAAAAGCCTGCGCTTTCCCTGGGATATTTTTCAGCTTAACGATTATGCCCTACGCGAAGATTTCAAACTGCTGACCCGGAACAAAACTTCGCAGAAAATTTCAAAAACTAACAGGGTGACAAATCCCGCTGCCGTGTTTATTGAAAGGGGTGTCGTAGTGGAGCATTGCTTGCTGAATGCAGCTGAAGGTCCTGTTTATATTGGTAAAAATGCATTGCTGATGGAAGGCACAGCCATCCGGGGCCCCTTTGCCTGCGGGGAAGGAGCCGTTATAAAAATGAACTCCAGGATATATGGCGCCACCACCATTGGCCCTTATTGTATAGCGGGTGGTGAAATAAAAAATTCTGTTTTCTTTGCTTATTCCAATAAGGCGCATGACGGGTATATCGGCGATTCTGTAATAGGAGAGTGGTGCAATATGGGTGCAGGCACCACCAGCTCCAACATCAAGAACAACGCCAGCCAGGTGAGAGTGTGGACACCCAAAGGCCAGATGAATGCCGGGCAGAAATGCGGTATGTTTATGGGTGACTATTCCAAAACTGCTATAAATGCATCCATCAACTCGGGCACGGTGATGGGGGTTTGCTGCCATGTGTTTGAACAGGAACTTTCGCCCAAGTTCATTCCCAATTTTTCATGGGGCAGCGATGGTTTGCAACGTTACGTTTTTGAAAAAGCCATAGTGGACATTGACGACTGGAAAAAACTGAAAGGCCATTCGATAACCGATAATGAAATAACGATTCTGAAATATATTTTTGATAATTATTAACCGGATTTATGCGTACTCAAATTGCAGCTGCCAACTGGAAGATGAACCTGACTTTTCAACAGGCTGAAAAACTGCTTGATGATATTCTTGCTGCAGAAATAAAAATGAACGATTACCAGAAAACCCTTTTTGCCGTTCCCTTTCCATACCTCACTATGTGCCGCAGCGAAGTGTCAAACGATAAAAACTACTATGCCGCTGCGCAGAACTGTTATCATAAAAAATCTGGCGCCTATACCGGCGAAGTGTCGGTGGAGATGCTCCACTCCCTGGGTATTACTTACTGCATAGTTGGCCACAGCGAGCGGAGGCAATATTTTTCGGAATCCCATTCCGAGCTGGCCGAAAAAGTGAATCTTTGCCTGGATCACTTCATCACTCCCATTTTTTGCTGTGGTGAGGCGTTGACAATCCGCGAGGCAGGAAATCAAAATGATTTTGTGGCACGGCAACTGGAAGAATCACTTTTTCATTTACCAACCGAAAAAATTCAATCTGTCGTTATCGCTTACGAGCCTGTCTGGGCTATCGGCACCGGGGTGACAGCCACTACAGCCCAGGCACAAGAAATGCATGCCCATCTTCGTTCTATAATTGCCGCCCGCTACGGCAGGGCGGTAGCGGACGGAATTACCATATTATACGGCGGCAGTGTAAAGGCCAATAATGCCAAAGAGCTGTTCAGTTGCCCCGATGTGGATGGCGGACTGGTAGGTGGCGCCTCACTTGTGGCTGCCGAGTTTATTGAAATCATCCGTTCGCTGAAATAAATTTTCACAGGTTGAAATCAGGTCCCGATCAATCGGGATTCGTTTTGGGATTTACTGAAAGCTATTCAATTTATGAACCTGAAAAAAAGCACTTATTTATCCCAACTACTATATTGTCATCAGCCTTAAAAACCAGTTACTGCTGAACATTCTGAAGGTAAGAGTCATAGTAGACAATAAAGAAATTTATCCCCTGCAAACAGATGATCCGGTAGTGATTGAAGTGAAGGAAAACCATACAAATATTGTGGTAACCGATGGCTTTCATTACACCAAACCTATTGAGCTTTCTTACAAACGACCCAGTTATTACCACTTCAAAGTAATCTGTGCCATTGACGATTTTCAACTGCTGGGTTGCATTTTCACTTTGGCACTTTTTTACCTCCTTGGATTTCTTACTGGTGTTTTTTTTATTAAAATTCTGAGCTTTTTGCCAATTATATACCTCTTGTTTGCCTATTATATCGACCGCAAATCATTTATCCAGATAAGGCAGGAAAGCCACTTACGAAAAGGAGGTAAGAACCGGTAGTTCAGCTTTTTCATAATCGTTCAGCCGGTTTACTTCAAGTAGGGTTGTGCCTTTCTTTTCATCAGGATGATACATGATTCTGAATTTGGCTCCCCACACTATTTCAGAAGCGATGTAAGAAAAACGCTGCACCACTGTATTTGAAAACCCTTCATCAAAAGCTTTTACAAATACCAGCGCTTCCATACTGGCATTTATTATATCCGCATGACCCAGATTGAACAGGGGACTCTTTTCATCTATTGCATGCACCACTGTCCAGCTCAGGGCAAGTGCATTGATCTTTGAAATTTCAAGTTTCAGATTATAAAACCGGTTTATCAGCTTGTCGTTTTCCTCAATCTTCATGGCCATATTCACCTGCACTTCCAGCTCGGAAAGCGCATTGTTTTTATAGGGCGCCAGGCGAAACATGAGGGCTGTGCCATTTTTATAGGGTGCCACGAGAGCATTTTCACTAAAACGTAAAAAAGCTCTTGGTCTTGAAAATCGTCCGTAAAACAAACCTGTTGCAAGCGCAAAGCTCAGCAAGCCAAGGAAAGCCTCGAACGTGGAAACGGCGCTTGCTGCAAAACCCACGGGGCTGATGCGGCCATAACCCACCGTGGTAAACGTTTGAGCACTGAAGAAAAATACTTCAGAAAAATTTTTCAGTGCAGTGCCCTGGTTCACACCGGCCAGGTGATGTATTCCTATGACGTAATATATGCCTGCAAAAAACAGGTTGATTGCAATGTAGGCTGCAAGCAAAAAAAGAAGAAACCTGCTCCGCGGCATGGCCAGCATGGTATGGTACCAACTATACCTGTTGAGTATACCTACTCCTTTTTTTACCACATTTGCCCTGCCCGTCTGGCGGTTGTAAAAGCGGCCGCCGCTGTTTTCGCTGTTTACACCAAACCCGGTAGTGAGATCAGAGGCAATATTGATTTTTCGTTTAAAAAGCGCCATACAATGTCATAATAATTTCTGGGCTAAATTAATTTTCTCCGGGTGAATTAATAAGGCATTAACCGCTCGGTTTATCCCGCCGGTTTTGATTGATTCTAACTTTCCGCTTTCAGTAATCAGGAAAACCCTGTAAGAAAAATCTGCAGCGAAATTAAAAATATCTGCCTGGTCTGAATCAAATAAACCAAGCGTTTCAGGATTTATTTCTATTAAAATTACAGGCGTAAACTTTTGCAGCAGTTGCTGCATGCCCTGCAACACTGAAACTTCACTGCCTTCCACATCAATTTTAATAATATCAACTTTAGCCAATCCCGAATTCGCAAACCAGTTATCAAGTGGCAGTGTTTTCACCTCTTCCTTCATGCCGGAATAATTTTCGGGTGGTTGAAATGAAGACATGCCCCTGTTATCCGCGCCGGAAATAAACAATGTTCTCAATTCTTCTACAGCGCCGGCTGCGGCATGTATTGCTTTTATGTTGCTGAAATGATTAAGGGCAATATTTCGGTTCAGCTCATCAAATAAAAAGCTTACCGGCTCAAAAGCCACAATTGTTGACTGCGGTTCCCGCCTTGCCGCCAGCAATGAAAAGTACCCGGTGTTTGCACCCACATCCAAAAACACATCGCCGGGCCGGATCATTTTTTTCAGTGCATCACCCAGCGGTTTTTCATAATAGCCGTACCAGAACAGTTGCCGCTGTATGTGCTCCTCCGGCATCAGCCGCATAAAAAAACCTTCCGGCAGTTTTTTTACATACACTTTATCGGCAATGCCCAACAGGCGCATCAGCCTGAGGAAATACTTCAACCCCCTGTGCGGAAAAGAAAATCGTTTTACATACGCATTGAGTATTTTGTAAAGCATGGAAAACGCTTCTGTATTTTGGCTAAAATTATATTTTATTTGCAGAAACTTAAGCTGTGCTGCTGCTTATCCGCGGTTTCATTTACCGGCTCATTTTTACAGCCATTAATTTCCTGGTCAGCCTGCTGATTGCAAAACTGGCCGGCGCAGGTCAGTTTGGCTCCCTGTCTTTGATGATTGTAAATGCGGCCGCGTTTCATATTCTTACCGGCCTGGGCACCGATGCAGCCATCGTGTGGCATGGACTGTCGGAAAAAAAATTCAACCCTAACAAAGTTTTCAGTTTTACCATCGGTTCAGCTGCTCTTCAACTGTTAATTTTCATGGCAGTTGCAGGATTGTTTTTTTATATCACCGGCAGAAGCCTGCTCAGTGGAAACAAAAACACAGACATTTTTTTTGCCGAGCTCATTTATTTCACAGGGCTTGTTCTTACTGATAAATTCATTTCGCTTTATTATTCGCAGCAACTGGCCGCTTTTTGCAATAAACTGCTGGCCGTTGCATCACTCGTGTTATTTGCTGTACTGGTAGCCGGTTGGTTGGGAAGTTTAATACCGGTAAAAAACAACCCGGTGTGGGTATTCAGCTTTTTTGTTTTTATACCGGCGCTGCTGCTGTTGATTTATTACCTGGTGAAATACCATCCTGTTCCGGCAAGGTTTTCCAGGCAAGAATTAAAATCCTTTCTTTCTTTTTCTTCCATTGTTTTCCTTACTAACCTGGTTCAGTTTGTTGCATACCGTGCCGACTACTGGTTTATTGATGTTTTGCACGATAAAAAAGATGTCGGCATTTATGCACAGGCTGCCCGCTTTGCACAACTGCTCTGGATTCTTCCGGGCATTGCGGCAGGCCTCGTCATACCGGCGCTTAAAAATGAAAAACAGAAACTTTCCAATGAAGAGTTCGCCGGCCTGTGCCGCCTGGTATTTTACAGTCATTTAGTTTTTGCTGTTGTTGCGGTGGCCGCCGCTTATCTTATTTATTCATTCATTCTCCCGCAGGAATATTTCAGCGGCTTCAGCGCATTACTGATTATGCTTCCGGGCTATATCTTTTTTACCATTACCACTATGATTGCAGCATGGTTTTCGGCTAACCGTCTTTTAAAAATTAATCTTTCAGGTTCTTTTATTTGTTGTGCTGTCATTCTGTTGCTCGACTGGTTACTGATACCGTCATATAATTATAAAGGCGCCGCCATCGCCAACCTTGTTTCTTACAGCATCACAACTTTTTTCTTCATCTTCATGGCTTCAAAATCTGCACATGCAGGCCTGAAAGATTTTTTCGTCATCCGGTTTGCCGATTTTAAATTATTTTCTAAAAAAGTTTTACTGCAGCAAAATGCAGCAGAAGCATGAAACACATTCTTTACCTGCCCGGCTGGTTTCCTAACCGGAAAGATCCATTTCCCGGAGACTTTATTCTGCGCCATGCACAGGCTGCTTCGCTTTACAACCGCATCACCGTATTTTTTACGGCGCCGGATAAAGACATAAAAAAACCGGAGATAACAGAGCAGGCTATCAATGAAAATCTTCTTACAGTAATTTATTACTACCCGGCAGGCAGCCGCCTTTTGAAAACTGCATTCAACGGCATCCGCCGGTTTAATGCCTTAAGAAAAATGTACCAGGTTCACTTTGGTAAAAAGTCACCCGACCTTGCTCATGTTCATGTGGCATGGCCTGCCGGTCTGTTTGCTCTGTACCTGAAAAAAAAATGGGGTCTGAAATATGTTTTAACCGAACATGAAACTATCTACATGCCGGGTCACGATAACTACCGTGTTCAATCTGCTTTCGAAAAAAAAATGCTCCCGGTTATTTACAGGCAGGCAGCAATAGTGCATGCCGTTTCACGCAGTCTTGGCGAAGCCTTGATAAATCAGAAATTGCTGAAACAAATGCCTGAAATTATACCCAATGTTGTGGACATGCATTTGTTCAGCTATCATGAAAAAACAGTTAGTAATTCATTCCGTTTTATTCATGTGTCGGGCCTCACCCGGCAAAAAAACCCGGAAGGCATGCTGCAGGCATTGGCTGAAGTAAAAAAACTGCGCAGCGATTTTACACTTACCATCATCGGTCCGGCCAATGAAAAAATCAAAGGCCTTGCAAAAAAACTTTCGCTGGATGACAACATCATTTTTACCGGTGAATTACCTTATGAAGAAGTAGCAAAGAGGGTAAGCCAAAGCGATGCCATGATTCACTTCACCCGCTACGAAACTTTTGGATGCGTGGTGGCTGAATCACTCTGCTGCGGGGTGCCGGTCATCATCAGCAATCTTGCTGTAACACGTGAACTGGTGACTGATGGCGTGAACGGATTGCTTGTGGAAGAAAGCAATGTGAGCCAGCTAGCTGAAAAGATTCTTTACTTCATGAACGGGAAATGGAAAATAGAATCCCGGCAGGTGGCAGAAGATTGCAGGGAAAGGTTTAATTATGAAAGGGTGGGCAAGCTGTTTGATGATTTTTACGGCAAGGTTCTCAACCTTTAAGTTTATTTACCAGTTCAATATATTCCTGCATGGCGGTCTCCCTCGGTTTTCCTTTCAAGGCCGACCACGCATCATGCTTGGCTTTATTTACTAAATCAAAAGGATTGGCCGGCGGCTCAGTGTTCACATCGCCGCTGGTGGCCTGCTTGTACAATGAATAAAGCTGAAGCAGTATTTCATTCGACGGTTTTTCATTCAGTATTTTGCTGTCGGCCACTGCCTTTTCAAACCTTGCTGTTAGTTCCATACGTAAATATTTTCCCGAAAATTAAGATTTTGCCGGATGCGCACGTCATCATTTTTTTTTGCTGGCAATGAGAAAATCAGCTTTTATTAATCTCAAAAAAAACGAACTTTAACCTCAAATAACTTGCAATGAAAACAGTAAAGGACATTCTGAACAGCAAACCGGTTGCTTTCAATACAGTGCATCCGGATGCGCTTGTTATTGATGCGCTGCAAATGCTGAACACCGTCAACCTCAGCTACCTGGTGGTGAAAAAGGATGATGAATTCAAAGGCATTTTCTGCGAGAGGGATTACAGCCGCAATGTGATTTTGAAAGGCCGCACAAGCGCCACTACCAAAGTGGCCGAAGTGATGACAGTTGATCTGCCAATGGTGAATACCGGCGACACAGTGGAGCATTGCATGAACCTGATGAACTCTCACCGGACACGGTATTTGCTGGCGTATGAAAACAACCGCTTTGCCGGCGTCATCACCATTCACGACCTGCTGCGCCAGGTGATAACAAGCAAAGAAGCTGTATTTGACCACACGCTGGCAGAAAAACTTCTCGATCATGAAGAGGGAATGAAAATCTATTAAACCCGGCTGAATCCATCTGCATGTATGAGTTTTTGAATGTCTTCTTTTTCGTTTTTCACTCTGCCGTAACGCTGTTCAATTGCTTCGGCTGGATATGGAAAAAAACCCGGCGCGGTAACCTGATTACGCTTTTCCTCACTGCATTTTCATGGTTTGTGCTGGGCATCTGGTTTGGCTGGGGCTACTGTGTGTGTACCGACTGGCACTGGGAAGTAAGGGAAAAACTGGGCATCTTCGACCAGTCGGTTTCTTATATTCATTTTTTGCTGCTGAAACTCACAGGCATCAATTTCAACCCCTCGCTGGTTGATAAAGTCACACTCATTGTATTTCTCGTTGCCGTTGTAATGAGTGTGGGTTTGAATGTGCGGGATTACCGCCGCAAAAAGGCAGAATAAAATACCCCGGAATACCCGGGGCTTGTTTTATTCACATGTTACATCACCAGACCTTCAGCTGGTTCGGTTTCAGCTTTTTGCTTTTTCTTTTTTTTCTTTTTGTCCTTTTTTGCTTTGGCAAAAAGATCACCGGCAAGCAGCTTACCGGCCCGCTTGACAGCTGCCTTAAATCGTTTTTCACCCACACCGTTTTTTAAATCCCCAAAGGCTGCTTCAAGTCTTTCCCTGATTGAGTTTCTGAATTTCTTTTTCTGTTTTTTACCGCCTGCTACCGGGCTTGCATTGTCCATAACCAAAAATTTGAGTCATTAAGGTAAGAAATTCCTCTTTACAGCAGCAAGGCGGGGGCAAAGAATTTCCCGGCCAGATCTTAAGCAAGTTTATTCAACCGGCTGTAAAAAAAGGAAACAAGCATTGAAACTCCGCCAGCTACAAACCAAAGCCAGGTAAAACTTGTGTTTTGTGCCAACTGCGAACCCGCTATTGGCCCAAGTGTTTGTGCCGCCGACCAGGCCATAGTGTAAAGGGCGGCATATTGACCCCGGTTTGCCTGCCGGGTTCTGCTTATCCAGAAACTGTTCATAAACGGCATGGCCAGCATTTCGCCGGCGGTGACGGTAAAAATCATGCAAAATGCCACCCCGGGCCCAATGCCGGGTATATTCAGCATCAGGAACGAAATACTTACCAGCATCACCCCCGTGGCAATGTATTGCAGGTTTTTCCTCCGGCCCTCCAGTTTGTAAATGAGCGCCATTTCAATCACGGCAATAATAATTCCGTTGGAAGCCAGCAACAAGCCAATAAGCGGTTCAGAAAATTTCAATTCAGATTTAAAAAACACTGGCAGGTTGGTAAAAAGCTGGAAAAAACAACTGGCAAAAAACATAGTAAGGATGATAAACAGCAGATAGGTTTTGTCGCGGTAAGCCGATGAGGTGGGTAATGATTCAGCGCTTTTGGTTTTCTCTTCTTTAAAATTCACCGGTTTTAAAAACAGCCATATCATGAATGCCGCCATGATATTAGTGGCCCCATCTACCCAAAACAAAAGTTCGTAATTGATTTTTGCAAGCACTCCGCCCATCCCGCTGCCCACGGCCCAGCCAATGTTGATGGCAAGCCGGTTCAAAGAATAGGAACGGGTCCTGTTTTCCTCTTTACTGTAAAACGCTATAGCCGTAGAGTTGGCCGGACGGAAAGCTTCATTTACAAAACTGAGCAGGTAAGTGAAAAGGCAAATAAGAGGATAGCTTTTCATGTTCCCCAATACAAAAAACAGGATGCCGCCTCCCGTGAGTGTAATAATCTGTACCGGGTAAAAACCGATTTTATCAGTGAGCCTGCCGCCAAAATAAGCCCCGCTGAAAGCGCCAAGACCAAACAGCCCGAATACAAAACCCGCCTGCCCCACCGTATAACCTATGCTTGTAAGGTAAAGTGTCATGAACGGTACCACCATCGTACCGCTGCGATTGATGAGCATGACCAGCGTAAGCAGCCATGTGGAGCGGGACAAGCCGGAGTAAGCATTTCGGTAGGCGGAGAAAACAGGCGCAAGCATAGCAGGTAAGCAAAAATACCGCTTGTATAATTTTTGACAATTGTCAATCACCGTTTTTACACTGAAAATATTTTTTTACTATTTTTAAAAAACTAAAACCAAACGAATGAAACGATTTTTTGCCCTTGCCGCCATTGCGGCCACTACACTTGTGCTTGCTTATTGCTCTTCGGCAAAAAAAGCCGCCAAGGCAAAACAGCAGGAACCCAAATCTACTTATGCCGCCCACCTTTCTACTGTAATACAGACCAGTTGTGCGCCCTGTCATATACCTTCAAAAGGCGGTAATAAAAAGGCGTTTGACGTTTATGCCAATGTTAAAACCGACATTGATGAGATGATCCGGCGTATTGAACTGAACCCGACAGACAAAGGGTTTATGCCTTTCAGAAAAACAGAAAAACTACCGGCCGATGTGGTGGCTGTTTTCAAAAAATGGAAAGAAGATGGCATGCTGGAGAATTAAACAACCTGCCGGTTGCTGACGATATTAAAAGGAGTTTCGCTGGAAGCTCCTTTTTTATTAACTTTCTTAAGCAAATCAAAAAACTACCATGAACGAAGTGGTAAACTGCGCTGCCTATGCCGACGGCCGGCGGGTGACTGATGTGGCATTGCCAGACGTGCACACCGTGCTGAAGCAGGAAGATCAGTTTGTATGGATTGGCCTGCACGAACCTTCAGAGGAAGTGCTGGCACAGGTGCGGGAAGAATTTGAACTGCACGAACTGGCCGTTGAAGATGCACACAATGCCCACCAGCGGCCGAAAATTGAAATGTACGGCGACACGCTTTTTATCGTGATGCGCACTGCCCGGGCTAATCATATGCAGCACCACATCGTATTTGGCGAAACCCATTTTTTTGTGGGTAAAAATTTTATTGTCACTGTCCGCCATGGTTCCTCGGCTTCGTACACACCCGTAAGGGAACGCTGTGAAAGCACTCCGCACCTGCTGAAAAAAGGCCAGGGCTTTGCCCTTTATGCCGTAATGGATTTTATTGTTGACCAGTATTTCCCCGTGGTGCATATGCTGGAGATGGACCTGGAAGCCATCGAAGAAAAAGTTTTTAAAGAAAAACCCAGCCGCGATACAACCGAACAGATTTATACACTCAAGCGGGAACTGCTGGATGTGAAGCGTGCCGTTTCGCCGCTGATTGACATCTGTAACCGGCTGATGCGTTTCGATTACAAAAATATTTCGGAAGAAACTCAACCCTACTTCCGCGACGTGTACGACCATGTAATCCGGATAAATGAAATGGTGGAAAATACAAGGGAACTGCTCAACACGGCGCTGGAAGCAAACTTCTCGCTCATTTCCATTTCGCAAAGCGATGTTTCAAAAAAATTTGCCGGCTGGGCAGCCATCATTGCGGTACCCACTATGGTAGCCGGTTTTTATGGAATGAATTTTGAATTCATGCCCGAGCTTCGCTGGCATTACGGCTATTTCTTTATCATTGGCATCACCATCCTGG
>Ga0114944_1000136_pt1 | contig 17114 bp, 26 predicted proteins | sample OV2TP2_FD_89582 | JGI IMG/M metagenome (GOLD analysis project Ga0114944, IMG submission 89582) | Hot spring microbial communities from Beatty, Nevada to study Microbial Dark Matter (Phase II) - OV2 TP2 | ecosystem: Environmental > Aquatic > Thermal springs > Hot (42-90C) | place: USA: Beatty... | reverse complement strand
CAATAAGGGAGCCCACGCCTAAACGTGAGCCCTTGCTTATCGTCTCGTGTCCAATTGAAAATTCGTGAGGTTTCCAAGACGAGACTCAAAGCGAAAGCTTCAAATAAGTTTATTGAAGAATTCGCAATATTGTTATTGTTGGCTAAGTTAACAAATTAAATATAAATGTACATTATAAGGGGCATTTTAAAAAGCATCCTACTATAAAGGGTTATTTATGAAGTACCTATCATGTTATTTGCGTTATGCCAAAATCAAAGAAAAAGCAAGAGCGCAAAAAAGCTACGCTGGGTCATTTCGATCATGAACAATTCTTGCAAAAACTAAGTAAACGAATTAAGAATGTAAGAAAGCAAAACGGTTTCAAATCTTATGAATTGTTTGCTTATGACATTGAAGTATCAAGAACTGGCATGTCTAAATATGAATCAGGAGCTTTTGATGATATTAGAATGCGAACCCTTTTGAAAATAATTGATGGTTTAGGAATGTCACCTAAAGAATTTTTCTCCGAAGGGTTTGATTAGATTTGTAATAGATAATTCATATAAACGATTATGTCTCCTGGGGCATTTGATAGCTTAGATTGAAATGGAAAAGATCAAAGTAATTGCTTACAATGGCCAGGATTTAACCAAAAGGGAAGACGAATCATATTATTACAATCTATATCAAATAGATTCCTTTTTAGTAGAAGAAAAAATAAAAAAGATACCCGGTGGTAGTTCAATTTTATCTCCAAGTCATTTCTCAACAGACGTTGAATTAGCTCCAAATCTGCAAAAGATTAAGGCCCCTTAATAGCGTATCATATTTATATAAAGATCCCCGCAGTCCTGCGGGGTGACAGTTGAAGCCCCAGGAAGAATAATAGTGAATTTTTAAAAAGTGCCGACTACATTGTATACCTTATTGAAATGATTTTAAAATATTACATGTTTTTAACTCTTCACATACGCTTTAGGTATTTCTGTAACAAATCGCAAACGAGAAAAAGAAGCAATAAATAAAATTCACAAATTTGTGAATTTTATTTATATTTGCCTTTTCAGGCATGTTTAATGAATATTTCCTTTAACAATCCAGAACTGGCTGATCTGTATGAGGGGGAGAAGACCTTTAATAAGGAATTTCGCTCCAACCCTTCCTTGATAAACCAATATATCAAAACCATAAACAAATTAAGATCGGTTGAAAAGGTTGAACAGCTATATCAATACAATAGCCTTAACTATGAAAAATTAAAGGGCGATCGAAAAGGCTATAGCTCAGTTAGGATTAACAAACAATACAGGTTAATTTTTGAAGAAGTCATTTCAAAAGAAGAACCATTCAGAGTGATCTTATTTGCAATCGAAGAAATTAGTAAACATTACGAATAAAAACAATACATAGTCATCTTAAAAACTTTGCCCTGGGGGCGCTGCCAGGTTTAAAGGGGCGCATAACAATATGTCTATTAAACTCGAAAAGCTCACACCTGCAATTGCTATTCATCCTGGTGAGATCTTAAAGGACGAATTAGAAACAAGAGAAATCAAACAAAAGGATTTTGCTGAGCTAATCGGTGTACAGCCAACTCAACTGAATGAAATAATAAATGGAAAAAGAGGTATTAACACTGATTTGGCATTGATAATTGGAAAGGCTTTCAAAATGGACCCTAAAATCTGGATAAATCTTCAAAGTAATTATGAATTAGATCTTGCTAAGATTAACGAAAAGACACAAAGCAGGTTACAATCCATTGGTCAATGGCAAATGATTCAATCTTATATACCCGAATATTTCTTTAAAAAGCAGGGGTATTTAAAAGGAGACCCAGTTGAGGATATTGAAACAATTAAGAATATCTATGGTATTAAACATTTTGAACAGTTAGCGAGTTTGCACACTCAAACATCTTATTACAGATTAAGAAAATCTCCCAAGCTTAGTATAGATAAGGCTAATTTACTCGGCTGGATTAAGTTAGTACACTATGAAGCATTAAATCTTAATGTAGCAAAATTTAATTTTCGGGAAGAAAGCAAATTAATTGAATTACTAAGAGATAATTTTTGGAAAAATAAAAACACCCTTATTAAGACAAAAGAAATTTTACATGATTTTGGGATTAAACTTGTAATAATTAATAATCCCGAAAAATGCCCTGTTGATGGAGTTGCGTTTTGGAGTAAAGGGAATCCTTCAATAGGCTTAACATTGAGGCATAAAAGGATCGATAATTTTGCCTTCACTCTTTTTCATGAGTTAGGACATATTTTTCTTCACTTAGTAAATAATAATACTGCCGAATATATTGATATAGACTCAGACAATATAAATAATGAAGAAAATAAAGAAGAAAATGATGCTGATGACTTCGCAAAAAACTATCTCATAAGTCCTGAAAATTGGAATGAATATTTTAAGTCAGCCACAAAGTCGCAAGAAAAATCAATGCTCAATTTAGCAAGAAAGGAGAGGATTCATCCAGCAATTGTTAAGGGTCGTTTATGCCATGAATTGAATAATTATAGATTAAAAACTCGTATAGACCACAATATTTATTAAATACTTTTAAATTTTTTAAAATGGAATTCAGCCACTATCAAGATGAAGCTAAAAAGACAATTCAAAAGTATATAGCTGATGAAAAAATAAATGAGTTTATCCCTTTTTTAGGAATAATAGGAGAAGCAGGTTCTGTGCTTACAGAATTAAAAAAGAAATTACGAGACGGTGAAGGGTATGGGGCTTTTAAAGAAAAGTTGCAAGAAGAACTGGGTGACGTACTCTGGTATATATCAACAATTGCAACTCAGCATCATTTAAATCTTGAGGAGATTGCAAAATCAAATATTCGAAAAATAAATGACAGATTCACCGAAGGGGATTTAAGCAAATTTAAGATATACGATGAAGAATTTGAGGAAGCAGAAAAGTTTCCAAGGGAATTTGAAATTCAATTTATCCCTTTTGAGGAAGCAGGAAAGAAGAAGTTGAAAATAATTTCCAAAGACGGTACACTCATTGGTGATCCATTAACCGATAATGCCCATGACAATGATGGCTACAGATTTCATGATATTTTTCATTTTGGATATGTCTCATATTTGGGGTGGTCACCTGTAATACGAAAACTGCTTAAAATAAAAAGGAAAAGTGACGATAAAATAGATGAAGTCGAGGATGGTGCAAGAGCCGCCATCACCGAAGAGTTAGTAACATTGTTTGTATATAATCATGCGCAAAATCATAGGCTATTTAAATACAGCGACAGAGTAGATACCGATGTTTTAAAGACTGTCCAAAAGCTTGTGAGTAAAATTGAAGTGAAAGATTGTACTGCCAAGCAATGGGAAGTGTGCATCATTAATTCTTACAAAGTATTTGATGAATTGGTGAAAAATAATGGGGGCAGGGTTCTTGTAAGCATAAAAAATCGAAGACTGATTTATTTAGGAAAGAACTAAGACTATGGCAACATTTATTTCTGGAAATACTTGTTTTAATGCATGGGCAAATGTTTCTAATCATCTTATTAGACATCCACAAAGGGAAGAGACTAATATAATAATTGAGATTTCGAATCCGTGTGATTTTACAGATATTAAAGCTTGGATGAGAAATTACAATCCTGAGGATTTTGATAAGGACGGAGATAAAATTCGGCACGTTATTAACACAATTTTTCCTCACACATTTAGAGCATACTTTCAAAACCGACAAGATTTCTATGATAGATATTGTCGCATCTTTACCGATTCCCACTACAAGAAATGGGGGACATACTTCCAGCGTCTTATATCATTTGGGAAGGGATTTAATGGAACTTACCCAAATCAATTGGAAAATGCAATTAGCGCATTAAAAGGAGAAAGTCCGCAAAAATATTTTATCACATTCCATTTAACGGCATCAAATATTGAGAGTAATGTCAGACCTTTGGGCGGACCTTGCTGGCAGTATGGGGAATTGATTATTAATTCTAATGGAGGTATTGATCTGATTGCCGTATATCGTAATCATGATTATTTTAATAAGGCCCTGGGAAATTTTATTGGTTTAGCGAAATTGCTTGAATTTATTTGTATTGAATCACAACAAACACCAGGAAACCTTATTGTACACTCCATACATGCTTACAGCAGTAAACCTATTTCAAAGCTATCCCAACTATTAAATAATTGAATCCAAATTTAATTAAAACACAATCAGAGACTATGTTTGATAGTCTTTGTAACGAAGTTGTAGCATGTAGGAAATGTTTACGAATGTGCGATTCCCTTAGAGTTTTAAATCGCTCTTCCGGTTCTTTAAAAGCTGAGATTATGTTTATAGGAGAGGCACCGGGAAGATTAGGTGCTGATGGAACAGGCATCCCGTTTCACGGAGACAAATCGGGACATAATTTTGAAGAACTCTTGAGTTTCTCAGGACTAAATAGAGCAGATATATTTGTAACAAATGCTGTTTTATGCAATCCAAAGGATGAAAGTGGTAATAATGCAACACCGACTCAAGAGGAAATATCAAATTGTTCAAGTTTTTTGCTTAGACAAATTCAATTTGTAAATCCAAAAATTGTCGTGACTTTGGGAGCAAGCCCTTTATCAGCGATAAAATATATTTCACTTCATAACCTTACCTTAAAAGAGCATGTTAGAACTTCCAATCAATGGTACAATAGAATATTAATTCCACTATATCATCCCGGACAACGAGCAATGATTAGCAGAAGCTTTGCCAACCAAAGATCCGATTATCAATTTATAGTAGATCAATTAAAGCAAATTGGCAGAAATAAAATTAAACCATTTTCAAAACCGCAATTGGATGTATCTCTTATTATTGATTATATTTTTAACAAAAAGAGTAGTCTTACATATTTTGCACTGCATAAACTGTTTTATCTCATAGAATATAAAAGTGTTCAAAAATTTGGTAACCGATTAACCAATAGCTATATCATACGCCAAAAAGATGGACCCTACTGCACAGAGCTTCATCTTTTTAAATTGCAGAAAGTTTTACCATACATTAGGTCAAAATCCTTAAGCAAATCCAATATTCTTTTATTCAAAATTTCTCAGGATTTATTTGATTTAAGATTAATAGATCAATATGAAATAGAGGATGCAGTTAAAGAATTAATTGATGAAGTGCTTGAAGAGCATGGTGGTAAAAGTAATGCCGCTTTAAAGCGAACAGTTTATTTTACAAGACCTATGAGAAACATATTAGCTTTGGAAAACGAGCATAAGCTGAACTTATATAATACAGCAATAAAATTTTGAGTAAGCTATTTAAGAAATTAGATTTATTATAAAGCATAGGAAATATCCTCGCTATTTTCATTTCATTGTTCCTGGTTTTGAAGATCAGTTTTCGCTCCTACTTGCATAACATTTTCTCCCACTCTCAAAACATTTCTTTTTCAGGAATTGATTCCCGCCCTTGATATTTACCTACTAAATCCAATTCCTAAAAAAACAAACAAGGCCGCAATGAAATCCTCTAACCCACTACCCCGCATCAAACACTATTCAGCAAAACAATTATCATTCTTTTATCTTGTCAGCAAGCCAACTTTTCTGAAGTGGCTGGAACCGCACCATGAACAAATAGGTCAGCGTAATGGTCATTACTACACCTCTGCACAAGTTGAAATCATCTTTCAGAAATTAGGCATTCCTCCCTTGCTGAATAATTAATTAAAAATCGTCTGCAAAGAAAGTTTTCCTGTATTGCTCAATACAATTTGTATGTATTTCGGTTTCACGGGAAATGGCTTATCGCTATTCATCTTTCCCAATCGAAAACAAAAGCGAATTATTTAGACTCACCGGCATCATTTGAGACAATATGCCAACGATGAATGCAAATCTTTGTTTTATAAATCTGTAACCAATAAAATAAACTCTATGGAAACAAGCCAGCCAAAATTTCCCCTGCGGGCATATTCTGCCCAGGAACTCTCAAAAATTTATAAAGTGTGCAAGAAAACATTTATGCGATGGTTGAAGCCATTTGAAGAAGCGATTGGAGAACGCCAGGGACGTTACTATACCATCAACCAGGTAAAGATCATTCTTGAAAAGTTAGGAACACCGGAGGGTTTTGCTGACTAATATTTTCCCTATCAGTCATTATTTAAATCAACTGTGAATTATCCACTCTTATCGTTACCAATCGCTCCTAAACTAAGAAAGCACTTAATTCAGTCATTACATCTTTGTGAAAGAATAAAAAATGAGGCCGTACACTATGGATAAACAGATTCAATCAGATCATTCCACATCAAGTAATGTTTTTCTAACGGGAATCATTCTTTTAGCCAACCTGGATTTTAATGGCTTCCTGGATTATGGAATAAGAACGGTGATCGGCGGCTTGATATGGTTTGGGTTCCAGGCATTGAATGATTACCGTACACGGAATAAACAAAACAAACAATGAGCCTTACCCGCAAGGTATTAACAGGAACATTGATTGGCGCAGGATTAATAGCCGGGTACAGGTATTATCTGAACATGAAGAAAACCCAGGCAGAGCTTGAAATAATACCTGATGCCAGGATACATGAAGTGAATTGGGACGGGATCATTATACGGATAGATGTTCTATTGAAAAACCCCACAAAGGGAAGTTTCTCACTAAAATTTCCCTTTGTTAAACTCATCTACAAGGGAGCGACAATAGGCAGCTCTGAAGCAGTCAATAAAGACATTAAAATTCCGGCATTCGGACAAGCGAAGATTGATAAGTTACTGGTGAAAATTCCGATGATGAGCCTGTTCACGGTATCGTCATCAATACTAAAAGCAATTCAAAATAATGAGCAAGTAAGAATAACGGCGAGCCTGATGACAACAATTGATTTGGGATGGACAAAGATTCCTTTTGAGGAAAGTCATGAAGTAACACTGAAAAAATGATCAGCATTAATGGAAGCAGGGAAGATAAGAAATATTAAATCCGGAGCAGAGTATGACAAATTGTTTCCCCGTTCAGAGAATGATAATAAAACGATTCGCAAAAATGCCAATGTCTATCACACGGTTGATTTTATTCCAAAGGTTGTTCAAGAAACATTAGATCAGACAAAAAGAATTTCTGAAGTATTAAAAGGGAAAACGGTTTATGAAACATGCTCTAATATCTGGCATTTTGTTTATCAGTATATCAATTATAGAAAAGACCAGGAAGGCTATGAACAGATAAGAAGCCCGGCAAGAAGCTGGCACGATAGGAAACAAGGGGTAGATTGTGATTGTTACTCGGTGCTTATATCCAGTATCCTTTCAAACCTGGGTATTCCACATATCCTAAGAATCACCAAATATCACCGGGATTATTTTCAGCACATCTACCCCATTGTGCCGGATGGAAGAAAGCATATAACAATTGATTGTGTAACGGACAGGTTTGACTACGAAGTTCCTTACAGTGAAAAAAAAGATTACCCTATGGACTTACAATATTTAAGCGGTTTTGAAGGCGACGGCATGGGAGAGCTGGGGAAGATCATTCAGCGCAACATGGCGAACAATAAAAAGCCAATGGCTCTGAAGAAAAAAACACACCCAATAGCTACGAAAAAAGCAACTCCTTTGCTGAAAAGGTTGAAAGCAAAGTCAGTTACTCCATCACCTCAATCAACTACCACTGCTTCTCCTGCTCCTGTGCCTGTCGCCAAAAAGAAAAAGGATTTTCTTAAAAAAGTTGTAAGTGCAGTCAATAAAGTTAACCCGGCTACTGTGCTTTTAAGAAATGGTATCCTTTCGGCAATGAAGCTGAATATAAAAAATGTTGCAGCACGATTGAGATGGAGTTACCTGACGCCGCAACAGGCAGCGGCAAAAAATATTGATGCTGTTAAATTTCAAAAACTGATTGCCACAAGACAGAAGCTGGAAAAAATATTCCAGGGAGCCGGAGGTAAAATTGACAACCTGAAAAAAGCAATCCTCGGTGGTAAGGGAAATAAAGACAAAGCTGTAAGTGGACTTGGTATGTTGCCAATGAATGAGTCTATAAATTATATAAATGAATACACACCACTCGATCAATTATTAGGTAATGAAATTTATTACTCAGAGAATGTGGATGGAATGGAAGGGTTCCGGGGATTCGGAGAATTAGGGGAACCAGTAACATTGGCAACAGTGGGAGCTGCAATGGGTGTGATAGCCGGGATTGTTGCAGCACTAAAACAGATCGGCGATATTTTTAAGAGCAAAACAAAAGGGTCTGAAGATTTTGATGAAATAAAAACTGGTGCCCCTGAGAACAGTGTATCTGCTACTGCGAACGATTCAATAATTCCACCGGTTGCAACAAATCCAATCCTTCCCGAACAGGATAGCTCAACATCATTTAAAGAAAGTTCATTAACTCCTGATGATACTTACACAGATGAAACCCTATCACCTGCAAAAAGCATAATCAGTCAATCAACAGGAAAAACCAATATGGTTCTTGTATCTGATGAACTTGAAAAATCTTCAGTCCCTGCAGCAGAAACTTCTGCTCCTGATAATAGTGGTCCTGAGAAAGAAAATTTTTGGGATAAGAATAAAAAATGGTTAAAGCCTGTAGCCATTGGTGTTGGTGGCCTGGCAATAGTAGCAATAGGTTACAAAATGCTTAAAACTGATAAAGCGCTTAATAAATCATCACCATCACTTTCAGGATTGTCCGGTGTACCATATAAAAAAAAGAAAAAGAAAAATCATCACCGTAAATTCAAACTCCATCATAAGAAAGCAGTTGCCCTGCTTTAATCCATAACTATAAAATATTTTAAATACTATGTCAAAAAAGAAAAACCGGTATCAGAAGAAGGCAAACAAAAAGAATTTTCTTTCTGGTATGAATGAAGGCTTGCCGACCAGGGGCAATGCAAAAAATACAGTGCTGGAAACGGGTAAGGATATTTTAATCGGTGTGTTGGGTGGTGGTTTAATTGGTGCGGTTGTAGGCAAACCATCGCTTGCAGTAGGAATTGTTACCACCGGTGTGGGCCATTACACAGGAAACAAACTGGTGCAGATACTTGGCATCGGCATCATGGCTGCAAATGGTTTTCAGAAAAGCAGTACCGTGAGCGGACTCGGTGGACTGGCCGGAGTGAAAGAGCGATTGCAGGCATATAAAGAAAGTATGCATGAAAAATTTTACCTGGATAAAATCATGAAGAAAAAAACAGCAACAAATGGAATCGGTGAACTGCAATACTTTTCTTATCCCGGTTCAATGAACGGAGAACTGGCGGCCCTGGATGATATTGAACAACAGATTGCTGAAAGCGCCATGCAATTCCAGGGCAATATGGCCGGTGACCAGGATTTTCAAGTAGGTATTTATGAATTTGACGAACACATACTTTAATTCAACAAAATTTTTAATCAATAAACCCTAAAACTTATGTTAGGCTTTTTAGAAGGCATTGAAGAATACAATAACGCCGGTGCATTAATCGGCATTGAAGGAGTTGACGACAACGAGTTACTCGGAGCACTCCGCCGAATGAATCCTATCAAACGGCAACGAACCGTAAACAAACTTTCCAACACCGGTTCATCGAGCCGTGGATCAAGAGCAGAGATGGAAAAGTTTTTTGCTGAGTTACCTCCACATATCAAAGAGGCGCTTGCAAAAGGAGAATTGCGGCTGGCCGATGCAACTATTTATTCCATCAAACCTGTTACATCTAAAACAATAAAGATGTTTGAGACGCAGGATGACAAGGAAATCGGACTCCGGAATGTTTCAAACGCAAAGTTGCCAAAGAACCAGGCTTTTTTGGTGAGTGGTATTTACCTCCTGGCTGGTGTTTCTGCCGATGGAACAAAAGATAAGATCATTGCAACGGAGTACAAAGGGCTCGAAAACTTCAATGCCATTGCAAACGGTGAGTTTTCATTAAAGTCAAACAAAAAACAAATTGTCCCGGAAACAAGCAATGCGGTTTTTAAAACTGCGGCGTATCACCAGGTTCCGATTGGTTACTATAAACTCGCAAATCCCCGGCTGATTCATGACGACATACTGATTGAAATGACGATTGAACTCGGTTCAATGGACGGGATTGCAGCGAACACCTACATTTTTGCTGGCTTGCATGGTACAGTAACCACACCATAAAATGTTTCAACGAACTACGCTTGGATGGATTTCAACAGGTATCAATGGGCTGCTTTTGCAGCAGCCCTCTTTCTTCCCATGTTGTTGTTTGCCGGAACAAAAAGTTCAGAAAGAAAAAATACTGCTCTTAAAAATCTTAAAGCTTTTCTGCTGATGATTCAATATGCAGAAGGTACTATAGGAGTAAATGCGTACAGGATGATGTATGGAGGCAGTTTGCTAAATGATTATTCAATGCATCCAAATATTGCAATAACCAAATGGAGCATTACAAGTACGGCGGCAGGCGCCTATCAGTTTCTTTATTCAACATGGATGGAATTGCAAACCACTTTGGGCTTGCATGATTTCAGTCCATCATCACAAGACAGAGCTGCTATTGAACTGATAAAAAATAAAGGAGCATTAGCGGATGTGCTGAATGGAAAAATTGTTTCAGCTATTTATAAATGCAGAAAAATCTGGGCTTCATTTCCGGGAGCCGGATACGGGCAGTCTGAAAAAAGAATTGAAACCCTTTTACAATTCTATATAAAAACAGGAGGCCGTCTTACAAACGAATAACAAACTAAAATGACAAAACGAATAAAGAAACGGTTTGATATAACGGTAGAGAACCAGGGGGCTGTTAACTCTAAAACTTTTGAGCTTGACAAAAATATTACTGCGGTGCATGGTATTTTACTTACGTCTGACAGAGACGATCTATTATATTATCGTGGTTCTAATAAGATAGAACTGAACCGGCAGGAAATTTTTCCGGAAAGCTACGAATCTAAACTGCTGATGACAGGACTGAATGTTTCACCTAATGACCGCTTTTATAATCTTGGAGGCATTGCACCGGGTAATGGAAAACTGAAAGTTGATTATATGGATAACCCCGATGAACGATTAGCATTTGTAACCTATCGAGTATCTGTTTATCTCGATTGTGAAATCACCGGTGAGTTATGATGAAAGAAGAAATCATATTGCACCGGGAGTATATTACTAAACTTGGGGAGCAAAAATATTTTCAAATTGAATTGCCGCAGGATATAAATAAGATAATTGGAATTGAAACCGGGGTGTTCCGGTATGGAACAACAAATGCTCTTTATGGAGGGAACCCGGCTGAATATGCAGGAAGTGATCCGCTTGACCCTTTGTTTGAAATAGTTTTTAATGATCCAATCGGCAGTTTGTCATTACAGGCACAGGATCATCCGGGGATTATTTACCAGGGAGTAGCCAGGCAGGAAGATTGGAACTGGAAGTGGGCAGATTTTACACAAGCTCTTTATAACGGAATCTTTGACCAGTATTCACATGACAGAAAAAGACATGAGGATATAATTCTGACTGATTTCTGCACCACAAAGATTACAGGTCATTATAAAGATAGCTGGGGTAGCCATTATAGTAACCATGTGGAATATGACTTGCTGATTTATTTATGGATTGAAAGAAAAATATAAATGACCTCACAACTCGCATTGGAATATATACGGAAAAGAATGTGTGAACTGGGTTATGGTTCACGTTACACTATCCGTTTGCGTCACCTTGTTTTGCAGCCTTCTGAAAAAAGAGAAGTGCAGGCGCAAAACCAACTGATGATCCTGATCGAGCCATATTGTGATGTAAGAATAGAAAGTGATACAGGGATTTTTGATCTGAGTGAAGACCTTGCCAATGAATTGCATTATGAACACAGCGGAACACTGAAAGTAACCAATCATTCATTTTTTATAAGTCATATCCGTTTTATTCAAATCATTCCAAAAAACTGTAAGAGGCCATGCCGGTAACAAATGATAAATATGACCAGCTAAAGATTGACAAGCTGAAACATTTCCTGGAAGAAATGGCGGCTAAGGGCAATGCACGGCCATTTGAAATTTTTGTTGACAACCTGAAAGTAGTTCCCAAGACGGAAGACCCGAAAGATTTTGACAACTATGAATACTACATGAATGAGGACACAGAAAAAATCCGCATTCTGATTTATAACTCAAGACATACACCACGTAATGACCAGTATTGCTATTATGTTCAGCAGAACAAACAGGAAAGACCTTTGAACGGACTCGGCGATATAGACAATATCATACAGGAAAAACTTTCGGCCCGTGACCGTGAACATGAAATGACACAGTTGAAAACAGAACTGGAAGAAACAAAAAAGCAATTAGAAGAAGCGGAGGAATATGCTGAAGTGCTGGAAAAGCAATTGGAGGAATCCAAGAATAATAAATACAAATTAGGTAAACTTGATTTGGTGGAACTCGGTGGAGTGGTATTAGAAAATCTTGCGGTAAGAAATTCACCTATGCTTGAGAAAATAGGTTTAGGTGGATTATTCGGAGCAAATAACCCGCAATTGGAACAGTCGAAGTCAGAAGAGACCGAAGCCTCCTTTCAAAAGAAAACAAATGATACAGGTGAATTAAAACCAGAGCATCTTCAGTATATACCGGTATTGCAACAATTAGATAATGCTTTTGATACACCTAATCTTGAAATCGTGATGCAGGTACTTGGAAAATTTTCGGAAGAACCTGCACAACTGAAAACTGTTGCTGAATTACTAAACATTCAAATCCCTGAATAACTATGAATAAGTACCACTATGACATTTCAATTGAAGCAAAGACAGAAAGGGAAGCCGAAGCCAAAATGAATGCACTCACAACGCTGGCCTCAAAACTTTCGGAAAAAGAATTAACAAAGCTGGCTCATGTTATCAAACACGATCCGGTAAAAACAGCTTTAGCCAAGAAGTATTTAGGGGTTTAACCAGTCCGTATCCTATGAATGAAACAACTTCCACTCATCACTCCTCTGTTGAAGCAAGTCATGATGCAGAAGAAATTACGCTTGAAGAAAAAATCAAGTATGGCATTCTTGGCCTCGTGGTATTGGGTGGATGTTTTTTTATCGGCAGGGCAATTATCCGTAAAGCCAGGTCAACGAGTGAGGAAAAGAAAACATACGAAGAAGGAAATGCAGCTACCTATGCCAAGCAAATTAAAATGGCTTTTGAAAATGATATGTGGTTTGGATGGGGAACGGATGAGGAAGCCTTGCGAAGGATCATACGGGCTATACCAAGCAAGGAAGAACTAAGAAAGGTAATCAGTTCTTATCAAAAGCTGTATACACGAAGTATGATGGCTGATATGAAAGATGAGTTAACAACAAATGAATATAATGAAATGCTTGCCATCATCTCAACGAAACCCGAAAGAGGTACAGCTACAATGCAGGTGCAATCGAATCCACTTCAATACAAAGCCTGGGCTAAAAGACTAAGAGCGGCATTTGAAGTAAGTACCTGGGGATTTCTTCCCTATGGTACAGATGAGGATGCAATAGAAGCTGTGCTGATCGAAATGCCAACCCAGGCGGCTTTTATGGAAACAGCAAAAGCATACAAGGCAGAGTACAATGATGACTTGATGAGTGATTTAAAAAGTGAACTGGAGTTTGGTGAATGGGGCGATATGATGTCAATACTGAATAATAAACCAAAAGCATAAATGAAAGCAAAACATAAATCCAAACCGAAAGCGAAAACTTCCGGAAAACAGCAAAAGAAAAAAATCTTTATTGCTTCAATTGCCGTTGGTGCTGCCGGTATCCTCGGTTATTTTGGATGGCAATACCTGAAAAAGAAAAGAGAAGCAAAGAAGAAGGGTGAGCTTGATGATTTATTAAAAACAAATACTACGGCTGCTGTTTACAATCCTGAACCGGTTTATACAAAACCAAAAATGACCACAAAACCTGTCAAGGCTTCTGCGGCTTACACAAATACAACATCTGCAATTGACAGATATACTTTCCCATTAAAGAAGGGTAGCAAGGGAACGAATGTAAAATTATTACAGCAAGCACTGATTGCTAAATATGGTAAAACGATTCTTCCCAAATATGGTGCGGATGGTGATTTTGGAACTGAGACACTTAATGCGTTGAAGAAAGTTGGATTGCAGTCAACAGTGGATGAAAGCACCTTCAATGTACTGGTGCAGGGAACAAAGATTGACCCATCTGCGGTAGGTAAAGATTTGTATAACGCAACCATCGCAAAGAATTTTTCAAAAGTATTATCCCTGCTCAAACACATTCAGACAACTGACGAGTACAAAGCTGCCGGAGAAATATTCAAACAATACCGGATCAATGGCGTAAGACAAACTATTGTAAATGCCTTGCTGAATACATTCACAGCTGATACACAAAAACAACAAATCAAATTTGAGTTCCTGCGGATGGGGTTACAGTTTGATGGCAGCAAATGGAGTCTGTCGGGCTTTGATGGCAGACCCATTGTTACAAAAGAGAACACAACTGTCTGGGTAAATGCTATGGAAGGTGTAAAAGTACCGCCTAAGATGGTACTCGGTAATGAAGTATCAAAGCGGCTCGATTATACTCTTTTTGAAAACAATGGAAAATATTTTTTAGTCAATACCAAATCTGTAAACTATTTAAACTAAATACATGAAACGATACATAAAGCAAATCGTCGTACACAGTACCGCCACATTCGATCCGAAAACAACCCAGCACTATGGCTGCTTCCATTACGTGATTGAAAGAAACGGGGAGATAAAAAAGATTCATCCGGAATCATCGGTTATCAAACATCTTCCCGATGTTGACAGTGAAACAATTCATATAGCTTATGCAGGAGGAAGAAATAAATCCGGTACATTGGGCGATACCCGTACACCTGTGCAGGAAGAAGCCTTGTTCAATAAACTGGTTGCCCTGTCAGTAAAATATCCGGGAGCAAAAATAATTGGCCACAATGATCTTGATGCGACAGCTAATTGCCCTGGTTTTTCCGTTAAAGACTGGCTTCGCAATTATGAGCCGGAACTAATTATTGCCGCTTAATATTAAACTGAATTAATCCGTACCCTACATGAGAGATATTAAATATATCGTGGTGCATTGCACGGCTACACCTCCTGATTCAAAAATTGAAAACATTGAGCGTTACTGGAAAGAAAAACTCGGATGGAAGAATCCCGGTTATCATTATATTATAAAAAGAAACGGCAATATAATCAGGATGCAACCGGAGAATTTAATTGCTAATGGTGTTGCCGGTAACAACCGTTATGCAATTCATATTTCGTATATCGGCGGGGTGGATAAGGATAATAAACCGGTTGACAACAGAACCGATGCACAAAAACATGTACTGTTTAATAAACTGGTTGCGCTTTCAGAAAAATATCCAAACGCTATTATAAAAGGACATCGTGATTTTCCAGGCGTAACAAAAGCATGTCCTGCTTTTGATGTAAGGAAATGGCTTCAGTCTTATACACCAGATCTTGATATTGCTGCCTGATGTTTGCTTCCATTATCAATGCGCTGAAGTTTAAATCTTATGAAATATTCTCCCGGCCTTATGAACTGAATATCCTGGGCGTAAGGGCTGATAGTATTATACCAAACCGCTTCGATGATGAGATTCACTTATTCTTTAAAAACAATGCTAATCAATGGATACATTATTTATTTCCCGCTACCACAGATCCGGGGACCTACTGGCTGAACAACCCGGTACATCCGCAAGGCACAGCTATACTGATGCAGGGGCAGTACAAAGATGCTTACCAGGTTGGACTACACAGGGGACAATATTATGCTTTGGTGCAAAGAAAACCTGTTACTGTTATCCGTGATTATGACCGCAATGCTATTTTGGATTTTCAGAATGGTAGAAAAGATACAGGCCTGTTTGGTATAAATATTCACCGTGCATCTATGACTGGAACAACAAAGACAGTTGACAATTATTCTGCCGGATGCCAGGTACTTTCCAGCATTAGTGATTTTAACCTGATGATGCAGCTCGCCGAAAAGCACAGGCAGTTATATGGAAACAGTTATACTTATACACTGATTGATAAAAGGGCTATTGCGAGAGAAAATAAAAAATCGATTGTGTTTGGGTTAACCGGGCTTGGAATCGGAATCAGCACAGCAATTATCACTCATAAAATTTTATTCTGATGAAACATTTTTTTCAGCAATTGTTAAAAGATAAGAATGGAGAGTTCAGTCTCAGAGAAATGGCGATTGCTTTATTTATCCTGGTTATTATCTTAAGCTGGGTATCGCAGCAGTTTTTTAATCTTCCAGTTCCGGAGTTTATGTTTTATTCTTTTGTGAGCCTGGTCGGAGCCGGTTGCTTTGGCTATTCAATTGAAAAGAAAACAAATCCCTAAAATTATCTTATGACAACTTTTAATTTTAAATCCAGTTCCCTTTTATTTTTTCTTGGTTTTATATCCGGCTTCTCGCTGCTCTTTTTATTTTCCGGAAATTGTAATGGGCCTGATGAGAAAGCTGAAATGATTGTTAAACCGAAACAAATAAGCAAGGAGATTGAGAAGTCTGAAAAAGAGCAGCAGCATAAAATTGCTGAGTTAGAAATTAAGAATCAGCAACTGCTTCAGGAATTAGCTGCAACAAAAGAATTACTGAACAAAGCAAAACAGAAAACAAAAACAAGGGGGGCTAAGATTATTAAATTGACAGAACCAAAAGGTTTTTCTGCAAAAGAGTTATTGGCTAAAAATAAGTTACTGCAAACTGCCGATACACCGAAATTGATTTGTGATTCACTGATTACAGAAGTGAATGAATATATAAAGGATAATGCCATCAAGGATAGCCTTTATGAATTACAAATCACCCAGCTTGATAGTACAATTGCAGTTAAAGATTCAATTATCGGTTTAAATCTTCGGTTGAATAAAGAACTGAAAACCTCACTCTTACAATCATTAACACAGCAGGAGGTTTTATACCAGCAGACCCAGCAACTGAAAAGAAAATTTAAAAGACAAAAGTTCCGAAGTAAACTGATTGCAATCGGAGCTACTCTATTTTCTGGTATTGCTGCTGAATATTTAATCCGTCGTTAATCAATGAAAGAAAAAACAATTGTTTCCACAGCCACCCTCGTT
>Ga0114944_1000133_pt1 | contig 17212 bp, 18 predicted proteins | sample OV2TP2_FD_89582 | JGI IMG/M metagenome (GOLD analysis project Ga0114944, IMG submission 89582) | Hot spring microbial communities from Beatty, Nevada to study Microbial Dark Matter (Phase II) - OV2 TP2 | ecosystem: Environmental > Aquatic > Thermal springs > Hot (42-90C) | place: USA: Beatty... | reverse complement strand
TTTTCAAACCGGTTCCCGGGCAAGCGGTTCTGTTCAATATTAAAATGCTTTTTTTCTGCTGATTTCAGTTTGGGCGAATTTTGAAAAATCAATATTGAAATTTTTAACATCACCACCATTAAAAGCATGGGTGAAACCCGGTTTTTCTTTTGCACCTTCGGTACCCGGCCTGCGGCCGGTCCACTGTTCGGCCTGTGCATCACGCGGCTGAACAAATAATATTTCTTTGTACGAAGAACCATCGCCGGCTTTTTGCTCATCTTTAAAAACCAGCAGCAGCGAATGCGGCTCTTATTAGCCGCTGAAATAATATATGCCGGGATTCTGGTGAAATAAATAATCTACATCGTTGCTAAAGTTGCGCACGGGATAAGCCAGTACTATGAATACTGAATTGCCAGGCATTAGTTGCCGCAATGCTTCGCGGCGGCCGGCATGAAACTCTTTGCTTAAATAATCGGCGGGCAGTTCATCCTGCGCCGTCAGCACTACCGAATAAATAAAGAATCCAAGGAGGGCAGGCAGACGCTGTAATTTTTTTTGCATAAAAACAAAAAGCGGTAATTGAATAAACCGGCACAGGCTAAAATAGTTTTTTCAATTACCGCTTCGGATTAAATTTTATGAATGGAGGTCAGCAAGCCGGTGATTAATCATCGTCGTCTTCTTCCGTGTAGGCATCAGCACTGCTTTTGTAATGTAGCTCCCATTCTTTTACGGAAGCATCGCTCAGGCATTCGATGATATCGTAAAGCGGATCTTTTTTCAGCTTCCACTCCGTGTCGGTGGGGTCTTCAAACTTCTGGATAAAAAGGCAATGATCTGACTCCATTGCCACTTTAATTAAGGTGATTGTTGAATCTTCTTTTTCTTTAACCAGGTAATGGCAACCGGTTTCCAAAAGTTCATACGTGTACATAACTCCTCCGCTTTTAAAAAATATGCTTTTACGGGTTTCAGTAAGCAAGCAGGAATGGGCAGCAGTGTCAGAATTTAACGGATAGCAGAATTGATGGGTTAACATTTCAAAGGGTCAGCGAGCCAAATTTAGGGGATTTGTAAACACACGGCCAAGCCTTGGGAGGTAAAAAATTTTTTTGGCAAAAAATTAATCCCGGTTAACCCGCCCCAACGGAGGGTTGTTATTATGACATAAAAAATAATGGCCTGAGAAACAGGCCATTTTTGGGTATTTTCAATACATGGGTTCTTCCGGTTTTATCAGCACTTTTGATTTTACCAGGCTGTTGGCTATCAGCACCCCGTAGTAGTGGGCCAGGGTTTCCCTGGAACCGGGATCGAAAGACCGGGTCTGGGAAGAATAAATCAATTTTTTTTCGTTCACATCATAGAAATTTGTTTCCCAGAAAATCCTTGTGCCGGTAGTATAATAGCCTTCGGTATAGATGCGGTCGTAAATGGTATAATAATAATTATCGAAACGGTTGTAATAGGGTGCATAGGGTGTGTACACCACCCTGCCCGGCACATAATATTTTTCTTTCACTTTATCGAGCAGCACAATAGTAAGCACTGCATCAAATCCTTTGCTGTCTATAGCAGCCATGGCCCTTGCCGTATCACCTTTAACAAATGTGCCCGCCGGGAACAACCCGGCGGCTGAACAGGCGGCATAGCCCATTTCTTTCAGATCACCGGACAGATGATTTTCCATTTTCAATTGCAGTTCATGGTCGCTTTCCAGCAGCACAGCAAGCACCAGTATTTTATGAAATTTTTTTGGAGCCATATTTTTTTCGGTCCAGGTGTACGTTATCCTGCTTGTCTGGCAGGAGATCAGGGTGAGAACGGCCAGGAAAAAAATTACCTTTTTCATACAATGGTTTTGTGAAATAAAATTAGCCGGCTGCAGCGGGTATTTTCCTGAGGGACATCACCGGTAAAACAGATTTTAATCAGGCTGGCAGTAATAAGAAAGCCTCCTGCAGAGCGGGAGGCTTTCTGAAGCCGGTGTTCAGATGTCGTACATGCAGGTACGCCTGCACTCTTTTTTCTTTTTCTCCTTCATTTCCGTCTTCTTCTCCGTTTTTACTTTGCGGGTGGAAGCAGAGGAATCAAAAGCGGCAAATGCAATTGCCGTAACGCCGGCTGCAAGAATAAGGGCCACAATTGCTTTTTTCATACCCTTGTTATTTGAAGGAAGAAGTTACGACAGTTTTCCGGGTTGGGAAATTATTTTTTTTATGAGCGGCATTTCAAATTGCATTGATTTATTTGCCAATTGCGGTGTTTATCAACAGCAGTTAACAATTACGGAACTTTGCAGCAGGTTAGCTTTTGGTATATTTGCCCGCATTGATAGCCGGAAAAAATGATTTTAGCGGCAGCCAACCGATTGAAAAACTAAATCGTACCGTGTAAGATGGCAAAAGCAAAAGAAAAACCCGCATCCAATCTTTTCGACTATACCGAAGAGAGTATCAAATCACTCGACTGGAAAGAACATATCCGCCTGCGGCCGGGTATGTATATCGGCAAACTTGGCGATGGATCATCGCCGGACGATGGCATTTATGTGCTGGTAAAAGAAGTGATTGACAACTGCATTGACGAATTTGCCATGGGCTATGGCAAAACCATTGAGGTAACCGTGGAGGGGAAACAGGTGACGGTGCGGGATTATGGCCGCGGTATCCCGCTGGGCAAAGTAGTGGATGTGGTGAGCAAAGTAAATACCGGCGCTAAATTCGACAGCAAGGTGTTTCAAAAATCGGTGGGCCTCAATGGCGTGGGCACCAAAGCCGTGAATGCCCTGAGCAATTATTTTAAAGTAAAAGCCATCCGCGACGGCAAAGAAAAAACCGCCGAGTTTGAAAAAGGATTTTTGATAAAAGAATATAAGGAAGCAAAGTCCACGGAAGAGAATGGCACCCTGGTTACTTTCATACCGGATGATACGATGTTTAAAAATTTCAGGTTTCACCCGGAGTTCCTGGAAAACCAGATCTGGAATTACTGCTTCCTCAATGCCGGGCTGAAAATAATTTTCAATGGCAAAACTTTCGTGAGTAAAAACGGCCTGCTCGACCTGCTGCAGCGAAAGACAAATGAAGATGAGATACGCTATCCTATCATTCACCTGAATGGCAATGATATCGAGGTAGCCATCAGCCATACCAATGAATATGGTGAAGATATTTACAGCTTTGTAAACGGCCAGCACACTACGCAGGGCGGCACGCACCAGCAGGCTTTCCGCGAAGCATTTGTAAAAACCATCCGCGATTTTTATAAAAAAGATTACGATGCAGCCGATATCCGTACAGGTATTGTGGCGGCTATTTCAGTTCGGGTGGTGGAGCCTGTTTTCGAAAGCCAGACAAAAACAAAGCTCGGCTCGGTGAATGTAGATATCAACGGCCCCAGCATGCGCCAGTTTGTGGGAGATTTTTTTGCCAGGGAATTGGATAATTTCTTACATAAAAACCCATCCACAGCTGAAGAACTGAAAAAACGTATTGAGCAGAGCGAAAGAGAAAGAAAGGAATTATCAGGAATAAAAAAGCTGGCAAATGAGCGGGCCAGGAAAGCCAACCTGCACAACCGCAAGTTGCGTGACTGCCGCATACACCTGAATGATGAACCCCCAACGAAAGGAAGAGAAGCTTTTGTGGCGTTGCAAAATGAAAGCACCGTCTTTATTACCGAAGGCGACAGCGCCAGCGGTTCCATCACCAAATCGAGAAACGTGGAGACACAAGCGGTATTCAGCCTGCGGGGCAAACCGCTCAACTGTTTTGGCCTGACTAAAAAAGTGGTGTATGAAAATGAAGAGTTCAACCTGCTGCAGCATGCCCTCAACATTGAAGAAGGACTGGAAGGACTGCGCTATAATAATATTGTCATCGCCACCGACGCCGACGTGGATGGCATGCACATCCGCCTGCTTCTGATGACTTTCTTCCTGCAGTTTTTTCCCGACCTGGTGAAGCATGAAAAAGTGTATGTGCTGGAAACGCCGCTCTTTCGTGTACGCAACAAGCAAGAAACTATCTATTGCTACAGCGAAGAAGAAAAGCTGGCGGCTGTAAAAAAACTAGGCGGCAAGCCGGAAATTACACGCTTCAAAGGGTTGGGTGAAATAAGCCCGGATGAGTTTTCGCTGTTCATCGGCGCCGATATGCGCAAGCAGCTGATGCGGCTGGAGCAGGGCGACCATATACAGCTTCTGCTGGAATATTACATGGGCAAAAACACTCCCGGGCGGCAGGAATTTATTATTGGTAATTTGAAAATTGAAATGGATGCCCCCGTCCAATGAAAAGTGCCCGGAACATTTTTTTTATAAACCACATAATTCAATAATGAAAGAAGAAAAAGAGAGCCTTTCTCAAAACGTCCCTTTAAAGGAGGGGCGCCGGCTGCACATCGTGTTTCAACATGCCGATGTTCATTTGCTGAAAGAAGCAATGAAACTGGATGAAACATTACAAGGTGAGGTCATTGAAATAAAAGATGAATGGGGTGTAGGGCCATTAAAAGATATTGAAACGGAAGAAGGCTGGCAGGCAAGAATAGATTGGTGGAAACAATTATTGGTTGGCTCACCGTACGAAAAAATTATCGGAACCTTTGATGACAGGGAAACCGTTAAAGCCATCAGGGAAAAACTGGATGCTGATAAAACTCCGGAAGCCTGGATCTGGATGGGACAAAACCAGCACGACGTAACCGGATATTATTGGCTGATGCCGCAAGTAAGAGCTTACCAGGGAAGAGTGATGGTTCTGTACCTGAATAATCTTCCCTTCATCAACGATAAAGGTCAGTTGTTTTATCCCTGGGCTGTGCATGATATTTTGCCGAAGGAAGCCGTAAAGGCAAAAAAACTTGCCCGACCGGTTACTCTCAGCGAGTTTGAAGTGGACCCCGATGAATGGAAAAAGCTATGTGAAGAAAATGCAACGGTCAGAATACTTGAAGGCGGAAAGAAGATTGTGGGCAAGGAAAAAACATTCTATGATGGTGAAATTCTCAAAAACATAACCACGGAGTGGCAGAAAGCAACACGAGTGCTCACCAATACGCTGCACCGCATGAAAATAAAAACCGGCGATGTGTTCCTGATGTGGCGGATGAAACACCTCATCAGCGAAGGCAAAATTGAAACGATGGGCGATGTGCAGGCAGGATGGAAAGAGTTTGATGTACGTAAGGCGGGGAGTCAGCCGGAAAGTGAAAGTGCTGCCGTTGAAGTCACTGATAAATTGTGATTATATCTGTATTTTTGGATTATTCAAACAATAGAAAATGATCACTCCTGAGTTTGTCAATGACAGAAAAGGAAAAGTAAAGGCCGTACAGATTCCGATACGCCAGTGGGATGCGCTTACTAAAAAGCTCCGCAAATACGAGCAACCCCTGAAAATAAAAGCAGACCTCAGACAGGCTTTCAGGGAAGTAAAACAAATGCAGCAAGGAAAAATCAGAAAACAAACCTTGTCACAGTTTTTAGATGAGCTGTAATGTTATTCCCACTCCTAAGTTTAAAAAACAGGTAAAACGACTTGTAAGGAAATTTCCATCTCTTCGTGCTGAATTGGAAATGCTGGAATCAGAACTTACTCAAAATCCTGAGATGGGAACCAGCCTCGGTAGTAATACGTACAAAATACGCCTTGCTGTTAAAAGCAAAGGAACGGGAAAAAGTGGAGGTATGCGTGTAATTTCTTATGTATAAAAAAAGGGAATGAGGTGTATCTGCTCACGATTTATGACAAATCGGAACAGGATTCGGCAGATAATAACACAGTAAGAAATCTTATAAAGGAATATGTGCCGGCTGGATGAAAAAAGCCGATTTGTTTGAAAACGTTTTTTTATCGAAAAAATTAAGGATGTCAAAAAAATTATTAACCCAAATCCAGAATAATGAATCCGGCCTGCCAGGCCAGTACCGCACCTGGTTTCTCGATTATGCCTCGTATGTAATTCTCGAAAGAGCGGTACCCGCCATTGAAGACGGCTTGAAGCCTGTGCAGCGCCGCATCCTGCATGCGATGAAGGAGATGGATGACGGCCGTTTCAACAAAGTGGCCAACATCATCGGCCAAACCATGCAGTACCACCCGCATGGCGATATGAGCATTGGCGATGCATTGGTGAATTTGGGGCAGAAAGATTTGCTGATAGAAACGCAGGGCAACTGGGGTGATGTACGAACCGGTGATGAAGCGGCAGCACCGCGGTACATCGAAGGCCGCCTGAGCAAGTTTGCACTGGAAGTTGCTTTTAATCCGAAAACTACCGAATGGCAACTGAGCTACGATGGCCGGAAAAATGAGCCGGTAACACTGCCGATGAAATTTCCCCTGCTGCTGGCACAGGGAGCCGAAGGCATTGCGGTAGGCCTTGCTACCAAAATACTTCCGCATAATTTCTGCGAGCTGATTGACGCTTCCATAAAATATCTGCGTGGCAAACGATTCGATCTGTATCCCGATTTTCAAACCGGCGGGCAGATTGATGTGAGTGAATACAACCAGGGCAAACGCGGCGGCAAGGTGAAAGTGCGGGCACATATTGAAGAGCAGGATAAAAAAACGCTGGTGATTAAAAGTGTTCCGTTTGGCATTACCACCGCTCAACTGATGGATTCCATTGTAAAAGCCAATGAACAGGGAAAAATTAAAATCAAAAAAGTAACCGACAACACAGCGGCGGAAGTGGAAATAACGGTTGACCTGGCGCCAGGCATTTCACCGGACATTACCATTGATGCTTTGTACAAATTCACCGACTGCGAAATTTCCATTTCGCCCAACGCCTGCGTGATTGTGGATCAAAAGCCACAGTTTCTGAATGTAAATGACCTGCTGAAAATTTCGGCTGACAAAACCAAAGAACTGCTGGAAAAAGAACTGCAGATTAAACTCAATGAGCTGCAGGAAAAATGGCATTATACTTCGCTGGAGAAAATTTTCTTTGAAGAAAAAATTTATAAAGAGCTGGAAAAAAAGCATGAAACATGGGAGAAAGTGCTTGATGCTATTGACAAAGCCTTTGTGCCCTACAAAAAACAACTGAAGCGGGCCATCACACGGGAAGACATTATAAAACTTACAGAAAAACCGGTTCGAAGAATTTATAAACTGGATATTGATGAACTGAATGAACAGATTAAAGGACTGGAGACCGATATCAAACAGGTGAAGCATGACCTGGCCAACCTGGTGGATTATGCCGTGGCTTATTTTGAAAACCTGCTGAAGAAATACGGCAATGGCCGTGAAAGAATGACCGAGATTAAAACGATGGAAATAATCGAGGCCAGGCAGGTAGCCATTGCCAACACGAAACTTTATATGAACCGGGAAGAAGGCTTCATCGGCACCAGCCTGCGCAAAGATGAATTTGTTGTGGACTGCAGCGACCTGGATGATATCATTGTTTTTACCAAAGGCGGCATCATGAAAGTGGTGAAGGTGGGAGAGAAAGTGTACATCGGCAAAGACATTTTGCATGCTGCTGTTTTCAGAAAGAGTGATGAACGTACCACCTACAATATGATTTACATGGATGGCAGTAGTGGTAAGAGCTATGCCAAACGGTTTAATGTGACCGGGGTGACGAGAGATAAAGAATACTGGCTGGCCAAAGAACATGAAAAAAGCAAAGTGCATTACCTGACTGTGAATCCAAACGGTGAAGCGGAAATTGTGCGGATTATTTTAACCCCCGGCTGCAAAGCGCATAAAAAAGAGTTTGAATTCAATTTTGCTGTGCTGGAAATTACCGGGCGCAGCAGTAAGGGCATTACGGTGACAAAGTACCCGATTAAAGCCGATGGGGTGAAGCTGAAAGAAGCCGGCGTTTCCACCATTGCCGGCAAAAAACTCTGGTATGATGACCAGTTTGGCCGGTTGAATGTGGATGAAAAAGGCCAGTACCTCGGCATGTTTGATGCAGCGGATAAAATTCTCGTGATTTACAGCGACGGCAATTATGAAATCACTGACCAGGAACTGACGCAAAAACTGGATGCAGAAAAAGTATTGCTGATTGAAAAATTTGACCCCGAAAAAATCATCACTGCCGTGTATGCTGATATGGATAAAAAGCAATACATGGTAAAGCGGTTTAAGATTGAAACTACTACGTTGAAAAATAAATTTTTCTTCATCAAAGAAGGCGAAGGCAATTATGTGGAAGCCGTAACCACCGATGCCGAACCGGTGCTGGCGGTGCAGCAGGGCAGGGGAGCGCAGATAAGGAAAGGAAAATTAAAAATTGAGAAAATTACCGGGCTGTCAGGCTGGAAAACGGTGGGAACAAGGCTGATTGATTACAGCAGGAGTGTGGAAATGGAATGGGTGAGGAAAAAAGAAACAGGCCTGCAGGGGGAATTGTTTAGCGGTTGAAATAACTAACTACACAGGAAAAGATTTTCAGTTGTGTCAAATCCGTTCTTTAGGAAGTAAGTCTTTTCATTTCTCTTTCAAGGTCGCGCCGTTTGATGGTTTCCCGTTTGTCGTGCAGTTTTTTGCCTTTGCCAAGGCCGATTTCAACCTTGATTAAATTTTTCTCATTAAAAAAAATGCGCAGCGGCACCAGGGTATAACCTTTTTCTTTCAGTTTGCTTTCTATTTTTCTTATCTCTCTTTTTTGCAGCAGCAGTTTCCTGTCACGCAGCGGCTCATGATTGTTTACTGTGCCATGTGAATATTCAGCAATATGAAGATTTTTCAGCCACACTTCGCCTTTATGAATGATGCAGTAGCTGTCGTTGAAGCTTGCCTTACCATCCCGCAGTGATTTCACTTCCGTTCCGGTCAGCGCAATACCTGCGACATATTTATTGTCGATAAAATATTCGTGAAAGGCTGCCCTGTTTTTTAATTCTGCCATTTAGGAGTTGTCAATAATATCGCAAGTAAAAAAAATTTTGGCAAGGGGAAATGAAAATGCTTTTGAAATCTCTCTCTCTTTATGTCACTTGATTTAATTCTTAAACAGCGTTAGTACCTGCTCTATTTTAGCTTTCAGCTCTTTTCTCGGCACAATAAAATCAAGAAAGCCGTGCTCGAGAATAAACTCGCTGCGCTGGAAGCCGGGTGGTAAATCTTTCTTGATGGTTTCTTTAATTACCCGCGGGCCGGCGAAACCTATGAGTGCGCCGGGCTCGGCAATATTCAGATCGCCTAACATTCCAAATGATGCTGAGATGCCGCCGAAAGTAGGATCGGTAAGCAGGGAGATATAAGGAAGTTTTGCATCGCTGAGCTGCGACAGTTTACCGCTTGTTTTAGCCAATTGCATCAGCGAAAAGGCGCTTTCCATCATGCGGGCACCGCCGCTTTTTGAAATCACCAGGTAAGGCAGCTTATGTTCTATGCAGTAGTCCACGGCCCTTGAAAATTTTTCACCCATCACGCTGCCGAGGCTGCCGCCGATGAATTCAAAATCCATGCAGGCAATAACCAGTTCATGGCCGCTGATTTTACCTGCAGCCACCCGTATCGAATCTTTCAGATCGGATTTGCTCCAAATTTCTTCCAGCCTTTTTTTGTAGGGTTTCAGGTCGGTGAATTCAAGGAAATCTTTACTCTGAATATTCTCGAAGAGCTCAGTGTACTGGTTATCGTCAAAAAGAATAGCATAATATTCATCGCTGCCGATGCGGTGGTGATAGTTGCATTTGGGACACACTATCAGATTTTCTTTCAGCTCCGTGGATGTGCAGATAAAATTGCATTCGGGGCATTTGGTCCACAGGCCCTCCGGTGTTTCCTTTTTTTCATGCGTACGGGTCAGGATGCCTTTCCGTATCCGTTTGTACCAGCTGGTGCGGGTTGATTCTTTTCCTTCATCACCGGTAAGGTTGGTATCAAAATCTTCTACCGCTTTTGCCATGTAAAAAGTTTTGAGTGATTACAAATATAGGGCTTTTGGGATTTGAGGCAGGTGATGATTATGGATTATTGAATTACTGATTTTTGAATGAAGAACTTTATTTTAACCCGTGTTTTTATTTCATGTGCGGTAATTCTAAAAGCTTTGTATTTTTCTTTTTATCCCTTGCATAAATGGCTTTGGTAACGAAATGCCCGATAGAGATGCCAAAAATCAAATCGCTGACCCAGTGACGGTTTTCATGCACACGGGATAATGCGGTGAGAGCAGCTAATGAATAACTGAGAATGCCTACCCATTTTTTGTTTTTGTATTCCATGGCCATGGCCGTGGCAATGGTGAATGCTGTATTGGAATGACCCGAGGGAAACGAAGTAAAATTATTTTTTGAAAAAGGAGTAGCAAATTCATACTGGCCGGTTGCCCGCAGGGGGCGCTGGCGTCGTATGGTGGCTTTTGTCAGCGTATAAAAGAAAGTGGATAGTAAAAGTGATTTTACACTCATCAGCGTGGCATGTTCCAGCTTACGGTCTTTGGTTACCACAGCGGCCAGGTAAAGCGATGTCAGAATAAACGGAGGATAGCGGTTTCCAAAAGGTTCAAAGAAATCGGAAACGGAAGTGGAAAACGGCGATTTGTTTCGCTGCACAAAATCCCTGATTTCAACATCGGCAAGTGAAAGCAGTATGCCACTGCCGGTTATTATCCCGAAATTTCTCCAGTCCATTCCATTCCATCTTGCCGGGCTGGTCACCACTTTTTTGAACGAAGACCAGTAGCTTTCGAGGTAAGTGCCGTTTAAACGGTAATACAGCGGAGCTGCCGTATCAGAAATTGTTCCGGGTAATATTATTGCATTAAACGAAGATGCTGAACAATGATTTATCCTGTACAGCCCAGTCAACAGTAATAAGAATGAAAGAATCTTTTTTCTCATAGCGATCATTTGCTAAAAATAAAAAAAGCCCTGCATTGTACAGGGCAAATTATTAAAACACTTTCCCGGATACTAATTGTTCGGTGCACCGCTGTCAATCCAGCAGATGATGGATTTTTTCTGATCGCTGGTAAGACTGCCCGATTTTGGCATCGTGCCGCTGTTCACGGCATTTTTAATACTGATTCTTGCATTGAAGATTTGTGTGTATGTGAGCAATGGCCCCGGCCCGTTAAAGCTTCCTGATTCATGACAGCCGGGCCCTGTGGCACAGGTAGCCTGCATAATCGGGTTTACATTGGCTGAAAATGATTTCGGCACGCCATCGCAGTTTGAAGTATTGTTGCCTCCACCACCATCGCTACTGCTCTTACTGCAGGAAGTGAATAATATTCCGGGAATAAAAAATGAAACAATAATTTTTTTCATACCAGGATGTTTAGATGAGTACAGAAATTGTAACGGGTTAACGGTATTTACAGGTCAAAAGTTGCCTTGCAAAAGGATTTTTAAGAATTTATTCCGGTAAAAATTTAAAAAACCTGCTGCATACTCATGCAATGGTAATTTCCCTGTCAAGATATACATCCTGGATGGCATTCAGAATTTCCACACCTTCTTTCATCGGCCGTTGAAATGCCTTGCGGCCGCTGATGAGCCCCATACCGCCGGCCCGTTTATTTACAACGGCAGTTATCACCGCATCGGTCAAATCATTTGCACCGGACGAGGCGCCGCCGGAGTTTATCAGCCCGGCACGGCCCATATAGCAGTTGGCTACCTGGTAGCGGCACAAATCAATCGGGTGATCGGTGGTAAGTTCGGAATAAATGCGTGGGTCATTTTTTCCGTAGGCCGATTCCTTTGTGTTCAGGGCAAGATAGCCGCCGTTGTTTTCGGGAAGTTTTTGCTTGATGATGTCGGCTTCTAAAGTAACGCCAAGATGATTGGCCTGGCCGGTAAGATCGGCAGACACATGATAATCTTTTTCCTTTGTTTTAAATGCGGGGTTGCGCAGGTAGCACCACAGGATGGTGGCCATGCCCAGTTCATGCGCCATTTCAAAAGCCTTGCTCACTTCCTGTATCTGCCGGGTTGATTCATCGCTTCCGAAATAAATGGTAGCCCCGACAGCAGCAGCGCCGAGGTTCCAGCTTGCTTTAATGGATGCAAACATCACCTGGTCGAATTTGTTGGGATAGGTGAGGAACTCGTTGTGGTTAATTTTTACAATAAACGGAATTTTATGTGCATACTTTCTTGCAAGAAATCCCAACCCTCCATAAGTGGTAGCCACAGCATTGCAACCGCCTTCTATGGCCAGCTTAATAATATTTTCGGGGTCAAAGTAAATCGGGTTTTTAGCAAAGGAAGCGCCACCGCTGTGTTCAATACCCTGGTCAACGGGAAGAATGGAAAGATAGCCGGTACCGGCCAGCTTTCCTGTGTTGTACATCAGCTGCAGGTTGCGCAATACCTGCGGACTGCGGTCGCTGGCGGCCCACACACGATCAACAAAATCGGGCCCGGGCAGGTGCAATTGGTCTTTCGAAATGGTTTTGCATTTGTGGTTGAGCAGGTACGCTGCTTTTTCGGCAAGCAGCTCAGCGGTTTTGTTAGCTACAGCAAGCATAAAAAAATATTTTTTGGGTTTAAAAATGTTTTTGTTGATTGAAGAATAGAATAAGATTTAATTCCTGTTTGACAAAGGTAAAATGCCCGTCAAAGCAGGCAAAGTGTTTTTTGAAAGAGTATTAACCCGTGATTCAGTAGTTCGGTGGCTAAATTATTTGCCACAAACACCGAACCGGGGAAGGTTCTTACCCAAACAAATCACTGCTCAAATACCTGTCACCTCTGTCGCAGGTAATGAAGACAATTACTCCTGAATCTAATTCTTTTGCAAGCCGTATAGCCGCCGAGGCGGCGCCGCCACTGCTCATGCCGGCAAATATTCCTTCCACTTTGGCAAGCTGCCTTGCCATTTGCGTGGCTTCCTGCTGGCTCACATCTATAATGCGGTCCACACGTTCCGGTTCAAAAATTTTCGGCAAATATTCTTTCGGCCAGCGGCGAATGCCGGGAATGGATGAATCTTCAGTAGGCTGGCAACCGATGATCTGAATAGCCGGGTTTTTTTCTTTAAAGAATCTTGAACAGCCCATGATGGTTCCGGTAGTGCCCATGGAGCTTACAAAGTGAGTAATAGTTCCATTTGTATCCCGCCATATTTCGGGGCCGGTAGCCTTGTAATGCGCTTTGTAATTGTCAGGATTTGAAAACTGGTTCAGGATAAAATATTCGCCGGTGGCTGCTTTCTCTTCGGCATAATCGCGGCATTTTTCAATGTTGTCAAGCAAAATCACTTTGGCGCCGAAAGCTTCCATTGTCAGTGTTCTTTCTTTGGTGGAAGTAGAGGGCATGACGAGTTCAATTTCCAGGTCAAACAGCCGGGCAATCATGGCCAGCGCAATGCCGGTATTGCCGCTGGTGGCTTCTATCAGTTTGGTGCCGGGTTTTATGTCGCCTCTTTCCAATGCCGAACGAATCATGTTGAGTGCCGGGCGGTCCTTTACACTGCCGCCGGGATTGTCGCCTTCCAGCTTGGCAAACATCCTCACCTTCGGATTCGGATTCAGCTTTATTATTTCCACCATCGGGGTATTGCCTACCAGGTCAATAACGCTTGCCATGTTTATGATTTGATTTTTTCCACTACTTCAATATCGGGGCGGTGATAAACGGTGGAATGCGGCGGAATGCTTTTGGTGAGCCATACATTGCCGCCGATAACGCTGTGATGACCGATAATCGTTTCGCCGCCGAGGATGGTGGCGCCGGAGTAAATAATGACGTGGTCTTCCACCGTGGGATGGCGCTTGACTGAAGCCAAGCTTTTGTCAACACTCAGGGCGCCGAGTGTCACGCCCTGGTACAGTTTTACATGATCACCGATGACGGTGGTTTCGCCGATGACAATACCTGTGCCGTGATCAATAAAAAAGTACTCGCCGATTTTTGCGCCGGGGTGAATATCAATGCCGGTTTTAGAATGTGCATGCTCAGTGATGATGCGGGGCAGCAAAGGAATATCAAGCTGCAGCAAAGCATGCGCTGTGCGGTAAAATGAAATGGCATAAAAACCCGGGTAAGCCCGGATGACTTCGAATCTTGACCTGGCGGCGGGGTCGCCTTCCAGCAACGCCTCAATATCGGTATTTAAAATACGGTGCAGCTCCGGCAGCAGGCCGAAGAAGGCTCCTGCTTTTTCAGTATGATCGTTTTCACATTCGCTGGTGGCATCAAGCAGGTGAATGAGTTCGGTTCTCAGGCGATTAAATTTTTCCTCCATTTCAGCCGGCGATGAAGCAACGCAATCTGATTTTTCAGGAAACAAAACACAGAGCAGGTTAAAAGCCCAGGCTGCAATTTCATCATTGGGCGGCACCCGCGGCGATTGCTGCTGCTGGCGATAGAGAAACTGGTAGAAATCTTTGTTCATCATGTTGGTTGGAAAGCGGGGATAAAATTATTGCATTTATCCCGGCGGTATTATCGGCTGCGGTACTAATTGTTTCCTAAATAAGAAAAAATCCTGCTGAACGGAATGACAGGCAGGGTTGCGGCAAGTGTTACCCATTGTTATGCATTCCGGTTGATACAATTCAAGTCTTCAAAAGCCTGCTCAAGCCGTTTTACAAAACTCTCTTCGCCTTTGCGCAGCCAGATGCGGGGGTCGTAATGTTTTTTATTGGGTTTGTCTTCGCCTTCGGGATTCCCAAGCTGACCCTGCAAAAAGGCTTCATACTTTTTATAATTGTTCAGTACGCCTTCCCAGAAGGCCCACTGCAGGTCGGTGTCAATATTCATTTTGATGGCGCCGTAGCTGATGGCTTCCCGTATCTGGTGCTGTGGTGATCCGCTGCCGCCATGAAATACAAAGTAAACCGGCTTTGGCCCGGTGTTAAATTCTTTTTCGATATGAAGCTGGCTGTTCTTTAAAATCTCCGGCCGCAGCACTACGTTGCCGGGTTTATACACACCGTGCACGTTTCCGAATGCGGCAGCAATGGTGAACATTTTTCCCACCTTGCTTAATTCTTTGAATGCATAAGCCACATCTGCGGGTTGGGTATAAAGTCTTGAATTCTCAATTTCGGTATTGTCCACGCCGTCTTCTTCGCCGCCTGTCACTCCCAGCTCGATTTCAATACCCATGCCCAGCGGATTCATTCGTTGAAAAAAATCAACCGATGTATGAATGTTTTCCGATAAGGGTTCCTCGCTCAGGTCGAGCATGTGACTGCTGAAGAGCGGCTGGCCTTTTTCCTTAAAAAATTGTTCGCCGGCATCAATCAAACCGCTGATCCATGGCAGCCATTTTTTTGCTGCATGGTCGGTGTGCAGCACTACAGGCACACCGTAATATTTTGCCACGTTGTGAATATGCAGTGCACCGGAAACGGCGCCGGTGATATTTGCCTGCAGTTTATCATTTGACATTCCCTTGCCTGCAATGAATTGTGCACCGCCATTGGAAAACTGGATGATAACAGGTGAATTTACTTTGGCTGCTGTTTCCAGCGTGGCATTGATGGTATTGGTGCCGATAGTATTTACAGCGGGGAGGGCAAACAGGTTGCTTTTTGCATCATTGTAAAGGGCTTCCGTTTCTTCGCCAAACAAAACACCGGCCCGGTACTTTTTCATGTGGTTAAATTTAATTGAGCTAATAAGATAAAAAGTTAGCCGGCAGGCAATCGTGTAAAGTGGCGCAAGATAATTGATTTATTAACGCTCTGCCACGAACAGACGTTCGAAGTAAAATCAGAATTATTGAAAGTAAAAAGTAAAAAGCATGAGTGAGTACATTTTTTTACTATTTACTTTTGACTTTTTAATTATTTCCCCAGCGCCTGTATCACATCATACTTGGTTACGATATGGTAATTGCCCACTTCATCTTTGCTAAGTACCGCGCCGTTTTCTTTGTTGATAAGGGTGCTGAGTTTTTCCACCGGCGTGTTGAACTCCACAACAGGGTAGGGCGGTTCCATTACTGCTTCTACTTTGGCATGTTTGATATCAGGATTGCTGAAAATTTTCTGGAACAAACCGTTTTCACTGATGGCGCCTACAGGTCCGTCGCCATTCATTACCGGTATGTTTTCAATATCAAATTTTTTCATCAGCTCCACAGCCTCCGCAACAGATTGTGACGGGTCAACGGTTACCAGTTTTTGCCTGGCGCTGCGGCTGCTTACTATATCTTTAAAAGTTTTTACATCGAGAAATCCCCGCTCCATCATCCACTCATCGTTGTAAATTTTGGCCACATAGCGGCTGCCATGATCGTGAAAGATACACACCACAAGGTCGCCGGCTTTCAGTCGGTGTTTCAATTGCAAAAGGCCCTGCACGCAACTGCCGGCGCTGTAGCCGCAAAAGATGCCTTCTTCCTTGGCCAGGCGGCGGGCCATGATGGCGCCGTCTTTATCGGTCACCTGTTCGAAGTAATCAATCACCTGCATGTCGTAGTTGGCCGGCACAAAATCTTCGCCGAAGCCTTCGCTGATGTACGGATGCACTTCGTTCATATCCACTTCGCCGGTGCGGAAAAATTTGGTGAGCAGCGAGCCGTACACATCAATAGCCCACACCTGTATGTTGGGATTTTTTTCTTTCAGAAACATGGCGGCGCCTGTTATGGTACCGCCGGTACCGGCTGTGCATACAAGATGAGTGATTTTTCCTTCCGTTTGTTTCCAGATTTCCGGCCCTGTGGTTTCGTAGTGTGCCAATCGGTTGGCCAAATTATCGTACTGGTTGCAGTGAAATGAGTTGGGTATTTCTTTAGCCAGCCTTTTGGCTACGGAATAATAACTCCGGGGATCTTCCGGCTCCACATTGGTAGGGCAAACGATCACTTCGGCGCCGACGGCTTTCAGTATATCCATCTTTTCCTTGCTCTGTTTATCGGTAGTGGTGAAAATGCATTTGTAACCTTTCACCACGGCTGCCAGCGCCAGGCCCATGCCGGTGTTGCCGGAAGTGCATTCAATGATAGTACCACCGGGTTTCAGCTTGCCTTCTTTTTCAGCCACTTCAATCATCTTCACGGCCATGCGGTCTTTCACCGAGTTGCCGGGATTGAAATATTCCACTTTAGCCGCCACTGTGCAGGGAAAATCTTTGGTGATTTTGTTGAGCCGGATAAGCGGTGCATTGCCGATGGTTTCAAGGATGTTGCTTTTGATGTCCATAGCAGGCAAAGGTACAGTTTTGGGAGGGAGTGGAGGTCGGAAGTGCCGACGATAAATGTTGGTATGACGACCGCAAGCGTCGGCATCGGAAGTCGGAAGTCAGAAGTCAGATGTCAATAGTCAATAGTCAATAGTCAAT
>Ga0114944_1000132_pt1 | contig 17315 bp, 15 predicted proteins | sample OV2TP2_FD_89582 | JGI IMG/M metagenome (GOLD analysis project Ga0114944, IMG submission 89582) | Hot spring microbial communities from Beatty, Nevada to study Microbial Dark Matter (Phase II) - OV2 TP2 | ecosystem: Environmental > Aquatic > Thermal springs > Hot (42-90C) | place: USA: Beatty... | reverse complement strand
CAGTACAGATGATCTCAAAAATATACAGAAACAAACTGCATGCATTGTGGCAACAGTCAGAGCTACTGAAAAACCGGAACATGAAAGCATCATTTTACTCACAGCCCGTTCAAAGAACAGCCCTTTCTATTTCTATAAGATACATTCCAACCTGCAGGAGATTAATGTTTCCGGGGCATGGATGAATGCCTCTACGCTGACTAATACATTGGAGAGAATTTCCAATGAACTAAAAGATTTTCGGTATGAGTTCCGGTATGAAGGTGAAAGACATTTCGAAAATGCGTTTGGCCTGGTTACCAAACAACAGTATTTCACTGAGCTAAAGCCTCACCACCGCGACGGCGCATTGGTAATTAATAACGGAACAGCTGGTACCATAAACAATCTTGACAAAGAACATAACCGGGCTGAATTCAAAGTTTTCTCATTGCGCAGCAAATCACCTGCTTTTTACCAGCAGTACACAGAAGTGAGGGATATTTATTTCACTTTAATTGATAAAGAGAATGCATCGGCTGTTGAACACAAGGAGCTGCGTGAAGAACTAAACAATGCCTATGAGAAATTCCGAAACCAGCACGGATTGCTCAATCAAAATTCCAACCGCAAATATATTCTGGATGACGCATTAGGGTTCATCACTCTCTCATCACTCGAAAGAAAGGAAGGTGAGCAATATGTCAAGGCCGATATTTTTTTTCAACCTCTGTTTAAGAAGCAGGAAGCATTTACTACTGATAACCCTGTTGAAGCATTGGCTCATTGCCTGAATGAGCAAGGCAAAGTAGATATCGAATTTATCGCAAAGACCACCGGGAATACAGAAGAAGAAAGCATCGTCACACTGCAGCAGCATATTTATTTAAATCCTTCATCTAATAAATGGGAAACTTCAGACCAATGGCTCAGCGGAAATGTCGTACTAAAATTAAATGCGGCTAAAAAGATCACCGAAAAAGAACCAGCAAACAATCAGTATCAAAGAAACCTCGAAGCCATTACGAAAGTACAACCGGAAAAAATCCCTTTTGAATTGCTTGATTTCAATATGGGTGAACGATGGATGCCGGTGGATTATTACCAGCAATTTGCCACTTATCTATTTGAAGTAGATACAAAAGTCAACTATCTGTCTTCAGTAGATAGTTTCAAAGTTGTTCCGCATCACAATAATGCGAGGATCAATGATGAATTTGCCGTTACTCCGAAAAGCGGCAAGACCATGTACGGTCATATTACGATGGAACATGCCCTGGAGAATACTGCTCCATTCTTTACTTATGAAGTGGAAGGCCCCGACGGCAGTAAAATCAGGAAGCCCGATAATGAAGCAACACAATTAGCGCATCAAAAGATTGAATCCATCCGCAACAAATTTGGAGAATGGTTACATTCATTGCCGCAAGAGGACAAAAAACAAATTGAGCAATTATATAACGATACTTTCAATTGCTATGTACTTCGTGAGTACAATGGCAATCATTTAAGCTTTCCTGGTCTCGATAAAAATGCACTTGGCATTGCTGACCTCTACGATTCTCAAAAAAATGCCGCCTGGCGTATTATTCAGAACCGGGGTGCATTGATTGATCATGAAGTGGGATTGGGAAAGACATTGACGATGGTTGTGTCTGCACATGAAATGAAACGACTTGGTATCATCCACAAACCAATGATACTTGCGTTGAAAGCGAATGTTTCCCAGATCGCTGATACTTATCGCAAAGCCTATCCTTCCGCAAAGATTTTATATCCCGGCGAAAACGATTTTACACCTGCGAAAAGACAAAGATTATTTCATGCTATCAAAAACAATAACTGGGATTGCATTATCCTTACCCATGACCAGTTTTCAAAAATTCCGCAATCACCGGAAATTCAAAAAAATATTTTTGAAACGGAATTGGAGAACCTCGAACGGGATTTAGAAACGTTGAGAGATTTGGGAGGCAGCATTTCCAAAAAAATACTGAAAGGACTTGAAGTAAGAAAGAATAACCTGCTCATTAATCTTAAAGAGGTTCTGTATAAAATTGAACAAAAGAAAGATGCTGACATCAACTTTAAAGAATTGGGTGTTGATCATCTTTTTGTGGATGAGTCACATAAGTTTAAGAATCTCACTTTTACCACCAGGCATAACAGGGTGGCCGGTCTTGGAAATATTGAAGGCAGTCAGAAAGCCCTGAATATGCTTTTTGCAGTGCGAACATTACAGGAACAGTTTAAATCTGATCTCTGCGTTACATTTCTGTCGGGCACACCGATCAGCAACAGCCTGACAGAAATGTATTTGTTGTTCAAATATCTCCGTCCGAATGAGATGAAGCGTCAGTGTATTGAAAATTTTGACGGATGGGCGGCAGTCTTTGCCAAAAAATCCACTGACTTTGAGTTCTCCGTTACCAACGAGATCATTGCCAAAGAAAGGTTCCGTCATTTTATTAAAGTGCCGGAGCTGGCTTTATTCTATAATGAAATCACCGATTATAAAACGGCAAAACATATACAGCTTGACAAACCTTCAGTGAATGAAGAGTTGATTAATATTAAACCTACTGAAGAGCAAAAGGAGTTTATCAAAAACCTGATGGCATTTGCCCGCAACGGTGACGGCACCCTTATCGGCAGACCGCCATTAACTCAGGAAGAAGACAAAGGCCGGATGCTGATCGCTACCAATTATGCAAAAAAGATGGCGGCAGATATGCGATTGATTGATCCTTATAAATATGATGATCATCCCAATAATAAAGTAAGCGTCTGTGCGAAAAAGCTAAACGAAATTTATCATGCCACCGCTGAACACCGCGGCACACAGATAGTCTTTTCTGACATTGGCATTCCAAAACCAAATGAATTTAATATTTACGATGCGCTTAAAGAGAAGTTGATAAATGAATACAATATTCCTGTTCACAAAATAACTTTTATTCACGACTGGACTGATCTCAAGAAACCGGAGCTGTTCCGTAAAATGAACAACGGACAAATTCGTGTGCTACTTGGCAGCACCAATAAAGCGGGCACAGGACTAAATGTGCAGCAAAGAGTTGTGGCGATGCATCACCTTGATATTCCCTGGAAACCTTCTGAACTTGAGCAACGGAATGGACGTGGCGCAAGACAAGGCAACCTGATTGCGAAGGAATATTATAATAACGAGGTGAAGAATTACATCTATGCTGTTGAACAATCTCTTGACAACTACAAATTCAACCTGCTGAAGAATAAGCAAACTTTTATCTCGCAAATGAAGAATTGCGAACTCAATGTCCGCAGTATTGATGAAGGTGCGTTGGATGAGAAAAGTGGGATGAATTTTTCGGAATACATTGCTATTCTCTCCGGAGATACAACACTATTAGAAAAATCAAAACTTGAAAAGAAAGTAGCGGTGCTCGAAAGCCTTCGCTCTGTTCACTTCAAGGAAGGGGCTAAATCACGACTGAGATTGGAACGATTGCAGTCAGACCATCAAACAGTTTCCAACATACTCTCTCAGCTTGACAGAGATGAAAAACTATACACTTCACAACTTTCTTTTGACAAAGAAGGAAGCAAAGTAAATCCTATCCGGGTAAATGGTCTGACAAGTATTGACGCCGAACAAATTGGCAAGCATATTATTGAACTATATAAGAACTGGAGGCCGGGTCTCCCCGCCCCCTCTAACGAGCTCCGCTCCCAACCTGCGGTTGCCCCTGAAGGGGGATACTTGGGAACCGATCAAAAAATTGGATCCATATATGGTTTTGATTTTTATATAAGACAACAACAGGAAAGCTATGAAGAAAAAGGACTGTTTTCCTATCGCACACACAACGGATTTTATGTGCAGCATAAGGATGGTGGCATTAAATACACTTATAACCAGGGCCATCCGCCTGCGGATAATCCAAAATTAGCAGCCCGTCATTTTCTCAATGCATTAGATCGTGTAACAAAAATCAGGGAGCAATACCAAAAAGAATTCCATGATCTGGATAATGCTATTCCTGTGCTTCAAAAAATTGTTGAAAGACCTTTTGAGAAAGAAGAAGAGCTTAAAACAATGAAACAGGAACTCTCGAGACTCGAACGGGAAATTAGTTTGAAGATTCAAGAAACGAAACTAAAAGAACAAGAACAGCATAAAGAAGCTCCTGTGATCAAAATGAATATCAAGGAAGAAAAACAAGAACCGGTTCAACGAGTAAGAAGAAGCAGGGGAATGAGATTATAAAAAAATTTAGTCATGGCAACCAGTGTTTATACGATTAATAAAGGAATTAACAAGCCCATAGAATTTAAGGGACTCAAGGCACAGTATATCTGGTATCTCGGCGGAGGATTACTGGCGTTGCTGATTCTGTTTGCCGTATTATACATCTGTGGTGTGAACACATTTATCTGTTTGGGTATAATCATCATTGCCGGGACTGCACTGTTCATTCATATTTATAAATTAAGTCATAAGTATGGCGAGCATGGCATGATGAAAGCGTTGGCAAAACGAAGTATTCCGCATGTTGTAAAATCATATTCAAGAAAAGTATTTACGGGCCTCACCCTCGATCCCTCTCCGGACAGAGAGGGAGGCCGGGCAACAGAACATAAGCCGGTCTTTAGTACTGACAAATCAACTTTAAAACCCCTTTGATCGATATAACAATGCAAAAAGAGCTAAGAGACATATTACCCATTTTCGGTGTTGAACACAACTGTATATTATCCAAACAGGGTGATGTTACCATTGCTTATGAGGTAACATTGCCTGAACTGTTTACGTTATCGGATCAGGAATACGAGGCGCTTCACCAGGCATTGATCAAGGCCATTAAAATATTTCCACGTCATACGATATTCCACAAACAGGACTGGTTTACTGAAATAAAATACCAAGCAGACTTTTCAACGGACGATAAAAGTTTTCTTACAAGAAGCAGTGAAAGATTTTTTAATGAGAGACCATATCTCGATCATCAGTGTTATATAATGCTTACCAAAAAGCCGGTCAACAGAAAAGCAGGCAGTTCTTTATTCTCCAACCTGCTTCGCCGTTCCATTGTACCCGAAGAAACATTAAAACCACAACTATTGCAGGATTTTCTGGACAGCACCGGGCAGTTTGAAAGAATATTAAAGGATAGTGGTTTTATTCAGTTGCGACGATTAACCGATGATGAGTTAAGCGGCAACCGGGCTTACTGCGGACTGGTGGAAAGATATATAAACCTGCAGCCCAATGAACGATCTTTTATACTGCACGACATTACATTTAATGATGGAATTAAAGTTGGAAATAACCACTGCCAATTATTTACTTTGGCTGATGCTTCTGATCTTCCCGCTTTTTGTGGTTCCCGGATCAATTATGATAAATATTCAACGGACAAAACAAAATTCCCGGTAGGCTTTGCATCACCATTAGGTCAATTACTTCCCTGCAATCATATTTTCAACCAGTACATATTTATAGATGACCAGCAAAAGACCTTGCAGAAATTAGAAGGTAAAAGATTACGCCTGCAATCTCTTTCCGCTTATTCAAGAGAAAATACGATTTCAAGAGACGCTACCAATGAATTTCTGAATGAAGCTATATCTCAGCAACGATTGCCGGTGAAAGCGCATTTCAATGTATTGGTGTGGACAGACAATAAAGATGAACTAAAGGATGTACGCAACCTGGTATCTTCTGCCTTAGCTCAGATGGACGCGGTACCGAAGCAGGAGCTGGACGGTGCACCGCAGATCTTCTGGGCGGGCATACCAGGGAATGAAGCTGACTTCCCAATGAATGATAGCTTTGACACGTTTGCGGAACAGGCTTGCTGCTTTCTAAACCTTGAAACAAATTACAGAAGTTCCCTTTCTCCAATTGGCATCCGGTTGGGCGACCGCCTTTCCGGTAAACCGGTTCATACCGATATATCGGATGAACCAATGAAGAAAGGCGTCTGCACCAACCGCAATAAATTTATTCTTGGTCCGTCGGGCAGCGGCAAAAGTTTTTTCACCAATCACATGGTACGTTCTTATTATGAGCAGGGAACACATATTGTATTAGTGGATGTAGGACATAGCTATAAAGGTCTCTGCCAGATGGTGAAAGGTTATTATTTCACCTATGACGAAAAGAACCCGATCCGTTTTAACCCGTTCTTCATTGGAGAGGGCGATACACTTGACACTGAAAAAAAGGAAAGTATTAAAACATTATTGCTGGCATTATGGAAGAAAGACAATGAGACCTTCAATCGTTCTGAATACGTTGCCCTTTCCAATGCTCTTCAGCTATACTTTGAAAAGCTGGCCTCATCCCCCCGCCCTTCTCCCACGGGAGAAGGGGGCCTGTTTCCCTGCTTCAATACATTCTATGAGTTTCTTCAGGAAGATTTTGTGGAGGTATTAAAAACGGACGGTGTCAAGGATAAAGATTTTGACATCGGTAATTTCTTATACGTTCTGCGGCCTTATTATAAAGGTGGTGAATTTGATTACTTGCTGAATGCCACTAAAGACCTTGAAATGCTGAAAGAACGATTCATTGTTTTTGAATTGGACAATATCAAAGACCACCCCATTTTATTCCCGGTTGTTACCATCATCATTATGGAAGTGTTTATTTCCAAAATGCGAAAGCTGAAGGGCATTCGTAAAATGATCCTTATTGAAGAAGCCTGGAAAGCCATTGCGAAGGAAGGAATGGCAGAATATATCAAGTATTTATTCAAAACTGTCCGCAAGTTTTTTGGTGAAGCTATTGTAGTTACACAAGAAGTAGAAGATATTATTTCTTCTCCTGTAGTGAAACAGGCGATCATTAACAACAGTGATTGTAAAATATTACTGGATCAGTCCAAATATCAAAACAAGTTTGACCAGATACAGGAACTGCTGGGGCTGACTGAAAAAGAAAAAGCTCTGGTGCTTTCTATCAATAAGGCTAATGATCCATCTAAAAAATACAAAGAGGTGTTTATTTCACTTGGAGGTGTATTAAGTAAAGTTTATCGAACTGAAGTGTCATTGGAAGAATACCTGGCTTATACCACAGAAGAAACAGAAAAGGTAAAGTTGATGCAATACGCCGAACGATTCGGAGGCGATATGCAAAAAGGGATTGCGGCAATGGCCGATGAATTGAGAAATAATTCATAGCGTTCTTTGCGAATCCCTGGCGCCCTTTGCGATACAAAAAAAGAAACGAAAATAGTAACGCAAAGAACCTAAGGACCGCTAAGAGCGCAAAGAAATTAAAAAATGATTATGAAAATTATTTTTGTATTACACATCGCAATGTTGTTAGTGCTTACTTCCTGCCATTCAATAATGAAAGATGAAGTAAAAGAATTTATGCCCGGCACCTATATCCGTTTCTCGCAGCTTGAATTTGGTAAAGAGTACGACACCTTGATTATAACGCTGCAAAATCAATCATCAAATGAATATAGAATTGTAAGAAAGTGGAAATATGAAAGGGTGCTGGATGGTTCAGCGATTGAACCCGAATACAAACGATCTGTTACCTCCGGGGTTTATAACAGCGTTCATAAACTATTACAGGAGACCGAAACCGGCGACCTCTACTCATTTGATGCAAAACGGAAACTCTTATTTAATGGACCCGTAAAATATCAGAAACTATGAAAAAACTATTAGCCATTGCAGGATTGTCGCTGTGCTGTATGCTGATACCGGTACAAAAAACAGAGGCGCAGATTCCGATTGCTGAGGTTATCAAAGAAGGCATCAAAAAAGTGATCATTGCAGTTGACCTGAAAATACAGAGGTTGCAGAATAAAACCATCTGGCTGCAGAATACGCAAAAGACCATTGAGAATACCATGTCCAAACTGCATCTTGATCAGATCAGTGACTGGGTGGAAAAGCAGCGTAAACTCTATGCAGATTACTTTGAGGAATTGCGAAAAGTGAAAACAGCGCTGACCTATTACCAGCGGGTAAAAGACATAATTGAACAGCAGGTTCAGATCGTCAATGAGTATAAGGCAGCATGGGCTTTGTTCAGGCAGGATAAAAACTTTACGCAGGATGAACTGGATTATATGTTTGGCGTTTACGCCGGCATGATGGAAGAGAGCGGGAAAAACATTGATCAGCTATTCCTCGTCGTGAATGCTTTTGTTACACAAATGAGTGATGCAAAAAGATTAGAGATTATTGATGCGGTCGCTGGAAATGTAGAACAAACATTGATGGATTTAAAAGAGTTCAACGAAGAAAACAAAATGATCTCGCTGCAAAGAGCAACTGAACAGGGAGATATTGATTATGTCAAAAAACTGTACGGTCTATAAGAATGGCTAATTAGCAAATTTGAAAATGTGCAAATGATATGAGGAAGATTTTAGTAATGCTATCATTGTTCACTCTTACTATTAGTACGAATGCGCAGACCTGGGAAGAATGGACACAGCAAAAAAAGACTGCAATCAAACGGCTGATGGAACAAATTGCTGCCAACCAGGTTTATATCGAATATGCTCAAAAAGGGTATAAGATCGTGTCGGACGGTTTGCATACGATACGGGATATAAAGAACGGCGATTTCCACCTTCATCTTGGATTCATTGATTCACTAAAAGTGGTTAATCCGAAAATCAGGAGTTGGGCTAAAGTTGCAGATATTATTGCCTGCCAGCTTCGCATAATCAAATCTACTAAACAAGCCCTGGCTGCTGTCAGAGAATCCGGCCAATTCACAAATGAAGAATTGGACTACTGCAAAAAAGTATTTGATAACCTGCTGAACGAATGCTTAAAAAATATTGATGAACTGATGCTGGTAATTACTTCAGGTGAACTGGAATCCGATAGCTATCGGATGACGGATGATGAAAGGATCAAACGAATCGGGAAAATATATCTCGACATGCAGGATAAATCAGCATTCACTTCTTCATTCAGTAATGAAATGAGTGTATTAGCTATCCAGCGTCTAACAGCACAAACCGAATTAAACTATTCTAAAACAATCAATGGGATAAGATGAAAAAACTAATTGTAATACTGATCATTTCGTTTCAATGCCAGCTTGTCTATTCACAATCACAGGAAGCGCAGCAATTGTTGTTGAATTGGGAGAAATTGACACAGTTCAAAAAATTATTGCAGGATATGTATGATGGCTGGAAAATCATCAACAAAGGATATACTACCATTAAGGATATTTCATCAGGCAATTTCAACCTTCACAAAAATTTTCTTGATGCTTTGATGGAGGTAAGCCCGGTTGTAAAGAAATACAAGCGGATTGCTGATATCATCAACTATCAGTTGCTGATCGTTAAACAATACAAAAAGGCCTTTCAGCAATTCAAAGATGATGGCACTTTCACTCCGCAGGAAATAAATTATATCGCGAAGGTATATTCCAACCTTTTTAATGAAAGTATCAAGAACCTTGATGAACTATTTATGGTTATTACGTCCGGACAACTCCGCATGTCAGATGATGAACGCATGCAGGCTATTGATAAAATATATGATCGCATCGAAGACCAGTTTTCATTTCTGCAGGACTTTAACAGCAGTACAGCTTATTTGTCCTTGCAAAGAAAAAGTGAACAAACAGAAATTGATATGTCAAGAAAGATTCTTGGCTATTGAGGCCTCCCTCTAAATCTCCCTCCGGTGGAGGGAGACTTTAAAACAGTGATGTATGAAAATGTGTGTACGGATTTTAAGTATTGCTTTTATTATTTTAATAATTCCTCACTTGGCAGAAGCGCAAGGAGCGGCGAACCGAATAAGAAGTTTGAATGAAGTGCTCGATCAACTTTATGATGACATGATGCCGTTATGCAGCCGCCTGATCGGAGTAGGCAGGGGTATCGCCGGTTTTGCTGCTACCTGGTATATCGCTGCAAGAGTATGGGGGCATATTGCCAGGGCAGAACCAGTAGATTTTTATCCGCTGTTCCGTCCGTTTGTGTTGGGATTTGCAGTACTCATATTTCCCTCTGTGCTGGCAATGATCAATGGGGTAATGAAGCCTACGGTTACAGCAACAGCACAGATGGTGACAGATTCTGATAAAGCTGTCGCCCAGTTACTAAAAATGAAAGAGGAGGCCATTAAAACTACTGCTTACTGGCAAATGTATGTCGGCCCTTCTGGTAGTGGCGACCGGGACAAATGGTATAAATATAATTATGGAGATAAAAGCGAAGGGTGGCTCAAAAGCATCGGCAATGATATAAAGTTCGCTTTCGCGAAATTCTCTTACAATTTCCGCAATTCGATAAAACAATGGATGGCCGAAGTATTAAAAGTGCTGTTTGAGGCCGCTGCTCTTTGTATTAACACCATTCGAACATTCTATATGATTGTTCTTGGCATACTCGGCCCGTTGGTATTTGGCATTGCTGTCTTTGATGGATTTCAGCATACCCTGACTGTCTGGATAGCCCGTTATCTCAATATTTTTTTATGGCTGCCGGTTGCAAATATTTTCGGTGGTATCATGGGCAAAATCCAGGAGAATATGCTGAAAGAAGACCTGCACCAGATCGCTACCAATGGAGATACATTTTTCAGCTCAACCGACACAGCATATTTAATATTTATGATCATAGGAATTATCGGCTATTTCACGGTTCCATCCGTAGCTAATTATATCATTCATGCAGGTGGAGGCAATGCTTTATTACAAAAAGTCACCAATATCATGAGCATGTCAACCCGTTCAACAGTTGCCGGCTCAGTTTCTATGACTAAAGATGCATTAGGCGGTGCTTACAACAAGATCACCAATAGCATGGCTGACAGTGGCGCATCGGGCGGATATTTTAAAGATAAAATCTCAGGCAAAAAAAATGTTTAAGAAGACAAAAAATATAGACACTGCTTTCCGGCATGTACGACTATTTTCCATTGCTTTCATGGCAGGCTGTATTATCATTTCTGTAATAGTTTCTTATAAAAGCTATCAATTAGCTGAGCGGGTGCAGCAACGAATTTATATTCTCGCCAATGGAAAAGCACTGGAAGCCTATTCAGCAGACAGGAAAGATAACATACCTGTTGAAGCCAGGGATCATGTAAAAATGTTTCATCATTATTTCTTCACAATGGACCCGGACGATAAGGTAATACAAGCTAATATTACAAAAGCCCTGTATCTCGCAGATGCATCTGCTAAACAGCAATATGATAACCTTAAGGAAAATGGTTATTACTCCAATCTCATTTCAGGGAATATCAGCCAGGAAATACAACCGGACAGTATAATGATTAATACGGATAGCTTTCCTTTTTATTTCCGGTACAAAGGACAACAAAAGATCATCCGGCCGACAACGACTGTCACCCGCAGTTTGATCACAGAAGGATATTTAAGAAATGTATCAAGAAGCGATAATAATTCGCATGGCTTCCTGATTGAACGCTGGAGAACACTGGAAAATAAAGACATCAATATTCAAAACCGATAGCCTCACCCCAATCCCTCTCCGAAGGAGAGGGGTTAAAAGAGTCATGATGTATCGAAGAAAGAAAAATAAAGAACCAAGGAATTATCAATGGACAGATAAAGCAGCAGGAAAGATTGCAGCAGCAGGAATCTGGTTACAAACAAAATTTGCCAATACCATGAACAAATATATTTCTAAAATACCGGCAAGAAAATTAAAGACCGTATTGGTTGTTTTCTGTCTGCTTGGCGGCGGTTTCAGTATCTACCTGATCACTCATGCAATCTTTGGCACAGATAAAAAACAAGTACCCATTGAAGTAAAACAAATGAATAGTCCGAAGCATTTCGATAAAACAGGAAGTGAGATCAATGAGCCTGAAAATTATATCACCGATGAGATGTACCGCGAGATACAGGAATACAAACATTCTATGGATAGTCTTGGACATCCGATCCGTCCTGGTTTAATGGACAGCATTAAAATATTGGAACAAATTTATCATTCACATAAAATAAAATGAAGCGTATGAACAAAGTGAACCAATCGTCCCGCCTGAATGCGGGACGAAAAAGAAAAATGATGCTGGTATTACCTGTGCTTGTAATACCCTTTCTGACTCTTGCCTTTTATGCTATGGGAGGAGGCAGTATTAAAAAAGAAAAATCTGTTTCTATAAATGGGCTTAATCTGAAATTACCCGAAGCCAACTTGAAAGAAGATAAATCGCTGGACAAGCTCAGCTTTTATGACAAGGCGGATAAAGATTCTGCAAAGCTGGCCGAATGGATGCGGAGTGATCCTTACTATAAGGAGAAAACGGAAAACAGGGAGCCTTTTACAAATGAACTGGAAGAACTCACGCAGAATACTGCAACCAAATTTAATCAGCGGCTGAATATTTCTCCTTATGAAAAATCAATGATAAATCCGGAAGATCAGGTCATGCAAAAATTATCATTGCTGCAAAAAGAGTTAAATAAAAATTCAACGACCTCTTATAAAGAGCCGGAAAGCTATGCCAAGAATAATACTGACCCCGTTTTTTCAAATGAGGTGAACAGACTAGAGGGTATGATAAACATGATGAATAGCGGTAATAACGAAGATCCTGAAATGAAACAAGTTTCATCTGTGATGGATAAGATACTCGATATTCAGCACCCGGAAAGAGTCAAAGAAAGAATAAAAGAAAAATCATTATTGCAAACTGCCAACGCAATGAAAGTGTCAAACAGGGCTGATGGTGATTCTACGGTCAATGGCTTTTATGGAATAGAAAATGAAACAGAACTAAAATCAAACAATGCCATTGAAGCAGTCGTGAATGAAAACCAGGTCCTGGTGAATGGAGGTATAATCAAACTCCGGTTATTGCAGGATATGTTTATTAATAATCAAAAAATTCCTGCGGGCAATTTTATCTACGGCGCAGTTGGCCTGAATGGCGAAAGACTCGAAGTAGAAATAAATTCGATCAGGAGCGGAAGCAATTTATATAATGTAAAAATGGAATTACATGATATGGATGGGCTGGCCGGAATTTATATTCCCGGCGCCATAACCCGTGACGTTGCGAAGCAGTCTGCCGACAATAGCTTACAAATGATGGAGCTGACAACTCTTGATCCTTCACTTAAAGCGCAGGCAACTTCAGCAGGGATCAACACTATCAAATCTTTATTAACAAAAAAGGTAAAGTTGATAAAAGTAATGGTAAAGGCCGGATACAAGGTTTTTCTGCTCAATAAATCTACTCAACAATAATTCTTAACTATTAAAACTAAAAAACATGAAACAATTGATGTGCTTGATTTGCGGATGCTGGATCTTTGTTTCAGCTATTGCGCAATCGTCTTCCCTGCAAATTTCAACCGACAAAACCACAAGCCTTATCTTTCCCTTTCCTATCCGTCATGTGGACAGAGGAACAAAAGATGTATTGGTACAGCCAATAAAAGAAGCTGAAAATATCCTATTGGTCAAAGCCGCTTCAGCCAAATTCCCTGAAACAAATCTAAGCGTGGTTACAGGTGATGGATCAGTATATTCCTTCAAGGTTGTCTATGCTGATCAGCCGGAGAATTGGGTTTATAATTTGCCGGAATTGAAAAAAACTACAATTGCAACTTATGCTAATGGAATCCTGGATAACCACCGCACTATGTGGGGGATGCGTGATCGTAAATGGGACATGAATGCCAGTGTGACCGGCATCTACATTAAAGAGAATGTAATGTACTTCCAGATTCTACTGTGCAATCATAGCCCGATTGATTATGATATTGATTTACTTAAATTCTATATCCGGGATAAAAAGAAAAGTAAACGTACAGCAGCACAGGAAAATGAACTGATACCCCTGCATATTTCAGGCAATTCCAGGCAGGTAAAAGCCTGCGATTTTTCCATGATCGTAGTGGCTTTGGAAAAGTTTACTATCCCTGATGCAAAGTATTTTGCCATTCAACTCATGGAGAAAAATGGCGGCCGGCATTTGCTTATGAAAGTGAATAATAATAGAATTATCAAAGCTATCCCCTTGCCCGACCTGAAATAAACTTGGGTTAGCTTTGGAAAAACTCCCTGTTATGACTGAAAAAAATACAATGCAATTAAAAGACCAATTATTATCGCTCGGCTTTGAAACGCTTGTGTCAGAAGTTGACTTTTCCAAAGCAGGCAATCAGAATACCTTTACTATTTATCACGCAAAGCAAATTTCTGATGACCAGCTAATGTATGTATTGTTCTTTGAAAAGAACTATCAGCAAAATTTTGTTCTTACTCAATATCATCTTGGAATTAGACATATTCCGATACCTGAACTGATCATTGGTGGCATTAACACCAGAGAGTTAGAAGGCAAAATTATCAAAGCAGAGGAACTACGCGAACAATTCAGCACCGGAAAGGCTGATAAGAGTCAGGATCATCTGATTAAAGATGCCGACGATGATTTGATGCAGCTAATGAATAAAAAAGGAAGGGGAAGAGAAATTGCCAAACTGCTCATATTTAAACATTGGCCTGAAGAAGAATGGGAAAGATTTATTAAAGATGAAAAATCATTAAGAGAAAAATATGAAGCTAAGCTGGAGGTAGCAGTTAAGGATGGCCAGACGCTTACGGCGGATCAGGCTTATGAAGTCGTTAAAAAAAAAGTGACTACGGACTCGGGCACGGAAACGAAATGAACAGGGAGCATGTTATATCGGATGAGCTGCTGGCAATAGCCCATCTTGCCTTTTTGAAAAATGAACACTGGATTGCTTATAATACCATTACTTATTTTCTGGAATCAAATGAAATGTATTTTTTTAAAAGAAGTGATGAGGCGCATGAATTCTCTGATAACAATATCAGCGAATATGATGATTATAAAGTCATCTATGCCCGGTCGGTTGATGAACTACTAAAACAAATTCCTTATGCGGAAAAGCTGAGCAAAGAACTGAACGATAAACGGAGCGTCGCAACGGAAGCTGCCACTCGCAATGCAGAGGAGAAACAAAATTATCAAACAAAAAATCTGTCAACCATGAATGAAAAAAACTATGACTACCTCAGTAAACAATTACGAAACACAGGATTTGGTGAAGAGTTGAATGAACTATTGAAAGAAAAAATGCAAAAACAGGAGGCACAATTTACATTGACCTTTCAAAAAGATTATGGAAAGGATCAGACAGTGTCAACTCTTCATTTCAAAAAATCAGAGGAAAGCGATATGTATTTCTATAACCGTTTTTCTCTTATGTTACAAAGTGAAAAGCATCCTGATGCAATTAAGCAAACATTTTATGTCAATCCCAAAGCTGATAATACCACTTTAAAAGAAGCGTACAACCTAATGAGTGGACGGGCTATTCATAAAGAAATGACCAACAAGGAAGGGGAAAAATATAATGCCTGGCTGCAGATTGATTTTAAGGAAACAGATGCGAACGGCAATTACAAAATGAAACAGTTCCATCAGAATTATGGATATGATCTGAAAGCAGTGCTCTCCTCATATCCCATCAACGAATTGCAATCAGAACAGAATAAGCAAAGATTGATGGAATCGCTTGAAAGAGGGAACCGGCAATCAGTAACAATGGATCTTGGTGGAAAGGAAGTGAAGGTATATATTGAAGCCAGTCCACAGTTCAAATCACTGAATCTATATGACGCTGATATGAAAAGGGTGACCCGGCAAACACTCTCTGAAAAAAATAGCGAAGAACAATCTCAGAAACAAAATCTGAAGCAAACGAGTAAACAGGCAGTAGCTGATGATGGAGATGGCCCAGTCGAATCTCCTAAAAAAACCAAGCGCAAAAGGCAAAGCATTTCCTGAATGGAACCGTTGCATTCTTTCTTGTCTGCAATTGAAGACGATCCCCGGATTACGACAGCACATATCAGCGTATATGTATCCTTATGGAAACGATGGAAAGATAACGGTGCAATCGGGCCGTTATCTTTTTTTAGATCTGATCTTATGTCTCTTTGTAAAATTTCCAGTTATAATACCTATCATAGGGCCATTCGTCAATTGCATGAGTATGGTTATATTAAATACGTGCCGTCATACAATCATTGTATGGGAAGCCTGGTGTATTTTATAGAGAACAGTTATTGGGAAAAGGCATAAGCTTTCTTTTTTTTGGTGCAGCATTTTGTGAAAAGGGTTTATAAAAAGTGAGTGATGGAAAAAATGTCTCCTGAAAGGGCTATGAAGATATTAAAAAATCACGGAGTGACTGTGACAGTTGAGGAGGCAAAACTCATCATTGATTTTCTGAAAAAGCTGGTCGAGCTTGCAAGCAAAATAGATGAGCAAAACATGCTACAAAAGCTGGTTTTGAATTTTGAAGAGGCTTGCAGATACCTTAACATCAGCCAATCGCACCTTTATAAACTAACCTCTCAAAAACAGATACCTCATTTTTGCCCGCAAGGCAAAAAACTATATTTCAGACGGGATGAAATTGATCAGTGGTTGTTACGCAACAGGCAATCTGCAACAAATGAAATTGATCAGTTCGCGACTGATTATATTATTCGAAACAAGCGGGGTAAGTAGTTCTTTGACATACTGAAGTTGAGCGCTGGCTACAATTCCAATTTGATCTTAGTAGCCGCTTCCTGTTTTTTATGATCGATCACTTTTGCATACACTTCTGTTGTTTTCAAATGCTTATGACCTAATAATTTCGACACGGTATAAATATCGGTACCTAATGTGATTTGTAAAGTGGCATAGGTATGCCGGGCACAATGAAAAGTTATATGTTTAATGATACCGGCTTTCGTGATCCAATCTCTCAGTTTCTGATTATGCCAGGCACTGTACTGCAACCCATCGAACACTTTATCGGCAGGGTTTCTTCTATCTCCCAATAATTGAAATGCCTGTTCAGATATAGGAAGCGTTTCAGCACCCTTCGTTTTCTTTTGACGGAAACGGATATAATAGCCAGACTTATCCGAATGCTGTATTTCAGACCAAATCAATTTTTCAATATCGGACCAGCGAAGGCCGGTAAGTGCAGAAAAGATAAAAGCGTTTTTTAGCAGCGGTATTTCACATTCCTGTTTGGCTGCGGCCTGCAATTCTTCGATCGTCAAAAATTCTCTCTCCGGATCACCGGGTTTTATTCCTGGTACCTGTGCAGCCGGATTGCTTTGTAAGATGCCGTCCTTAACAGCTTCTTTTAATGCTGCTGATATTTTGCTGAAATAAGATGATTGAGAATTTTGAGAGAGGCTTTTTCCATTTTTGCTTTTTGTTTCAGCCTGCAAATATTCTTTAAAGCTCTCCAACCACTGTTTATCTATGTCTTTAAAAGAAATGCCTCCCGATGAAAATTTTTGCAAATGCTTGAGTGTGCTGTCCCAGTT
>Ga0114944_1000131_pt1 | contig 17334 bp, 17 predicted proteins | sample OV2TP2_FD_89582 | JGI IMG/M metagenome (GOLD analysis project Ga0114944, IMG submission 89582) | Hot spring microbial communities from Beatty, Nevada to study Microbial Dark Matter (Phase II) - OV2 TP2 | ecosystem: Environmental > Aquatic > Thermal springs > Hot (42-90C) | place: USA: Beatty... | reverse complement strand
CGCTCTACGCAATCGACGACACGCAGGTGATCTACCCGCTGCTCTACGCGTGTCAGCGGCTCGGCATCCACACGGTGGCGCATCAGCATGGCGCGGCGTACAACAAGCGGCACGCCAGCTACGTCATGGAGGGCATCGAGCCGGGTGAATATCGGTGGTTCGACACCTTGATCACCTGGAGTGCATTCTGGCGGGACCGGCTCTACGCGACCACCCGGTGTGTGCCGCAGGAGGTCGTTGTCGGCTGCGACCTGTTCGACCTTCGGCTCCAGGCGGGTTGCCCGAACGGCCGGCCGCCCAGAAGCGTCCTCGTCCCGTACGAGTTCCTCACCAACACGTTCGAGGTCGGCCGCTTCATGGCGCGACTGATGGACAGGGGCTTTCGCGTCCACCTGAAGGTCCGGAGCGACGAGGACGTCGAGAGCCAGATCGAGGCGTACTGCTTGTCCGCCGCGCATCGCGAGCGCCTGGCGGTCGTGAAGGACCTGACGCCCGAGGTCCTCGGCGGCATCGACATCGTGGCGGGGACGTCGAGCACGCTGGTGTACCAGCTGCTCGCGTGCCGGAAGATTACCTGGGTACTGGAGACCGACTACCGCTACCTTGACGACCTGGTCGACGCCGGATATGCACGGCTGGTGCGATACGGGGATCTCGACCGGCTCGACGACAGCTACTTCGAGCTCCCGCGAATTGACCAGGACTACCTGTTCAGCTCGGCCACGCTGAAAGAGACCATCGCCAGGACCGTGCTGTGCCGGAACTGAGCCAGCCTGGCGGGATGGGGCGCCGCCTGCACCTGGGGTGCGGCCGTGTCATCAAGCAGGGGTGGGTGAATCATGACCGGCTGGCCCTGCCCGGGGTCGACGTGGTTCACGACCTGCGCGAGTTCCCGTGGCCGTTTGCCGACGCCGAGTTCGACGAGGTGTTCATGAAAGACGTGCTCGAGCACCTGACCGACACGGTGCGCACCATGGACGAGCTCTTTCGCATCACGCGTCCCGGAGCCACGGTGTTTCTGACGGTGCCGTACTGGAACTCGTACGCCGCCGTGGGCGATCCCACCCACGTCCGGCTGTTCAGCGAGACGTCGTTCGATTTCTTCGATCCTCGCAACCCGCAGTGCATCGAGCGCTCGTACTACTCGAAGGCGCGGTTTCACGTCGAGAAGATGGGGTTTGCGATTACACCCTTCGAGCCGGCGTTCCGGCTTCCACTGCTGACGCGCGACTACGTGATCTTCAACCCGTTCGCCAAGCGGTGCGTGCTGGGTCTGGCGAGCGTGTTCTGCAACGTCATCAACGGCCTCGAAGTGTGGCTGCGCCGCGTTCCGGATGAGGCTGGGTCGGCTGCGTGATCGACTTCTCACGAATCCGCACCTATCCGCTGCAGTTGCGAGCGAACAAGTCGCGGTTGGCCGACTTCGCCCGGCCCGACGCGCGCCGGCTGGCCGAGCGCATTCCCGACCTGTCGGCCGGACGGGACCTCAAGGCCCTTGTCGCGGCGCTGTCCGAGGCCCGGCGATCCGGCGGGGGCCTGCTCTGGATGAGCGGCGCCCACCCGATCAAGTGCGGGCTGGGACCCATCCTCATCCGGCTGATGGAGCTGGGCTTCGTGACGCACGTGGCGACCAACGGCGCCGCCCCCATTCACGACCTCGAGATCGCGCTCATCGGCGAGACCTCCGAGGACGTCCTGAACGGCCTGCGCGACGGCTCGTTCGGCATGGCCCGCGAGACCGCCGCCCTGATGCACGGCATCGTGAACGGCGAACCCGACCGGGGCCTGGGCTCCTCGATCGGCCACGCCATTCTGCAGGGCGACTTCCCGCACCGGGACATGTCGGTCTTCGCCGCGTGCGCGCGGCTGGGCATTCCGGTCACCGTCCATTCGGCGATCGGCACCGAAGTCATCCACATGCATCCGGGATTCGATCCCGTTCGTCATGGCCGGAAGGTCCATGCCGACTTTCAAACGATGATCGAGACTGTACGGACACTGGACCCCGCCGGCGTTGTCGTGAACCTGGGCTCCGGCGTCATCCTGCCCGAGGTGTTCCTCCGCAGCCTCAACATCGCACGCAATCTGGGGGACGACGCGTTCGGGTTCACCACGGCCGTGTTCGACATGGAGCGCTTGTACCGCCCGTACGAGAACGTCGTGCACCGGCCGACCGAAGGCGGAGGGACGGGCTACTACTTCGTCGGCCAGCACGAGCTCATGCTGCCGCTGCTCTACTGCCTGCTCGTCGAAGGAGCGAACCTACATGATCCAGGTCGCAGCGCCCTCTAGCATTCGCGACGCGCTCGAACGGCACGGAACCACGCGCGAGGACGTTCTCGACGCGCTCGGGCTCCTGCCCGGGGCGCGGGTGCTCCTCGTCGGCGACTTCATCGCCGACTGGTATACCTACTGTACGGCGATCGGCAAGACCTCCAAGACACCCACGCTGTCGGTCAAGCGGGGACCGACCGATCGCTTCTGGGGCGGATCCGGGCTGTTTGCGACCAACCTTCTCGGGCTCGGCGCCATCGTCGAGTACGTGACCGTCTGTGGCGACGACTGGGGCGCCGGCTACCTGATGCGCGAGCCGCCGGCCAACCTGAGCCTCCACGTCGTCGTCGACCCCACGCGTCCAACGACGATCAAGGAGCGCTTCTGGGTGGACGGGTACAAGCTGCTCCAGGTCGACACGCTGGAGAATGCCTATGTTCCGGTCAGCGTGCACGAGCAGGTGGCCGGCGCGGTGGCCGCCTCGATTGGAGGCTGCGACCTCGTCCTGACGTCGGATTCGCGGCACGGCATGATGTCCCCCGAGCTCATTCAGTTGATGAAGCGGATCTGCCGCGAGCATGGAAAGCCGCTCGTCGTGGACACGCAGGTGAGCAATCGGCGGGGCAACGTCGATGAGTACTGCGGCGTCGATCTGATTTGCGCGAACGAAACCGAGGCGCGGGACTGCATCCGCGACGAGCGGTGCGGCCATGACGTCCTGCTCGACAAGCTCCGCGACTGCCTGCGCGTTCGCCGGGTCATCATCAAGCTCGGGCTCGACGGGCTGATGGGATTCGACGAAAGGGAACGCGCGTTCCGGTTGCCGGCCGTTCCCGTCGACGTCAGAGACCCCATCGGGTCGGGCGACGCCTTCCTCAGCGCGGCGGCGCTGACGTTCCGGCCGCAGGTGAAGGTGATGGCCTCGATGTTCATCGCCGCGTGCGCCGGCGCCCTGGCCGTCACCAAGATGGGAACCGTGCCCAACACCCTGGCGGAGCTGTCCGGTTTCGTCGAGCGGACCCTGGACGATGTCTTCTAAGCCTCTTGCCATCGTATCGGGCGGCGGCCGGAGTGTCGGGCGCACGATCACCGAGGCGCTCATCGACATGGGGATGCAGGTCGCCATCTGCGGGAGGTCGCGCGAGGAGCTCGACAGAGCCAGGCGGGAGCTGTCGGGCGTCGACACGCGGCAGCTCGACGTCCGCCATCACGACCGCGTCGCCAGCTGGGTCGCCGACCTGGCGGCGCGCCACGGACGCATCGACGTGCTCGTGAACAACGCCGCGATCCTGACGCCGATAGGGCCGGTGGTGGAGACCGCGCTGCACGAGTGGCTGGACACCCTCACCGTCAACCTGATGGGGGCGGTGGCCTTCATCAAGGCGGTCCTGCCGCACATGATCCGCCAGCGCTACGGCCGGATCATCAACCTCGGCGGAGGAGGCAGCGCCTACCCGCGGCCGAACTATTCCGCCTACGCCTGTTCGAAGGCGGCCCTCGTGCGCCTGACCGATACGGTCGCCGAGGAGGTCCGCGACTACAACATCACCGTCAATGTCCTGTCCCCGGGTCGTCAGCGCTCGCGGATGCGCGAACAGGAGCGGGCGGCCGGCGTGCCGTTTCCCGACCAGTGGGACGATCCAGCGAGCGTGAAAGCTCTCACGCGCTTCCTCGTGGAGGCGCCCGTGACCGGCAAGTTCCTGCACGTCAGAGACGACTATCGGAATCTCACCGAACGGCTGATTCGATCCGATCTGTACACCTTGCGGCGGGTTGGAGGATGAACCGGTGAACGTCGCCGTGATCGGGTGTGGCAACATCGGCACCAAGCGGGCACGGGCGGTCGCTGAAAGCGGCCGGGGTGCTCTGGCCGCCCTCGTCGAGCTCCGCGATGGCCGACGGAGAGACCTCGCGGACGAGTTTGACGCCCCGGTCGCGTCCGACTACCGGCCGATCATTCATGAACAGGCGATCGATGCCGTGATTGTGGCGACGCCGCCCTCCGACGGCTGGCGGATTGCGCTGGAGAGCCTGCAGGCCGGCAAGCACGTCCTGTGCGAGAAGCCGCTCGGGCGATCCGTGCCGGAAGCCCAGCGCGTGACCGACCTCGCGCAGAACCGCGGCTTGGTCCTCAAGTGCGGCTTCAACCTCCGGCACGATGAGGGGCTGGGCCAGGCCTTCAAGTGGATCGAGGACGGCCGCATCGGAACGCCCTATTTTCTCAAGTGCGCCTACGTGAACGGCGCCGTCGCCGCGAACGCCAACCGGGTGGGCAGCCTGCTCGACATGGGCACGCACGTGCTCGACCTCGTCCGGTGGTTCCTGGGCGATCTCATTGTCGAAGGCGCCGCGCTCAGCCGCTGCGAGTACGGGATCGAAGACCTCGACGACAACGGCTTCGCGATCGTGCGCGCCGGCATGGTCGCCGCCGCCCTGCACTTCAGCTTTGTGCGGTGGCAGAACGCGTTCGTCCTCGAGGTCAGTGGAGCGTCGGGCGCCGTCGAGGTGGTCAACCTGCCGAAATGGGGAACCCAGACGCTGACCCACTTCCGGCGCGTGCTGCCCTCCGGCGCACCGGCCCTGGAGCGGGTCACGTTTCACGGCGACCGATCCTGGACCAACGAATGGCAGAAGTTCGTGCGACGGGTGGAAACCAACGATCTGCGCTGGAACGGCGATGGGCTCGCGGCCCTTCGGCTCGCCGAGGCTCTGCGGGCTGCGGCGCGTCCGCAGGAACCGCGCGGCCCCGCTGTAGAGGCGCTGGCGACGCGCTGATGGCGGCCCTCCATCCCTGGGCCAAGATCCTGCCGTTCCCGCGCGTGCTGTCGGAGCGTTTCGATCGGCCGCTCGGGCTCTGTTGGGGCGGGTTCGATTTCCTTCACGCTGGCCATATCTTTCACTTCGAGTTCGCCAAGGGTCACGTGCGGACCCTGCTGGTGGCCATCAACGCCGACGAGGCTTTTCCGCCGAAGGGGCCGGGGCGGCCCTTTCTGTCCGAGTCGCGCCGCTTGCGGGCGATCGCAGCGGTCGTGTTTGTCGATGTCGTGACCGTGTATCGAGGCTGCTATCTCGATCCAGCGAGCGCTGCGGGCACGATTCACGGCCGGGCGCGAAGCACGCCGTTCGTGCCCCTGGAGATCATCACCCGCGTCCGGCCGGAGTACTACTTCAAGGGCATCGAATACGAGAGCCAGCACATTCCGGAGCGCGCGCTGGTCGAGGCGTCCGGGGGGACGATCGTCTTCGGCCCTCGCGAGCCCATTCTCTCGTCGTCGCGCCTGCTGTTGGAGCTTGGCGCCGACCCGCTGGTTGGTCGCGATCCCTGAGCCATCCGGTCGGTGGTCGCTGAAGGAGCCAGATGAAGAAAACCAGATCCGATCTCGATCGTGTCGAGAAGAACTGGGGCTACGAGCTGATCATCGCGAACAAACCCGCCTACTGCGGCAAGCTGCTTCACTTCTACAAGGGGAAGAAGTGCAGCCTGCACTTTCACGTCAGGAAGGACGAGACGTTCTTCCTGCAGTCGGGCCGCCTGAAGGTGTCGCTCCGGCACAGCGACGGGCGCGACGAGGCCGTGGTCATGGAGCCCGGCGATTCGCTGCTGATCACGCCGGGCCTGATGCACCAGATGGAGGGACTCGAGGAATCGGATCTGTTCGAGTTCAGCACTCAGCATTTCGACGAGGACGCGTTCCGCGTGGCGCGCGGGGACTGAGTGAGTCGGAGGTCCGCTACAGCCTGATGGCCCTGCACGGCCCGACGGCGGTTTGGGCGGCTGCCCGCCGTGGGGCGCATGCGGTGCTCCGACAGGCCCACCGCTCCAGCCGGCTGTCGCGGCCGAGGCCGGCGGCCATCCGCAACGTGCTGGTGTCCGGGTACACGGGCCTCGGCCACATGGTGCTCAGGAGCGTGCTCATCGCCCAGGTCGAGGAGCTGTACTCGGGTGCCACGGTCACCGTGATCGCCGGCAATTCGTACGGAACCGAGCACGTGTTCCACCGCCGTCCGGTGCTCGTCTTGCCTCAGGATGCTGGCCTCTTCAGGAAGCTGCGGTTCTTCGTCAAGCTCAGGCGTCGGCGCTTCGACGCGGCCCTGCTGACCTTCGACGCCACGCCCGGCTTTCTCATCTGGGGGTGCCTGATCGCCGGCATTCCGATTCGCATCGGGCACGTGGCCGGTGCCGCTGTTCCCGACTACTACTTCACGACGTGCGTGCCCCTCCGCCGCGGCGGGCCGCGCAGCGAGATCGACTTGAATCTCGATCTGCTGGAGGCGATGCGCGGCTCGCCATTTGAGCGACGCTACGATCCAGTGGTCGACCTGGACGAAGACACCGATGTGCTCGGTCAATATGGCCTCAAAGCCGGCGAGTACATCACGGTTCAGATCGGCGCCGCCAACGGCCTCCCCACCCCCAAGCGGTGGCTGCCCGGCTACTTCCGGGAGCTGCTATTGCGCCTGCTCGCCGAGCATCCCTCTCTCGAGATCGTGGCGCTGGGCGATCGCGGAGACCTGTCGCTGGTGGAACGCGTGTGCGCCGGCATCGAGGCAAGCCGCTTGAAAGTCGTCGCGGGCCGGATTGGCGTCCCGGAGACCAAGGCGCTGATCGCCCGTTGCCGTTTCCTCGTCTGCCACGACAGCGGTCTGCTTCATCTTGGCAACGCCCTGGGCGCGAGCGTGCTTGCGCTCTATGGGCCGTCGGACCCCGACGTCTACATGCGACGCCTGGCGACGTGTCACATCCTGCAGGAGCGGTGCGACTGCCCGCGTCTGGGGCTATTCCCCGGCGCTGAGTCCCCTGATGAGGCGGGCGCGGCGGCGCGCTGTCCGGTCCCGGAATGCATGCGCCGCCTCACGGTCGATCGGGTGTTCGACGAGTGCACTGCGCTCTTGAACGGGCGTCCGCAGGCTGCGGCGAGGGACGCGGCCGCGCATCGCCCGGGTAATTCGTGTTCCCAGGGCCTGGCGTGACGGCAAGCCCCCAGGCGGGCGTCGGGCGCCGACGAGGGTTGCTCGGCGACTTCTGGCTGCTCTGCCTGTGGCTGGTGTGTCGCGTCGGCTACGCGGTCACGAGAAGAGATTGATAACCAGCGCCGCCCGGGCAGCCTCCGCGGGAAGGACCGCCTCCAGGTTTCACGGTGAGTTCTGGGCGGTGTGCCTCATCGTGAGCCTGGGCCTCGTCGAGGCGGTTCCGCTGGGCTTCTATCGATTCCGGCTCGTCGACCTCGTTCTCCACCTCTCGGTCGTCTACTTTGTCGGCCTCACCCTGGCGAAGCGAGTCTCGCGCGCGGCCGTGGTCTGGCTGCTGCTCACCCACGCGTCCCTCCTCGCCGTGCGCGTCGCCGCCGACGTCCAGGCTGGCCTGGACGCCGAGGGACGCCGGACGTTGTTCGGCATGACGGCCCTGTACCTCGCGCCGGTCATCTTCTTTGTGGTCCGCGAGTCGCGTTTGACCGCGCAACGGGCCTGGACGCTGGTTCTGGTCGCCTGCGGCGTGTGTCTGCTGAGCCAGCTCGGGCTGCTGCCCTGGGCCGAGTCGTACGCGTCAGGCACGGTAACGCTCGGCCAACTGCTGAACATCCCGCCGCGGACGCTGATTGAGCTGCCGTACCAGGAGACGACGATCACGGTGTGGCGCGCGCTGTCGGTCGGACTCACGATTGCGGCGCTGCTCGCATCGACAGGCCTTGGCGTCAAGTGCCTGGGCCTCGCCGGGTTGTTTGTCCAATTCGCCGGCGGGGGCGGGGGGCGCTCTCAATTCCTGTTTGCCATCGCGGCGCCGCTGGTACTGGTTCTTGCTCGGCGCCGCCTCGGCCGTAGGGCGCTGCCGGTGCGGCTGGCCCTGGCGACGGCAATCGGCGTCGCGCTGGCGGGGTTCTACCTCTGGTCGCCCATCGGGGCTCGCGGAGCCGTAAAGGGAGATTTCAAGCAGACGCACTACGAGCGCGTCTCGGAGCTCTTCACGATCCTGAGCGGATGGCAGGCCGTAAGCGACGCCGGGGGGCTCAATGGCCGCACGATCGGATACGCGGAGTACTGGACGCGGATCACCAGCGACCCGCAGACCTTCTGGTTCGGCGTGGGTCTGACCGGCGGCCCGACGTTCGTCGACACGCCCAACAAGCTGGCACACAACATGGTGCTGGATGTCTGGGCCCTGTCCGGGCTGGTGGGGTTGGCCTTTCATCTGGTGTTCGTCGGCTGGGTCCTGGCCGACATCCGGCAGCTTCTCGCCAGCGCCCCCGCCGCCGGCCCCGGCCAGATGGTGGCCTTCACTTACGCGACGGCAGCGATCTACCTGTTCCAGTGGCTGCTGTTCCAGGCTGCCGGCGTCGATCGCTCTTTCATGATCGTGTTCTATCTGCTGGCGGGTGTGCTGCGGCCGCTCGCCTGGTCACTCCAGCAACCACCTCAGCCTCGGCGCCTCGCAAGGCTGTCGCCGAGGCCGGCGCGAGGGGCCTTCGGTCCCTCGTTCAGCGTGCCGCCCCTGCCGAGCGCGTCATGACGACTCTGGTAACGACGCTCCGGCGCCACCCCGTCGGGGTCGACCGCCCACGAGCACTCGACGTGTGGTGGGTCGTGATGATTGCCACTGTGGTCGGGTACGTCATCGCGGTTGTGAGCCTTGCGGGCCCTCGACTGCTGGACGACGGCTACTACTATCTGCAGATCGCGTTCAATCTCTCGCGCGGCTACGGCTCTTCCTTCGACGGCATTCACCAGACCAACGGCTACCAGCCACTCTGGCAGATCGTGCTCGTGCCCGTCTTCTGGGTCACTGCGTCCAAGGTCGTGGCCGCGTACGCCGCAACCGCGATGCAGGTGGCGCTGTTCGTGGGCGCGGGCTGTCTTCTCGGCGCGCTCGTGCGACTGATGAATGGCAGCCGGCTTCAGGCGCGGACTGCCGGCGCCCTCTGGATGCTCAACGCGTGGATTGTCAACAAGGCCGCCTGGACGGGAATGGAGACGGGACTGTACATCTGCGCCCTGGCCGCCGCCGTGTATGCGACGGCGTTGTATCTCGAAGGGCGCGCGAAACCGTGGGTCGTCGGTGCGAGCCTGGCAGTCGTCGCCCTCGCGCGGCTCGACGGCATCGCCTTCACGCTTGGAGCGCTGGTGGCGACGGCGTCCCTGCGCCGGGGCCTCCGCGACACTGCGGTCATCGCATTCGGTCCTGCGGCGACGCTCGCGGGATACCTGGGCCTCAGTTGGCAGCGCTTCGGCCACCCGCTCCCGGTCTCGGGCTTTCTCAAGGCGGCAAACGGACGGCATCGTCTTGTGAATCTGCTGGTCGATCATGATCCGGCCTTTCTCCAGACCTGGGGACACAACATCCGCGAGCTTGCGTCCCTTGGCGGCCGGCTGCCGGTCTGGTTGCTGGCGGTCGTGGTGATTGCCGTTGTTGCGTACGCCGCACGGTTGTACCCGCGGAGCAATGGCCCCTCGCGACGGATCGCCGCGGCGTGTATCGTGGGAAATCTTCTCGTCGCTGGATACTACACGGCGTTCTACGACCATCTGCTCGACGAATACACCTACTACTGGATGCCGGCGGTGTGGACGGGATGTCTCCTCATCGCGCTTGGCATTGCGCCCTTCGCGGCCTCCAGCAGGGGCGCCAGGAGGATCGCCGGCTGCATTGCCGGCGCGCTGGCACTGCTGGCCGCGGTCTACGTGCCCGATCTCATCAAGACCTTCGGGACCGAGGTGCCACGAGCCATCGTGGTCGCATCGATCAACAGGGAAACGCCGACTGACGCCGTCATTGGCTCCTGGGACGCTGGCTACATCGGGTACTTCAGCGACCGGCGCGTCGTCAATCTCGACGGCCTGGTCAACGATTACGCGTTTGCCGAGACGCTGGCTGCAGGCGCTCCCGCCCTGCCCGGCTACGTCCGGGCCACCGGCATTCGATATCTGGCCAACGTGGACTACGACGGCCTGCAGCGCTACCGCTGGATCTCCAGCGCGTTCAGCGCCTCGGATGTTCTGGTGGTACCGGTTCCAGTCGAGCGCCTGACGACCAGACTCTCCGTCTCCAGATGGGCGGCCCGTCGCACCGCTCCGACCGGCGCGACCGCCTGGGCGTACGTCGTCCTTCTCACCTTGCCTGACGATCCGCCGTTGCACGACCACACGTGGAACTCGACCAGTCGGTAATCGAGCGCACCAACCTGGTGGCGCCGGTGGCCAGTGTCGGCTGCACCCAGCCCCGTTGGCCCGTGGACGGCCGTGTCGCTGCATTTCTCGCCGACACGTGCGTTTTCTGCCAGCCCTGGTGGCTCGAGGCTGTGGCGCCGGACCGGTGGGACGTTGCCGTGGCGATGCGCGGTCACGAGGTGGCGGCCGTGTGGCCCTACGCCTACCGAATCCGGCTCAGGCGATATCGGCTGATCGAGATTCCGGAGCTGACGTTCTACCTCGGACCATGGCTCCGTCCCTCGTCGGCCAAGTACGCCAGGAGGCTCGCCGAAGAGAAGGACTTGATCGGCGAGCTCGTCGACGCGCTGCCCCCGTTCGCCGTCTTTCAGCAGTGGCTGCACCCGTCAGTGGGCAACTGGCTGCCCTTGTACTGGAAGGGGTTCTCCCAGACAACCCGCTACACGTACCGCTACGAGGCAACGGCCGACCTCGACGCGATCTGGGCTGAAGTGAGGGAGAACATTCGCACGGACATCCGAAAGGCCGCCAAGCAGCTGGTCGTCGTCGAAGAGACCGACCCGATCCGCTTCCTGGCGCTGCAGCGCGCCACGTTTGCGCGTCAGGGGCTCCCGCTCCCCTTCAGCGCCGACACTCTGCAGCGACTCGATCGTGAGTGTGCGGCCCGACGCGCGCGCACGATTCTCGTCGCCGTCGACTCGCGCGGCCGCGCGCACTCGGCTGTGTACCTCGTGAGCGATCGACGCACGATGTATTCCCTGCTGCGCGCCAGCGACCCGGATCTGCGCGCGAGCGGCGCCGGCTCTCTCGTCGTCTGGGAGTGCATCCGCCGCGCCGCCGCTGCGGGCAAGGCGTTCGACTTTCTCGGGTCCTGGGTAGAGCCCATCGAGCGGTTCGTGCGGGCGTTCGGCGCCCGGCAGACCGCCTTCTTCGAAATCGGGAAGGCCACTTCCACAGTCGTGCGCGGCTACCGGGCGCTCTACCGGTGCTGCCGGGGCGCTGGGCTCCTCTCGCGAGGTGGCGGTGTGCTCGGCGCAATCCAAGGAAGGGACTCATGAACTGCCGAATGTGTGAAAGCGACCGCCTGTATCAGTTCCTGGATCTCGGCCTCACGCCCCCCGCCGACCAGTTTCGGCGGCAGGAGCAATTGAACGAGCCCGAGGTGCACTATCCCCTACAGGTCCACATGTGCGAGGACTGCGGTCTGGCGCAGCTCGGGTTCGAGGTGCCACCCGACGTGCTCTATCGCAACGAGTATCCCTATGAGGCGTCGACGACGCAGGCGGGCCGCGACCACTGGGCGCGCTTCGCCCGCACCGTCGTGCATCGGCTCGGCCTGCTGCCCGACAGCCTCGTCGTGGATGTCGGAAGCAACGTGGGCGTCCTGCTGTCGGCGTTTCGTGACGCCGGCATGCGGGTACAAGGCGTTGATCCGGCTCCGAACATCGCCGAGATTGCGCGCGCCCGCGGGATCGACACGATCTGCGACTTCTTCGGGGCCCCGGCGGCCGAGCGCATCGTGCAGGACAAGGGCAGGGCGGCCGTGATGACCGCCACCAACGTCTTCGCCCACGTCCACGACCTGATGGGATTCATGAAGGGCATCCAGGCGCTGCTCGCCGAGGACGGCGTCTTCATCGTCGAGGCTCCGTATTTTGCCAACCTGATCGCCTACACGGAATACGACACGATCTATCACGAGCACCTGGCGTATCTATCCGTGCATCCGCTCGTGGCGTTCTTCAAGCGCTTCGGCATGGAGGTGTTCGACATCCAGCAGGTGGAGATCCACGGCGGATCGTTCCGGGTGTTCACCGGCCGCCGCGGACACCGGCCGGCCAGCGCCGAGGTGTCGCGGCTGCTGGCTCAGGAGACCGAGACCGGCCTGCACATGCGTCCGATGCTCGACGGGTTTGCCCGGGCCGTGCAGCAGAACCGCCGCGAGCTGGTCTGGCTGCTGCACCGTCTCAAGGCGGAAGGCAAGTCGATTGCCGGCGTCAGCGCGCCTGCCAAGGGCATGACCCTGCTGAACTACTGCAAGATCGACGGCCAGATTCTGGACTTCGTGACCGAGAAGTCGACGCTGAAGATCGGGCGCTTCACGCCCGGCAGCCACATCCCGGTCGTGCCCGACTCGGCGCTGCTCGAGGAGCACCCGGACTACGCGCTGCTGCTCGCCTGGAACTTCGCCGAGGAGATCATGCGCAACCTGGATGACTTCCGACGGACGGGCGGCCGGTTCATCATCCCGATTCCCACGCCTCGCATCGTGTCGTGACACGGGCTGTCAAGGAAGAGCTGCCATGAGAATCGTTCGTCCCAGACCCGCCAGCAGCGATCAACGCGGAACCATCACCGACATCCTGGACGGCACTCCAGTCGAATGCGTGACCATCCTGACGTCGGGCGCGGGCGCCGTTCGCGGCAATCACTATCACAAGAAGACCAAGCAGTATGCCTACGTGCTCAAGGGGCGCTTCCAGGTGTTCGCGCAGAGCGAAGGGCGCGAGGTGAGGTCGAGTGTCGTGGGCACAGGAGAGCTCGTGATCACCCCGCCCATGGAACGCCACGCGTTCGTCGCGCTCGAAGATTCTGTGCTGATCGCGTGCGCCCACGGCCCGCGGTCCGGGCGGAGCTACGAGGCCGACACCTACCGCCTGGACACCCCGCTTGCGAAAGGATCACGTCGATGAATCCGTCGCCGACCGTTGCCATCCCGATTCCAGTGTCGCGGCCGGTTCTTGGCGACCTCGAGCTCGAATACGTGACCAGGGCGCTAGGGGAGGGCGCCGTGTCCGGGTTCTGCGGCGACTACCTCGCCCGCTTCGAGGCCGAGTTCGCGGCCTTCTGCGGAACCGCGCACGGGGTGGCAGCGAGCAGTGGTACGGCTGCCCTGCACCTGGCTCTGCTGGCGCTGTCGATCGGGCCCGGCGACGAAGTGCTGGTGTCGACGCTGACCAACATGGCCACGTTCTTTGCCGTGCTCTACCAGCGGGCGATTCCGATTCCCATCGACGTCGAGGAGGACACCTGGAACATCGACCCGGCGCTCCTCGAACGGCGCGTGACGCCGAGAACGAGGGCGATCGTGGTCGTCCACCTCTTCGGGCATCCGGTCGACATGGATCCGGTCATGGAGGTCGCACGGCGTCACGGCTTGAAGGTCGTCGAGGATTGCGCCCAGGCCCACGGCGCGTTGTACAAGGGCCGTCGCGTAGGCAGCATCGGCGATGTCGGCTGCTTCAGCTTCTACGCGAACAAGATCATCACGACCGGCGAAGGCGGCATGATCACCACGCGCAACCGTCGACTGGCCGACCGCGCCCGGTCGCTGAAGAACCTGGCGTTCGGCCAGCCGAACAAATTCATGCACACCGAGGTCGGCTTCAACTACCGAATGACCAACCTGCAGGCGGCGCTGGGTTGCGCCCAGCTCCAACGCATCGACGCGCTCATCGAGCAGAAGCGACAGATTGCCCGCTGGTACGGCGAACAGCTGAGCGAGCTTCGGAATCTCAAGCTGCCCGTCGAGAAGTCCTATGCAAAGAACGTGTACTGGATGTATCACGTCGAACTGACCGGGGCTGACGCCTACCGGCGCGACGCCGTCATGCGTGCGCTGGCCGACGAAGGAATCGAGACGCGTCAGGGCTTTGTGCCGGCCAACCTGCAGCGGATTTTTCAGCGCGAGCCCTGGGCTCGTGCCAGCTCGTGCCCGAAGGCGAATCGGGCATCAGGGTCAAGCTTCTATCTGCCGAGCGGCTGCTCGACATCGGCAGCCGACGTGCAACGCGTGACCACGGCGCTCCGACAGATTCTCGAGTCTCGTTGAGACGGCGCCCTCGATCCGGTCTGCTTCATAACCAGTGCGGCGAGTCGGCATCCTGAATCCCACCAGCGTCGTTGGATGCGGCGGTGGGTTCCAGTATCTGTTGAGCCTCATCGCCGCCCTCAGCGGCCGTGACGACCTCGACGTGGTGGTCTTCTACGACGATCCGGCCTTCGCGCAGTTCTGCCGTGAGTTCCCCGTTGAGGGCGTCCAACTGCCGCTGACCGCCGAGCCCGTGGGCCGGGTCGTGCGCGCCCTCTGCACCCTCTGCGAGCGTCGATCCCCGTTTCTGGGCCGGTTCTCCGGCCTCCGCCGCCACCAGCTCGACTGCCTCGTCAGCGCCTCGTCGCTCGCAGGGTTTCACCTGGGTATCCCGCTTGTCGCCATCGTCTACGACGTCATGTACAAGTACTTTCCCGGCTGCGCCGAGTACTCGTTCCGCGAGCGGATCGCACGGGACGTTCTCACCCGGAAGCTTGCGCGTGTCGCGCAGGTGACCGTTGTCGATTCCGAGAAGAGCAAGCAGGACCTCGTCCGATTCTACGGACTCGATCCCGCGCGCATCCGGCCAATCCCGCTGTGCCCGCCGCCGCACGTCGGGCGCGGCATCTCGGAGCAGACCGTCCGTGACGTCGCCGCCAAGTACGGTCTACCTGATCGGTTCCTCTTCTATCCGGCGCAGCTCTGGGATCACAAGAACCACAGGCGTCTCTTCGAAGCGCTTGCGAGGCTGAAGGATCGGGACGGCATCGAGATTCCTGCGGTGCTCGTGGGTTCGCGTGGAGAGCGGGGTGAGGGTGCGCTGAAGGATGTTGAGACGCTGGGCCTTGCCCGGCAGATTCGCTACCTCGGGTACGTCAGCGAGGACGAGCTGCTTGCGCTGTACGGGGGTGCCACGGCGCTGGTGTTTCCGAGCTTCGGGGATTACACGAACATTCCCGTGCTCGAAGCGATGGCGCTCGGGACGCCCGTGGTCTGCTCGAACCTCTTCGCCATGCCCGAGCAGATTGACGGCGCGGGCCTGCTCTTCAATCCCTTTGACGTGGACGAGATGGCGTCGCAGATCCACCGGATCTGGCGAGACGCCGACCTGCGTGCAGACCTGGCCCGGAAAGGGAGGAAACGAGTGACCGCGTTGTCGATGGACGCGTTCGCGGCACGCTGGCACGATGTCGTCCAGGAGGCCGCACATGCATGCTGAGCGGCGCCCCGGTGAGCCGCTGACCATCAGCATCGTGACGCCGTCGCTCAACCAGGGTGCCTTCATCGAGCAGTGCATCCTCAGTGTCAAGGCCCAGCTGGACGCGTACACCGAGCACATCGTGGTCGACGGCGGATCGACCGATGGCACGGTCAACATCCTCAAGAAGCACGCACACCTGTGCTGGGTGTCCGAGCCGGACGCGGGGCAGGCCGACGCCCTGAACAAAGCCTTCAGGATGGCATCGGGACAGCTCATCGGCTGGCTGAATGCGGATGACGCGTACCTCGGCCGCACGCTGCAGATCGTCCGCGCGTTCTTTGTCAGAAACCCCGACGTGGCACTGGCGTACGGCTACGTGCACGTCGTCGACGCGCGCGGCCGGTGCATCCGCAAGCGCTTCTCGCCGGATTTCGACTTCGGGCTCCTCGTCCGGCACGGCAACTGCTACGCGCAGCCGACCTTCTTCTTCCGGCGCTCGGTGCTCGAGGATCTCGGCTATCTCGATCCGGGCCAGCGCTGGACGATGGACTACGACTTCATCCTGCGCGTCGGCCAGCGCTTTCGCGTCCGGAAGATCCCCAAGTGCCTGGGCGTCTTCCGCACGCATGCCGGCAGCATGTCGCACTCGGGCCACCAGGACTCCCGGATGCGCCAGACGGCCCTCGCCATCCAGGCCAAGTACCAGCCGCTTCTGCGGCATCGGTATCCTCAGTTCGTGTACCGAATCCACGATCTGGCCATCCTGCTGTGGTTCAAGGCACTAGGGCGAATCGCCAGCGTCCCGATGTACGTGAGATACCGACTGTCCGCCCTCATCCGCGAAGCGTAGCCCGATGCGCATTCTGGTCACCGGCGGCGCCGGCTACCTCGGCTCGGTGCTCGTGCCCGCCCTCCTGGCGCGCGGTCACCAGGTCACGGTGCTCGACAACCTGATGTACGGGCAGGCGAGCCTCCTGAACGTCTGCCACCTGAAGCGGTTCGAGTTCCTCAAGGGCGACGTGCGGGACACCAGTCTCCTCAATCGGCTCGCGCCGCGCTTCGATGTCTTCATGCCGCTGGCGGCCATCGTCGGCGCGCCGGCGTGCGATCGCGACCCGATCGCCGCCGTGGCCGTCAACTACGACGCCGTGGCTGCGCTCAATCGGTCGCGCGCTCCCAGTCAGCCGGTGCTGTTTCCAACGACCAACAGTGGATACGGCATCGGCGCGCGCGAGGTGCCGTGCACGGAGGAAACGCCGCTGCGGCCGATTTCCCTTTACGGCCGGACGAAGGTCGATGCCGAGCGTCTGCTCCTCGACGCGGGCAACGTCATCACGTTCCGGCTGGCGACGGTGTTCGGCACCAGTCCGCGCATGCGGCTCGATCTGCTGGTGAACGACTTCACATATCGCGCCGTCACCGATCGGTTCATCGTGCTCTTCGAGGAGCACTTTCGGCGCAACTACCTGCACGTCCAGGATGTCGCCCGTGTCTTTCTGTTCGGTCTGGAGCATTTCGACACCATGAAGAACGAACCGTACAACGTGGGCCTGAGCGAGGCGAACCTGTCGAAGCGCGAGCTCTGCGACGTGATCAAGCAGCACGTGCAGGAGCTGGCGATCTTCTCCTCCGACGTCGGCCGGGATCCGGATCAGCGCGACTACACCGTGAGCAACATCAAGATCGAGCGCGCGGGCTGGCGGCCCGCGACCAGCCTCCACGAGGGCATCGAGGAGCTGCTCAAGGGGTACCGGATGCTCGGCCCCGGGAAGCACACCAATGCCTGACGCCGCGGCCCTTCGAGCGTCGCCGGCCGATCTCTCGGTGTGCGCCGGCAGACGCGTGGTGGTCACCGGCGGCGGCGGCTTTCTGGGCACGCACGTCGTCG
>Ga0114944_1000130_pt1 | contig 17359 bp, 16 predicted proteins | sample OV2TP2_FD_89582 | JGI IMG/M metagenome (GOLD analysis project Ga0114944, IMG submission 89582) | Hot spring microbial communities from Beatty, Nevada to study Microbial Dark Matter (Phase II) - OV2 TP2 | ecosystem: Environmental > Aquatic > Thermal springs > Hot (42-90C) | place: USA: Beatty... | reverse complement strand
GCGTATCGAGGCGCACCGCTGCGGTCCCCTGGCTGGCGGGTCGAGCCGCCGGCGCACGTGCAGCACCACCTTCACCACGGCCGCCTGGCACGGGTCGATCCGGGACGGCCACCCCCGTGCCGCCGCTGGCGAGGGCACTGCTTCCACCCTCCGCCGCCGGCGAGGGAGCGAGTGGTGCCGGCTTCTGAGCGCCGGCACCCGCCGCCGCAGCCGCCCCCGCGTTGGTCAGCTCCGCACCGAGATCCCGGACGATTCGATCCTGCAGCTCGAAGATTTGAGGGAGCATCCCGTCGAGCTTTGTCGCCACCCTCACTCTGTTGGTCTCGATCTCGAGCACTCGTGCGGTGATTCGCACCTGCTCACCGAGACGCTGATATCCGCCCGTCACGACCCAGCGTGCCCCCAGTTGCTTGCCGAGCTCGACGATGCTTCGATCGTCCTCACCGAGAAGGATGCCCCGACGGCGGGCCTCGTCAGCGACCGTTTCCGGCCGGACCACCGACACCGCGCCAATCCGTTCCAGATCGGCGGCGACGGTCTCGGCGATGCCGCGGCCGATCCATACGTCGGCGGCCTGCCCCGAGATATTCGTAAAGGGCAAGACCACGACGCGCCTGGCCGACACGGACTCGCTGCTGGACGCAGTCGAGTCCTGCCCGAACGCGTAAGGCGTCATCCAGACGGAGAAGCAGCAGATCGAAAAGAGCGCGGCCCAGGAAGGAAACTTCATAAGCTGGTAATCCACAAAGGATACACTTCTTGCGCGCGACAAGAGGCTTTTCCGTTCCAAGCCCCTCTTGGTCTTAACGAAACTTAACGTAGAATGTCTTCCTGTTTGCGATGACACGACACCACGTGCGCGGGGAACTCCCTTTGGGCCTCCTCACAGCGGCCATGGCCGTGCTGCTGGCGGCCGCCGCCTCGGCACAGACGATCCAGAACGAGGGCGGCGAGAGCGCCGGCTCTCGCGTTGTCGCGGCCGGACAGCGGCTGTTCACGACGGCGTGTCGGACCTGCCACGGGGAGGAGGGCGTCGGAAATCGCGCCCCGGCGTTGCGCGGCGATCGCTTCACTGCCGATTACGTGCGCCGGTTGATCGCACGCGGCAAGCCCGGCACGCTGATGCCCAAGTTTGTCCCGGGCTTGAGCGCGGCGCAAGTCGAGAGCCTCACTCAGTACGTCGTGTCCCTGCAGCGGCCGAGCGAGCTGATGGCGCTGCGCGGCGATCCATCTGCGGGCCGCGAACTCTTCTTCAATCCCGGCGCCGCGCACAGCTGCCACGTCTGTCACGTGCTTGGCGGAGAAGGTGCCCGCGTCGGACCGGATCTGACCAAGAGGCTCGCCGGACACGGGCCTCGCGACATCTTCCAGCGTATCGTCGTCGTGCCGCACCGATCGGCGGATCCTGCGTACCTGAAGGTCGCGATTACCACGCGCAGCGGCCAGCGGTTTGTCGGCATCAGGACAGAGAGCATCGACGGCGACTTCGAGTTCTACGACACCGCGACGCTGCCGCCCGTGCTTCGGAGTCTGCCGCGCGGCGACGTCGTGTCGGCCGAGCAGCTCAACGGCACCGCAATGCCGAGCGACTACGCGTCGCGTTTCTCGCTCCAGCAGTTGCTCGATCTGGTGGCCTTTCTCGCGCCCTACGGCAAGCCGCCCGCCAGGCCGATCACCCTGGCGGACGTCATCACGCTGACTCGTTAAATGGGGAACGCGTTGACCAGCTGCAGGGTTTCGACGCTCGGGCGTTGGCTCCCGCGGATGGTGGCGGCGATGGGGATCGTGGTGTTGCCGGTCTCCGCGCGGGTGAGCGTCGCTCAAGGTCCAAGCGCCGAGGATCTGGCGGACGGCCTTCGGCTGTTTCGTCAGAAGGGCGACTGCCAGGCGTGTCACGGGTGGGCCGGCGACGGCCGCAAGATGGACACGCAGATGCCCGACGGCGCCAATCTGCGCACGACGAGGCTGGGCAGAAGCGGTCTCGTCCTCGCTATCAAGTGCGGCCGTCCAGGAAGGGGCATGCCTGCGTACGACCGGCTGGCGTACAGCGACGGGCGCTGCTTCGACATGAAGCAGGCCGACCTGGCGCGGCAGGGGCTGCAACTGCCGGATCCCCCGTCGACGCTGCAGCCCAGAGAGATTGACCTTCTCGTCGACTTCCTGCTCGCGCGGATCGTCGGACAAGGCCCGATGGATCGGGCCAAGTGCATCGAGTTCTGGGGCAGCGACGTCGAGGTGTGCAGCGAGTTCAAGTAGCTGACCGCTGACGGCTGATCGCTGACCGCTGTACGCTAATTCAGCGCGAACACGAAGAGATAGCTCGAGTTCTCCAGCTTGTCGTACTTGACTGGATGCAGATGGCGCCCGCTGGTTTGTACGGCGATGTACTGTCTGGGGCCGATGGCGTACGTGACCGGGGCGCCCTTGAGCGGCGTGCCCACGTTGAATCGCCACAGCTCCTCGAGCGTGTCGTCGTTGTAGGCCACGACCCACCCATCCTGCAGTGCCGTCAAGACCAGACCGCCCGCCGTCGCGATCACGCCGGACCGGACCTCGATGTCGGTCACGACCTTGGCCAGAACCTTGTGGTGCACGGCATCGAAGGCCGTCACTGACCCGTAATAGAGATCGCTGCTGTACTGGCGCGGCTGGCTGGCCTTGTTGTCGATGCCGCCCTCTTTCGACCGCGACGCGACAGCGGCGCCGGTCTGCGAGAAGCACCCTTCAGTTCCCGCGCCATACGCGACGTTCTTGATCGGGTTGAAGGCAAGCGGCTGGTGCGCGATGCCGCCATGCCACGTCGGGCACGCGCGCTTCTTGCCGTCGCCGCGCAGCGCGCGCGCCTCGGGGTTGTAAATCTGCACGTCCAGCTTCGGGTCGTACTCGAGGGGCCTCCCCGTCTTGGGGTTGATGCCCTTGGTCCAGTTCAGGTCGTTCACGTACTTCTCGGCCTTGAGGAACTTCCCGGTCGTGCGATCGAGCGTGTAGTAGAACCCGTTGCGCGCGTAGTGCCCGACGACCTTGCGCTTCACCCCGTCGATCGTCGTGTCGTAGAGCATGTGCACGCCGACTTCGTCGTAATCCCACGAATCGTTCGGCGTGTACTGGAAGTGCCAGGCCAGCTTGCCCGTCTCGACGTTCAACGCCACGGCCGAATTTGTATAGAGGTTGTCGCCCGGGCGGAACTGCGGGTCATAAATCGGGAACGGGTTGCCCGTGCCAACGATGTAGAGCTTCGTCTCGGGATCGTAGGAGCCGGTCTGCCAGATGCCGCCGCCGCCCGTCTTCCACGCGTTGTGATCGTCCTTCCATGTCTCGGAACCTGGATCGCCCGGCTTCGGCACGGTATACCAGCGCCACAGCTCGTCGCCCGTCTTGACGTCGAGTGCGGCCACCCATCCGCGCGTGCCGGAGTCGCCCGACCCGTTCTGGACGATGACGCGGCCCTCGGCGACGAGCGGCGCCGTCAGGAATCGCTCCTGGCCGCCGAACTCGTTCCTGACCGTGATCTTTTTGTCCCACACCAGCTCGCCGTTGTCGCGATTGACGGCGATGACACGGCCGTCGGGGAGGTTGGCCAGCACCAGGTTGTCCCAGAGGGCGATGCCGCGCGTGCGCGGCGAGTTGCCCTCGTGCTTCACGCCGGGGTCCGCGATCCACATGAACTTCCCGTGGTCAGGGCTGCGCGCGTCGATCTTGTACACGGTGCCCCAGCCGTCGGTGGTGTACATGAAGCCGTTGTCGATAAGCGGGTTGACCTCGTTCTCGGGGCCGTTCTGCCCGACATCCTGCATGCCCCCGAGCGCAAGGGCCCACACGAGCCTCAGGTTCCTGACGGTCTCCCTGTTGATCTGCGTCAGCTTGGAGTATCTCGTCGAGCCGTAGTCGCCGTTCATCAGCAGCCAGTTCTGCGGCTCGTTTCCCGCGTTCATCAGCCGGTCGCGGTTGACCGTCATCGAGTAGTCGGCGCCGAACACGACAATCGACGCGAGGATCGAGAGCAGGCAGGCAAGTGGCGGCAGCGTTCGCAGCTGGTGATTCATGTCGCTCCCCCTGATGAACAGCCAGCACGCATTCTAGTTCAGGTGAGGCACGAAAAAATCGCTGGTCCACTCCGGCCGGGGGCCTCATGATGTGAGCGTGCCTACGAACACGAGATCTGTCTGCATCGTCCTGGTACTGGCTGCCGGCCTGTGGTCGTGCGGGGGGACCGCGCCAGAGGAATCGAGCCGCGTCGAGGAAGCGGTGCCGGCGACCCCGGCGCCCCAGCTCAGCGTCTACGTGACGAACGAGACGTCGGGCGATCTCACCGTCATTGACGCGGCGACGAGCGCCGCGGTCGCGACGATTCCTCTCGGCAAGCGGCCCCGCGGCATTGCCGCCAGCCCGGATCGGGCGTTTCTCTACGTGGCGCTGAGCGGTTCTCCGGCCGCCGGCCCGGGGGTGGACGAGAGCAAGCTCCCCCCGCCCGATCGCAGCGCGGACGGCATCGGCGTCGTCGACGTGCGCCAGCGCAAGCTGATCAAGGTGCTCCCGAGCGGGACCGACCCCGAGCAGGTGGCCGTGAGCCGCGACGGTACCCGGCTGTTCGTGGCCAACGAGGACGCGGCACTGCTGAGCGTCATCGACGTATCGGAGGGCAGGATCGTCGAGACCTTCAAGATCGGCGGTGAGCCCGAAGGTGTCACGCTCAACCCGTCGGGTGGCCAGGTCTGGGTGACGTCCGAGGAGGACAACGCGGTTTTCGTCATCGACCTTGCCGCCCGCAAAGTGGCGGCATCCATTCCCGTGGGGCCGAGACCCCGCTCGGTGGCGTTTCTGCCGAACGGGTCTCGCGCGTTCGTGCCGTCGGAGACCGGGGCCACGCTGTCGGTCATCGACACGGCTCGGCTGGCAGTGACGAAGACGATCGAACTCGGAACCGGCATGCGCGCGATGGGCACGGCGGCTGCGCCCGACGGCAGACGGGTGTACGTGACGACGGGGCGCAGCAAGATGCTGCTCGTCGTCGACACCACGACCGACACGGTGGTCGGCTCAGTGGAGGTCGGCGTGCGTCCCTGGGGCGTTGCGGTCGCGCCTGACGGAAGGATGGCCTACACGGCCAACGGACCGTCGAACGACGTGTCGGTCGTCGACCTCGCCACTGCGCAGGTGACGACTCGAATTGCGGCAGGGCGTGGACCTTGGGGCGTGGCGGTTGTGGAGCGTCCCTGAGGCGTCCGGCAGTCACCACCCGCTGTCACGGTTCGTGTCTGGTCAACAGCGGGTACCTAACGGCCGCCTCGTTGAACGCGCCAAACAGATCGCTGAAGTCGCGGTTCACCATCGGGCCGGCGCCACGCTGCCACGGCTGCCGCGTATCCCACAAGAAGCGGGTGCGGGCGCGACGAGGTCGAGCGGGCCTGCGGGAGAAACAGCGTAGCCACGAAGAACGGATGCCCGGCAAGCTCGACGATCCTGATCTCGTCACCCTCACCCATGCCGCTCACGCGAAGGCCGTTGGCCTCGAGCCGCAGGCGGTAGTCGGGATTCACGCCGTAATTACAGAAGTAGTGCTCCGTGGCCTCCATCGACGCGTAGAGCCGCGCGGCAAGCGTGTTGGGAGCGAGGATCACCCGCTGGGCCTCTCCGACCAGCGAGCAGGCGAGCGGCGTGATGACGAGCTCGCTGGCGTCGGGATTCGTCTCGGCGTGGTCGGCGTCTCGGACCCCGAGAACGTTGCGCGCGAACTCGATGATCGCGTGCTGGAAGCCACCTCAGGTGCCGACCAGGGGCACGCCGCGCTCCCGGGCGCAGCGGATCGCGGCGAGGGCGCCGTCCATGCTGCGATACGGGCTCGCCGGCGCGATCCAGACGCCGTCGTACGCGGCCAGCCGCTCGTTCCAGTCGCCGGCCGCATCCGTCGGTTCCCACTCGAAGTGGAGGCCCACGTGCCCGAGTGCGTCGTTCGTGAGCTGATGTGTCCGGTTTGTGGGATCGAAGTCCCCCACGATCCCGATCGGAAGGCTGGGCATCGCGCCGGCGAATCCTATCACGCTGGAACGGGCGTGAAGAGACACGCGTCGGATCGGTGAGTCGACCGTCGTATGATCTACAGGACCATATGCTGAAGTGGAAACTGATCGCCCTCCTGGGTACCCTGTTCGGAGCGGCCGGACTCGCCTGGGGCTACGCCCAACAGGCGAACGCGCCCGGGTTCTACGAGCTGCGGGTCTACACGGCGCAGCCCGGCAAGCTCGCCTCGCGCTTTGCCAGCCGGACGGCCGCCATCTACGCGCGGCACGGCATCACCAACGTGGGCTACTGGATCCCGCAACAGAGCGATCCGGAGCTGGGCATCAGCGCCGAGAACACGTTCGTCTACATGCGGGCGTATCCATCGCGAGGGGAGCGTGACAGGCGCCTCAAGGCCGCCCGCAACGACCCGGAGTTCGCGGAGGTCGTTTTGGCGCAGGAGCAGGACCCTGGGACGCGGCTCATCGTGAAGGCGCACAACATCGACCTGGTGCCGCACGGTCCGCATACGGCGGTAGCGCTCCGGCGATAACTACGGTGTTCCGATCTACCAACTGAAACCGTCAACCTGACCACAGCGAAACGAGCAATGACGTTGGGTCGCCAAGTACGTCACGCGGTGGATCGAAGATCACCTACTCACACCGCAGCGCTTCGGTGGGATTCACCGACGCCGCCCGCCGAGCCGGTACGTAGGCGGCGATCAGTGTGACCGCGAGAACGGCCGGCGCGACCAGCAGGAACGCCAGTAGATCGATCTGTCCGCCGCTTGGACCGCCCGGAAAGGCCGCCGCCATTGCGCGTTGAGCGCCGGCGCTTGCCAGCAGACCCGCGATGAGCCCCACAATGGCCAGCAGAGCGCCCTGCCGCAACACCATCCGCAGCACATCCAATCGGTCTGCGCCAATCGCCATGCGGATGCCGATCTCCCTGGTTCGACGACTCGCCGCGTACGCCACAAGGCCGTAGAGGCCGACGATCGCGAGTCCCAGTCCCATCGCGCCCATGGCTCCGACCAGCCCGATGATGATCTGGAAGATCACGACGGCCCGCAGTCGGTACACCTCATCCATCGTACGGACGTCGTAGACCGGCTGGCTCGCGTCGATCCCGCGAACCATCTCGCGCAGCGGCGCCGCCAGACTCGTGGGATCGCCCTCAGATTCGGCCAGCAGCACCATCCGCGGCTTCGGATGCTGCGGGTAGGGGAGATAGACCCATTCTCGTGGCGGCTGCACGAGGAACTGGTACTTCGCAGTTCTTGCCACTCCCACCACCTCGACTCGCGGTCCATGGCCGTCGTTCAGTCGAAAGGACTTGCCAAGCGGATCCTGCCCGGGCCAGTAGACTGACGCGAGGTGCTCGTTCACGACCGCCACTCTGGGAGCCCCCGCAGTGTCGGCCGCGTGGAAACTCCGTCCCCTGAGTATCGCCGGCCCCAGAGTCGTGAAGTAGTGTTCGTCCACGATCGAGCCGGGTACGGTCGCGCTCTCCGTGCCTGTCGGGAACTGAAACCCTTCGGGGACGATGGTGACCGACTCGAAGCCGTTCATTGGTGCAAAGGAGGCGAGGGCCGCCGATCTGACGCCAGGCACGAGACGCGCCCGAGCAGCCACCTGCTCGTAGAACCGCTGCGCCTGGGCGCTGCTGTAGCCCGCAAGGCTCGGGTCGAAGCTCATCGTCAGGACATGATCGGTGCGGTACCCAGGGCCGCTGGCCACCAGGTCCAGGAAGCCCCGGTAGATGAACGTGGCCAGGAAGAGCAGGACGACCGAGACCGCGACTTGCCCGCCCACGAGCGACGCGCGGCCCCACTGGCGACGCCGACCACGAACCGCAGCGTCGGTCGCCTTCATGACGGCCGTCAAGTCGGCTCGCGTCGCACGAATCGCTGGCGCCAGTCCGAACAGGACAGCGCTCACGAGCGACACCAGGAGGCTGAAGACGAGGGCGCGCCGATTGAGCTCGAACGAAGGCGCAATCGGCAGGTCGGTCGGGAAGCGGAACTGGCTGAACAGCGCCACGCCAGCGTAGCCGACGAGGAGACCGAGCGCACCGCCGGAGCCAGCCACGAGCAGGTTCTCGATAACGAGCTGCCGGAGCAACCGCCGACGTCCCGCGCCGATGGCGAGCTTCACAGCCATCTCACGGGCGCGCACCGGCGCGCGGCTGGCCAGCAGGCCGGCGACGTTGGCGCACGCGACGAAGAGCACGGCGACAGCGAGCGTGGTCAGCATCGCAATCAGCATCGCGCTGGGCGGAGCCTCCGCGATTCTGGCCTGGAGCTCGGTCCGTACCGTCAGACGCTGGTTCCTGTTCGTGGCGGGGTGGTCTCGTTCCAGGTCCCTGCCGATGACTGCCAGCTCGGATTGCGCCTGGGCCATCGTCACACCGAGCTCGAGCCGTCCTTTTATCGTGAGCCGGCGGAAGTCGCGTGCCTCGAGCGGCCCGAGATTGCTGTCAGGTGTTGCGGCTGAGCCAGCGCCGCCCGCCGTGACCGGCGCAGCGGGCGTTTCCATGAGGCGCGGCCACATCATGATGGGCACATAGAACTCGAACCGCGACCACTGCTCCGGGCCGTCGAAACCCTCTGGCGCGACCCCGACGATGGTGAACTGAACGCCGTTGAGCCGTACCGGCCGCCCCAGGACGTCCCGACTGGCACCGAACCGCTGCTTCCAGAATTCGTGCCCAAGTATCACGACCGCGTCGCGTCCAGGCACCTGGTCCTCTTCGGGCCGAAACGTACGGCCGAGCGTCGGTGCAACGTCCATGACCGTGAAGAAGTTGCCGCTGACGAGCGCGCCCATGGCGAGCGTCGGCGACTGGTCCGGATCGACGGCGAACCCGACCGTGGAGCTGACGAACGCGGCGAGGCCCTGGAAACTGCTGCTGCGATCGCGGATGTCGGCGTAGTCCCGATAGGACGCCACATGAGAGCCGTAGATGTCGGTCGAACCCACGGTCAACACGTCGCGGGCTCGGGGCACCGGAAGCGGCCTGAGCAGCAGCGCGTCCGCCCAGCTGAATACGGCGCAGTTGGCACCGATGCCGATCGCCAGGGACACGGCCGAGACGATCACGAAGCCCGGATTTCGCCTGAGCGCGCGGCAGCCGTGGCGCACATCGCGCGCCAGATTCTCGAGCCACGGCAGGCCGCGTTGGTCGCGGAGCGCCTCCATGGCCTGCGCCAGGCCGCCATTGCGGATGGCGGCCGCGCGTCGCGCGTCCACTCCTGAGGCTGCTCCTCGCCGAGCGTCCTCCGCCTCGGCCAGATCGAGGTGGAGCCTCAATTCCTGCTCGAGGTCCCGGTCGTCCCGCCACGGGCGGAGAGATGCCCAGAGGCGGCTGATCAACTCGCGCGGCGTTGCCATGAGCCTGCTACTTTCTGCCTTACTATCCTGCCCTTCTGCCTTACCTTTCTGCCTTTCTGCCTTTCTGCCTGCCTGGCCTTCTTACGCCTCGTCTCGCAGGAGCGTGTGCATGATGGCAACCATGCGATCCCACTCCGTCTTCTCGGCTGCGAGCTGGCGGCGTCCGGCGGCCGTGATGCTGTAGAACCGCGCCTTCCTGTTGTTGTCGGAGACGCCCCAGGCGGCCCGCACGAGTCCGCGCTGCTCCAGGCGCAACAATCCGGGATAGAGCGTCCCCATGTTGAGGCGGAGGGCGCCACGCGACACCTGCTCCAGGCGGGCCGCGAGCGCGTACCCGTGCAGCGGCCCCATCGTGGCCAGCGTCTGGAGGACCATGAGATCGAGGGTGCCCTGGAGGACCTCCGCGCGGCCCGCTTCTCTATTAGCCATGCCAATGGAGCGTACCCGCGTTCTGTTAGGATGTCAAATGAAACGTGCTGCGGCCGAGTCACTCGAGCCGCTGCCGCCGACCAGGATCACCTCGACCCCGCCCTCGTGCAGCGCGCGCAGCAAGCCGGCGAAGTCGGTCGTCGCCGGGGGCCGGGCGCACGGCCGGCGGCCGCCAGCTCGTCAGCGAAGCTGGCGAGCGCCACGAGATCCTCCAGCCGTTCCTCCGGCGTGCGCTTCAGGCGCTCGCGGAGCAGCGTGCGGACCACGTCCTTCTTGTAGGCCTCGACCGCCGGGTCGGGCGGGAACCGCTCAGCGGCGGCCAGCATGCTCGCAGTCTGCCATCGCGCCCTCGTTGCTCCGGCGGAGCGTGAGCGAGTGCCGGCGGGCAGGGGGTTCACCCAGCAGTGCTCGTGGAGTCTTGACAATGCCCTGAGCGGGTGGTCGGATAGGGTGTGCACGACGGAGCGGGTGCCCGCACAATCGGCTGGCGGCCAGAGGAAACAGAAGGAGAGCCCTGATGCAGCGAAGAATCCCGTCACTCGGTGTCCTACCCGGCGTTGCGGCGCTCGTCTGGCTGATGATCGTTCCGCTCGACGGCCAGGCCCCGTCAGGCGGCGCCCGGCCCGCGTCGGCCAGGACAGCCTGGAAGGCGCCGCGCACCGTCGATGGGCAACCGGATCTGCAGGGCGTATGGGCGAACAACAGCATCACGCCGCTCGAGCGCCCCGAGGCGCTTGCCGGACGGAGCGAACTCAGCGAGGCGGAGTTGACGGACCTGCAGCGGAAGGCCGCCGACATCCTGAGCGGCAAGCAGGCCGGCGACATCATCGGCGACCGACTGCTCCAGGAAGCGCTGAAGGATCCGAACCTGCGACCCTTCGACGCGGTGACGGGCAATTACAACACGTTCTGGATCGTCGACCGCGACTGGGACAATCGGACGTCGCTCATCATGGACCCGGCCGATGGCAAGATTCCGCCGATGACGGCCGAGGCGCGGCAGCGGGCGAGCGCCCGGGCGGCGGCGAGGAAGGGGCGGGGTCCCATGGACTCGCACGAGGATCGTCCGCTATCGGAACGCTGCATCACCTTCGGCATGCCGGATCTGCTCGCCGGCTACAACAGCTACTACCACATCGTCCAGACGCCTGGGCACGTCGCGATTGCGACCGAGCGGATTCACGACACGCGCCTGATCCCGCTCGATGGGCGGCCCCACCCGCCCGAGAGTGTCCGTCTCTGGAACGGCGACTCGCGCGGCCGGTGGGAGGGCGACACGCTCGTGGTGGAGACGACGAACTTCTCCGAGCGAGGTGTCTTCCGGGGCGCCTCCGAGAGCCTGCGCGTGACCGAACGTTTCTCGCGGGCGGCGGATGATGTCCTCGCGTACGAGATGACCTTCAATGATCCCAAGACGTGGACGAAGCCCTGGACTGTGCTCCTTCGCTTGAAGAGATCCGAGGACAAGGTCTACGAGTACGCCTGCCACGAGGGAAACCACTCGATGGTGGGAGTGCTCGCGGGCGCTCGCGTCGAGGAGAGCGCCGCCGCCAAGGCGAAGAAGTGACAGAGGGAGGCTTCCATGAGCCGGCGATTGTTGCTGCTCCTGTCAATCGGCTCGGTCGGAGTCCTGGCCGCCCTCCTCCACCTGGGCGCGCTCCGTGTGGCGGGGCAGGAACCAGCGACCGGTGAGTCACGGCCGAGGTCGGGCAGCCCGCCGAGAACGCCCTGGGGCGAGCCCGATCTGCAGGGGATCTGGGTCGATCCGTACCAGACGCCGCTGCAGCGGCCGGCCCGCTTTGCCGGCAAGGAATTTTTCACCGAGGAGGAGCGCGCCGATCTGGACCGGCGGCGAGGCGCGATGCTCGGTCGCGATCGCCGCGGGGCGGCTGGGAGCGAGCGCGACGTCGCCGGTGCCTACAACGCGGTCTTCGAGTCGGTGCGCCCGACGGGCCGGCGGACATCGCTTGTCGTCGATCCGCCCGACGGCAGGATTCCGCCGCAGACCCCGGACGGGCGCGAGCGAGGCGAGACCTATCGCTCGTTTCAGCTCGCGCTGCTGCAGGCCACCGTCACGTGCAAACAGCAGGAAGCCGCGTGCCGCGGCTGGAAGTACGGGCCGCCTTCGCCGAGGCGCGCCGAGGTATCTCCCATCTACAACGCGGATCGGCTGAACCGCGCCAACGGTCCGGAAGATCGGAGTCTCGCGGAACGGTGTCTGCAGGGCGGGCTCCCCGATTTCGGCGGGTATCGCCGCATCGTGCAGTCGCCCGGATCAGTCGCTATCGTGTATGACACGGGTCAGGGCCAGGGCTGGCCGCGCGTCATACCGGTCACCATGCGCCCTCATCTGCCGGGACACCTCCGCCAGTGGTGGGGCGATTCCCGCGCCCGCTGGGAGGGCGACACGCTCGTCGTCGACGTTACGAACTTTACGCCCAAGACCGATTATCTGGGATCTCGACAGGGCCTCCATCTCGTGGAGCGGTTCACGCGCCTCGACGCGGACACGATTGAATACGCGATGACCATCGACGATCCCACGACGTGGACGCGCCCGTGGACGGTGAAGCAGGAGCTTCGGCGGCAGGACGAGCGGGCGAACCGCATCTATTACGAGCCGCGGTGTCACGAAGGGAACTACGGTCTGGCGGGCATGTTCGTGAACTCCCGCGCCGAGGAGCGCGCGTTCGCCGCGGGACGCGGCCCCGACCCGGCGACGAGAGACAACGCCACAGCGGGCGGAGGCGGCGGCGACCGGCCGGAGCCCGATCCGTTTCAGACCGAGCGCGGCCCGGAGTGAGCTTCGCTCAGCTTTCTGCGGTCAGCATTCAGCCATCAGCGCGGTTCACGCGTCGGCGCCGATCGTCGCACGCGCATCCGTCGTGGGCATCCTCGCGCCACACTGGCGTGTGAACGGGCTCACGCTGAATACACCGCCAGGAATCACGTCTGATCGAGTGGGGCAAGTTCCTACTCTGGTGCGGTTCCCCTTCATGAACCGCGCACGAGGGCCTGACCAGGGGCGACCCCATCGACGATTCGGCCGCCGTCGACCAGGAGCGTGCCCGCCACGACGACCGTGCGCCGCCGCGAGCCTGGCGACTGCGATCACCTCGTGGCGCGTGGCGCCGGGTGCGTACTCGAGGCCGATGCCGACACCGAGCGCCCCCGCGTCGAGTTGACTTCGAGGCGCCGCCAGGATTCGCTCGAGACGTTCAGGCGAGGCGGGCGCATTGGTGGCGGCGCCGGACTGAGGAATGATGCCGGCCTCCGGCCCGAGGATGCTGACGGGCAGGGGCGTGTCCCAGGAGCGGAGACGGGCCGCCAGATGCGACGCGCTGGCGCCGAAGTGGACGGGGCTCCGTCCGCGGCGGGCATCGATGAGGCGCCCGACGTCGGGGACGCCCACCTCGAGCTCCAGCGCGGTCGTGACCCCGTCGAGCGCCATGAGACGGTACGCGTCCTCACTCTGTCCATGGTGGTGCGTCGACGAAGCCGGGGGCGACAACCAGGCCGCTCGCGTCGATAGTCCGTACGCCGTCGATCGGGCTGGTGGAGATCCGCACGATGGTGTCGCCAGAAATCCCCACGTCTCGGATACCGTCGAGGCCGGTTTCCGGATCGATAACCCGGCCGGACTTCAGGACGATGTCGAAGGCTTCGGGGGCGCGGGTGCAGGCGGCAAGCTGGCAGGACGCCGCAAGGAGCAGGGCAGCAGCGCGCCGTGTACGGCCGCTCAGTACACGTCGGTCTGTCACCGGCTCTGCCTCACATGTCCCACGGGAGAGGATCGCGCATGAGTCGTGGTGGCCGCAGCGGAGCCGGGTGCCAGCTACCGTGGCGCGCCGAGGGGGAAGATGGCGATCCGGTCCCCCCGCACGGCACCCACCCACAGCTCCTTGCCGACCTGAACGGCGACCGTGCCGAATGCGAACACATCACTGTTGGGATGATTGACGAGTTGCTGAACCTTCAGTGTCTCCGGATCGACTCGCGCAACGTTCGAGGTCTGCGACGGGGCGACGCCGCCCTGACCCGCGGCCAGAAGCGACCCATCCGGCGCCCACCGCACGTTGTCGACGCGGAACCCGACGGGCACGGAGTCCTTCTTGACGGGCGTCTGCCCCCGCGACAGCCGAATGACCGACTGGCTGCCCCAGGCGCCGATATACAGCCGCTTGCCGTCCTTCGAAATCTCCAGACCGTTGGGACCGGCCGACTCGCTCCCCGGGACCTTCTGCCAACCGCTTGCCGCGTGCCATTCCCACACCTCGGCGTTGTTCTCGCCGGCCATCATCCGGCCTCGCCCGGCGGGATCGGCGGGGCCGCGCGCCTGGAAATTCGTGGTGACGAACCCGCCATCCGGCAGACCAACGACGGAATTCAGCCCGATTGGATCCGGTGCGACGGCGCAACCTATCCAGGTCAGCGCCGGCACTTTCTCCCGCACGTCGAGCTCGAACACCTCGATCGACTCCCTGGTGCCGTGATGAACAAGAAATAGCGTGTGAACGGCATTCCGTCCGGGGCGGAGATACAGACCGTGTGCCCTGAACTGTTCCCGCTTGGTCAGATCTATCGGTCCGGGGCACGAAGGGTAGGTCTTCCTGTCGAGGCGCTCCCGTGGCGACGCGGTGGGGAAGAGGATTGTCGTGGTCCTCTCGCGACTGTCGATCGCGCGGATGGCGCCATTGGCCGCCATGCCGGACGAAAGTACCCACCTCGACCCGGGGACAGTGACCAGGTCCTCGGGGCCAACCTGCTCGCAGACGAACTGGACGTTGCCGACCGGATCACAACCTGCCGCCCTCGGACCCACGATGCCGAGCAGCAGCAGAATCGCCATGGTCAGACCGAGTGACGTCAGCGCTTTCATCGGACCCCCCTTTTCATCTGGTCATCTGACCTTGGCCACCTGGTCGTCTGGCACGTCGTGACTGCCATCCTCTGAGTGACCAGCCTGCGGCCAGCTCGCCAAATGCCCAGATGATAGAGGATTCGTCCCTCGTCGGCTACAATCGGGCGATTGCTGACGGGAGGGACGCAATGGTGAGAACGATCGCGCTTGCATTCGTTGCCAGTCTGCTGGCGATCTCGTCCGCGTTCGCGCAGCTGTCGCCGACGGCCGAGTGGGCCGTCCGCGCGCAGAACCAGTACGCGGTGGCCGCAAACGTCACGTACTTGACCGCCACCGGCTATGAATCGAAGCTCGACGTCTATCGGCGCCGCGACGTCACGACGCCGCAGCCGACGCTCGTGTTCTTCCACGGCGGGGGCTGGATCGCAGGCACCAAGGAAGCGTCGTTCATGTCCATCCTGCCCTGGCTCGAGATGGGCTGGAACGTCGTCAACGTCGAGTACCGCATGGCACGGGTTGCCCCGGCACCGGCCGGTGTGGAGGACGTCCTCTGCTCGCTTCGCTTCGTCGTAGGGCAAGCCAAGACCTACGGCGTCGACGTCAATCGGATCGTGGTCAGCGGCGAGTCGGCGGGCGGACATCTCGCGCTCGCGGCGGGCATGATCCCCGAGAGCGCGGGCTTCACACGCATCTGCGCCGGCGGCGGGTTTGCCGGCAGCGAGGCCTCAGTGCCGAAAGTGGCCGCCATCATCAATTGGTTCGGCATCACCGATGTCGGCGACATGCTCGGCGGGCCCAATGCGCGATCGTATGCCGTTCAGTGGGTCGGCGGTGCGGCACACCGCGATGAGGTGGCGCGCAGCGTGTCGCCAATGACCTACGTGCGGGCGGGGCTGCCTCCGGTCCTGAGCATTCACGGCGATGCCGATCCCATCGTGCCCTACTCGCATGGGGTCCGTCTGCGCGATGCGCTGACCAAGGCAGGTACGCCCAATGAGCTGATGACGATTCCCGGCGGCGGGCACGGTAATTTCAAACCCGAGGATCGGACCAGGATCTTTGCGAAGATCCGCGAGTTCCTGATGAAGAACGGACTGTAAAGAAGAAAGGCAGAAAGGCAGGAAGGCAGAAAGGCAGAAAGGTAGAAAGGTATGACCGGGTGGCGGCGATTGACGGTTGTGGCCCTCGCGGTGGCGGTGCTCGCTGCCACGGTGACGGTGTCGGTTCAGCCCGTCGACGAGGGGCGCAACAGGCCTGCCAGGGACTGGACACATTTCGGCGGCGACTGGACCAACGCCCGCTATTCCACGTTGAGCCAGATCAACACGAAGACGATCAAGAACCTGGCGGGCGCGTGGACCATCAGGTTCGAGGGGAACGCCTCGACCCGGGCGACGCCGGTCGTCAGGGACGGTGTAATGTTCGTGTCGGCCGGCTCGCGTCTCTACGCGCTCAACGCGAAGACCGGCGCGACCATCTGGACCTGGCGTCCGGCCGAGCAGGCGCCGGCCCGGCTCGAGGCAGCCGGCATCGGGGATCTACTAAATGCCGGCTTCGGGATTCCCAACCCGCCTGGCGTGGCGCTCGGTGACGGGATGGTGTTTGCGGGGCTGATGGACGGGCGCGTCGCCGCGCTTCGACAGAGCACGGGAGAGGTGATCTGGACGCGGCAGATCGGGTACGAGCCGGCCAGGACCGGCCAGGCGGTGTCGGGCACGCCCTCGTATGCGAACGGCGTTGTCTATGCGGGGCTCGCCAACGGCGACTGGGCGTTTCGCGGAAAGGTTGTGGCCCTCGACGCGAAGACCGGGAAGCAGTTGTGGGAGTTCTACACGATTCCCGGTCCCGGCGAACGGGGGCACGACACCTGGCCGATCAAGGATCCGAAGTGGAAGAACATCTGGCGGCAGGGCGGCGCCGGAGTGTGGCATTCCGGCACCGTGGACGTCGATCTCGGGCTCGTGTACTACGTCACCGGCAACGCGGTGCCCATGTTCGGTGGAGAGGCGCGCAAGGGCGACAACCTCTATACGGGTTCGATCGTCGCGCTCGACATGAAGACCGGCAAGCTCCGATGGTTCTACCAGGTGGTCCACCACGATCTCTGGGACGCGGATATCGCCATCCCTCCCGTGATGTACGACACACAATTGGGCGGCCGGCCCCGGAAAGGCATCGCGGCGATGCGGGCCGACGGCTACCTGTTTCTGCTCGATCGAGAGACCGGCAAACCGCTGCTGCCCATCGAGGAGCGGAAGGTCACACAGGATCCGTTCAACCAGACCGCGCCGACCCAGCCGTTTCCGGTCGGCGCCGACAGCCTGACGCCGCCCTGTGAGAGCTGGCGCGACCGGATCAAGGAGCCCTTCATTCTGGACTGCACCGGGTTCACGCCGCCATTTCTCGGCCGGGACAACGTCGTCGCGCCGAATGCTCCGATCGCCGGCAGCAATCGCGTCACGCCGATGTCCTTCAGCCCCGAGACCGGCTACTTCTACGCCCAGGGCACCGGATCGCTCGGACGCGCGCGCCGCATCAGCGCCGATCCGTTCTTCCGCGGACAGGCGCCAGACCTGACGCCGCTGCCGCCGAGCGTGAACGTGGTTGCCGCGATCGACGGCAGGACCAACAAGATCGTGTGGAAGAAGGAGGTCCAGGGCTTCCTCGGCAACAGCGG
>Ga0114944_1000129_pt1 | contig 17525 bp, 19 predicted proteins | sample OV2TP2_FD_89582 | JGI IMG/M metagenome (GOLD analysis project Ga0114944, IMG submission 89582) | Hot spring microbial communities from Beatty, Nevada to study Microbial Dark Matter (Phase II) - OV2 TP2 | ecosystem: Environmental > Aquatic > Thermal springs > Hot (42-90C) | place: USA: Beatty... | reverse complement strand
TGCAGACAATATACGCATACTACTCTCACCAGAGATTGCAAAGAGCTTCAGGTTGAGTCATCCAACAATCAGGTTCATAGAGCCCAATGCCAATGTAACGGTAACCTTGGAACTTAACGGCAGTCCGAATAGAGACATGCTAGGAGGTCTATCAGGCTATAACGGCAATGTGATAGTGATGGCCGAGCATCTCAGCCCAATAGTTATGCCAGTAAATATTGGTTCGCAAGAGTCTGATTACCTAAGCAACTACATGAACAAAATAGCAAGCATGGCAGAGCAAAGATACAACAAGATATCCTTGCTCAACTCAATACTCTCGAAGCAACCAAAGACTCAACAGAATTATGAAGTTACAACAACTGATGGTGATAAGGTAATAACCAGCCCATCTGACGAATTGGTAATCAGGAACCTTAGTGGCAAGGAACTCAGGAACGTAAGAATATACCTGTCAAACGCTGGAAACGCGTTCTTGCTGGAGCAGAAGAATATTCAATATTTAGAACCAAATGGACAGATAAGCATAAAGCTGATTCCAAGGATCGATAGTGCAAAGTACTCGCCTAAGGATATCAAGGGCGAACTATTGATAGTTCCATCCAATGACAAGCCGATTCAGATACCAATCAACATAGTTGGAGAGGAGAGAAAGGACAGTGCTGACGAATTTGAGGTAAGGACACTGGTAGGAAAGGATAACATCTTCACAGCAGGTGATAAGATAATCATAAAGAACCTTGGTAACAGGACGCTTGACAGTGTAAGACTCATGTTGTCGTCTAATCTAGCGAGGGTCTTCTCGTTAAGCAGCGATGCATTCAAGCAGATAGAACCAAATAGCGAAGTAACGGTCGATCTCAAGTTTAAGAAAGATCTTGGTGAGCATAAGATGAGCTTACAGTACAACTATGAAGGCGAGTTGGTAATAGTGTCCGAGCATCATAGACAAAAAGTTATTCCAATAAAGGTATCCTGGAACGAAACATCTAGCGATCACTTCGAGATATACTATAGAAATAGTGATGCTGATGCGGCCAAGGCAAAGGATGTAGTAGCATTCCTTGAATCGAACTACCAGAACGTAACATCAAGGTTTGGAGAGATGAAGCAAAAGACAACAATATACATGACCAGCACATTAGAAGAGCTCAGAACGATTGTAGACTCTAACTCATACTATGCATTTAGCGATGATGTAGTATTCATATGCGGCTGCAGTGATGATGCGAAGAGTTTAGCAATGAAGGAGTTTGTGTATAGAATAACATTCAACAAGTATCCTAACTATGCCAATAAGGAGAAGTTCATGTTGGATGGCGAGAACTGGCTCATGGATGGTATCAGCAACTACATAGCAGCCAATATGACAGATGGGCAAGGAATTGCAGAGAGCCAGATTGAATCATTCAAGGAGAAGTTAGCATCATTTGTTTGGTACGGTTCAGGCAGTGATGCTCAGTACGGTGCTGCATACACCTTCTTCGAGTACCTGCAGGAAAGGTATGGTGAGAAGGTGATAGACAAGACACTGCATTACTTAGGCTCAGGCATGATAAGCAATACCAGATGCGATACATTGGAAGATTGCGCTGTGCTAAGAGCAGTATATGATGTGAGCGGATTGGATATGAAGAATAAGCGCTATACACTTGATGTTGATACACTTGTCAAGGAATGGGAAGACTATGTAATGCAGCACTACAATGTTGCTGTACCAAAGCAGGATCAAAAGTAGATCAAAAATTCTAGTATCGTTATGGAGCCAGAAACCTTATTAGAAACCAATATTATGCAGTATGAGCGATTGCTATATTACCAGACAGTGCTTACGATCTCTGCCTTTACTATCTCTTCATCTTTAGTGATGAGTTGCTTGGCTTTAACCAGGATGCATGTTGCAACTATTATACGATCATGAAGCTCCTTAAGTTTAACATCTGGAACCAACTTCAGAACTTCTTCATCGAGAGGTTGAACTTTTATGCTTGGATTGACGTCAAGCTTATCGAACATATCCCAAATTTTAGATGTCTTATCTGTCTTTTCAAAAACATAGATCAATTCTGCCAAGGCAATTGACGGGACTAGTATTTTACATTCTTCGGTTTCACTCTCTTTGAAGATTTTGTCGGCTTTGCTCGGTAGAGTGTCCATCAAATATGATGCGAATGCGTGCGTATCTGCCACATATATTTCTGTCAATATTTACACCTTGAAGAGTGACCTCTTTGCCTCCTCAAGTAACTCATCTAGGTCATACTTCTTCCAGTCCTGCTTCATTAGACCTCTCAGACCCGTAAAGGGGGCACCCGTCTCTGGCGTCAATACCATTCTTTCATCCTCAGCGATCAGCCTTATCAAAGAACCCTCTTTGAGCTTGTACTTTTCTCTAAGAGCCTTTGGAATGACGAGCTGACCCTTGCTGGTTAACCTTACTCTATACACTCTGTCTTGCATCATACCAGACTGTCGGAAATTCTTACATAAAAGTCTTACCGAAGGCAGACAGATTTGCGATACTGTCACGGCTTCTCTCATCTGATAGGTAGCAACGCATGATAAGCTTCCTGCAGATATGATGCAAGATAGTTTAATAGTACCTTCCGGTAGATGACCTATAACCGCATTACATTGTGACCCTGGTTATATCATCAATTTTGTCAAAATCGGTGTCAAAACTATGATTTTGAACAGAAGACTAATTCATTCCGAAGTAGTTTTTAACACATACTCGATGGCCTTCTTCTGCTGGTCAATCCTCACGTTGCCCTTGACGCCACGGTCAAGAAGTATGTCGATCATTTCTCTAACAGTAACATCGACCAGTTCGGAAGCTTCCTTCAGGGTTATCTTTCCATTTCTATACAAATCTACTGCATAGTTCTTTGCTCCTATGGATATCAATTGGCGTATGGCAGTGGATTCGTCAACGCCCTCGATCTTCGCTCTATGCTTTACGACCTTCAACAGTTTTTCCGATATTCTAACTGTCTTTATACTTGACATATCATCACCCTAACACATCCATAGTTGTAAAGTATTCCTCGTTGCTTATCAATGGCCTTAACTTATCCATGCACTTGTGTGCCTCTTCCTTTGATAGAATACCTTGTCTATAAAGATGGAGTAACAGAGCTGCTGGTGTTAGGAATGGTATACCCAAGCTGTCTACAAGAGCAAGAAATTTCTGATCGTCACTAACGATAGAATCATATTCTCCTTGGCGGAAGAGCTTTAGCGAGTCAGCCTCACCGCCTATTAGTTGAAGGTCTCTGGTGATAGATTCATCACTTATCCTTCTTTTTGTCTTGTCAACACTTATTTTGCCTACTTGCAAGTTCTTCTCTAATAAAAGAGCATCAGGATATCCTTTAGCTTTGCCTTCATCCACACTTTCCTCCTTTACGGCATTTGGTATATGTATAGAAATGTTCGAAACGATAAGTTCCTTAAGGGAAGACTTGGCAATCTTGATCAACGCGTCCGTGTCCATTACCACCTTCATATTACAAAAGTTACAAACGATTACATTTAAGCCTTGCGACCAATAACGATAGAAGAGCCAATAGTAATCCATTTAGGAGAGTTTCACAACAAAATAACAGGAAATGCGGTCTAAACACAGAAGACTCGTGTCAAAACTTAGCGAAATAGCTGGTACAAAGACAGTAACAAGGGAGCAGTGGCTCTGTGTGCTAGCAGTATTCAAGACACAAGAAGAGAAGGAACTTGAACGAAGAGGGTAGTGTTTATTCTTCTAACTCTCGCCTGCTTTGTTAAAATTATTGCAAACACAAACAAAAACTTATTATATTATATAAGAACTATGAAGGTATGGAAAGATTACAGAAGGTAGTAACCATTACACCAAAGGCAGTTGAGAAGGCAAAGGAGTTCATGAAGCAGGAGGGAAGGGACGATCTTTACTTGCGTGTTTATGTGTCAGGCGGAGGCTGCGCAGGTTTATCATATGGAATGGGCTTTGAGGAGAAGGCAGATGATGATGATGCTGTTATTGAAGAGCATGGAATAAAGTTGCTAGTTGATAGTTACAGCTCAAGGTATCTAAAAGGAACAGAGATAGACTACATAGAGAGTTTGATGGGTGCTGGCTTCAAGATAAACAACCCAAATGTAACTAAAAGTTGCTCTTGCGGTCACTCGTTCAGCACAGAGTAAAGTTGTGCCATCACCTTTCTTTATTGTCAATTGTCAGATACGAATTATACCAAATCTCTGCAGTTAATCCGAAGGTGCGCCTCTTTATATACGACCCCCCTCCCTCTAACCATTTCATCCGTGCGCGTGTAACATAAAGCTCCAAAAAGTTGCAGAACAACATTGAAAGCGTTTGTTAAATCATTGCAATTCCTGTAAAGGTAGGCATATAGATACTTGAGTAATTCAGATGTATGACTGCCTTTTCCATGCACTATTGAATGTATTTGAACCCCCTCCCCCCTCTCCCTTCCTAAGCGAGGGCATGCAACAGTTTCTTCTATTCGAATAAACTTTCGGATTAACTTCTCTGGTAAAACAATTTATATATAGTTCAATAGATTGTTTAACTGGAAGTATATCGATGGCTACATTAAGGTTATCACCAAAATATCAGGTAGTTATACCAGCGGAAATACGCAAAAAACTTAAACTGCATGCGGGACAGGAGATGGTAGTTATCGAGAAGGATGGAATTATCCGCATAATACCGGTAAAGTCGCTGAAAGAGGTAAAAGGGTTCGTCAAAGGCGTTACAACACAAGATCTTAGAGAGGAAGGTGAACGTATATGATTCTCGTAGACTCTTATGGTTGGATCGAATATTTTGCAGGTGGCAAATTGGCTGACAGATATACACGATACATAGAAACTACCGAAGAAAGAATACTGCCCACTATTATAATATACGAGGTCTATAAAAAATTAAAAGCACAGGTCGGAGAAGAGCAGGCAGTCGAAGCATATGCACACATGCTAAATGCCAGGGTAGTTCAACTGACAGAGGATATTGCATTAAAGGCAGCCGACATCAGTTTAGCTACAGGGCTTTCTATGGCTGATGCTATAATATACGCAACTGCAATGAATAACAATGCCAAATTGGTGACAAGCGATCCGCATCTCAAGAATCTGGAAGGTGTAACTTTCATTGAGTAGTTTAGTATATTTACTCAAGTTTAGCTCTAAAAATTCTGCATAATTATTTTATTGATCACTGGTCACGTGTTAACAGAGCACTATCGAGCACGATTTCTCCTGCCCAATGAAGTTTTGATTCTCCCAGACTCATGCCAGCAGAATGCCATCCCATTGTAAAAAGTATGCTCATAGCATCAACAAATGATCTTGAATTAGTCCACATTGCAGAAGACTCCTTCGTTTTGCCTTGATTCAACAGTAGCAATTCCTTGCGATCCACTATTATAAAGTACATCTTATCATTGAAATGAGATGGCATTTCCTTAATCTCACATCTATCCATTTCATCTAACAATGATGTTTCGCAGGATGTTAGGTTCGTTAGTATCTTCACAGCTACGCCTTCTGAAGCAAGTAGTTGAAGTTCTTCTGTAATATCTTCTTTTGAAATTTTGACTAGATTCCTTGCATTTACAAATATATTAACTTCCTTTGTAGCCTGCATTATCAGATTCTTTGCCTTGCTAAAGATCTGATGTTCTCCTGAAATAATTTGAAGATTTTGTTCAATAAGTTCTGGTTCTGTATTTTTTACTACTTCATGCTCTTGTAGCAAAGACCAGTCACGCGAGATTGCTTCTTTTGACTTTTCAAACGTGCGCAGTTTATGTCTATAGCTATCAATTAGAAAATCTACAGCGTTGCCTAGCGGCATGGCTCTGTACTTTGCCGGTCTTTCTAAAGTGCTGAATACCAGGCCTTTACTTTGAAGGTTTTGTAAGACAATGTACAAATGCGTCCTTGGGATTTCGACATTTCTTGCTATGTCTTGAACCTTCCTTTCTCCCCTTTTATTCAATAAAAGCAGAACCTTAGCCTCATCGTCTGTAAGCCCTAGATCTAGCAGTGTTCGTATGATCTTATTATTGAGAAGTTCTAGATCCACCTTAACGCTAGATAGAGCACTATCAGTGCGCATGTTACTCTTTTCCATGAATTCGTAAACACTAGTCAAGATCTGTCCTCTCCAAACCCATTTGGTATCCTTGGAATTACAGATTGTTCGACTGTTCACCTTTGTTTGAGTCATCATCAAGGTCCATAAGGCCAGCAATCGTATAAAAGAAGGACGGAAATATCGCGTCTATCTCTGTTCCGAAGTGGAAAAATGCCTATTTGTAGTGTTCCATAGAGGTTATTAATTTAAACATACATCTCTTGATAGTATGACAATGAATGATGGCCAGCGAAGGTTCTCGCAATCATTTGTAGACGCGATCAAGGCAGAAAAGAACCAGAAGTTTGAAGCTGCATGTGAATTGTACCTAAAGGAGGCAACTGCTCTACAAGGAAAGAAGGATCTAGAAGGCTCTGCACTTTGCTTCCTGCTTGCAGGTCGTTGTAAATTACAAGCTAAAAAAAGTGCCAGAGAAGAGTTCGAGAAAGCCGCAAAAGTATACCTTGAAATTGCCAACCAAATCAAGGATACTTTGCCACTGGACGCTAGGATGGCATATAGATGTGCTGCAAAATGTTTTTTGAGAGCCGAACTTTACGATAGAGCTGAGGAAGCCCAACGCTCTGCAAATTCTATAAAGCAGGTCAGGAGTGTTGTAGGTGAAATGAAGCAACCAATAATGATAGTAGATGACAGCAAGGTCGTCACGTTAAAATTAAAAAAATATGTAACACAGTTTGGTTTTCATGATATAGTTATCTGCAACAGCGGGAAGGAAGCCGTAGAAAAGTTTAACGGGTTAATAAGTAAAAGACAGTTTCCAATCGTTCTTTTAGATATGGCTATGCCTGATATAACTGGAAAGGAGGTAGCCTCACAGATGCTCAAGGTCAGGCCAGAGACAACAATTGCACTGATCACAGCTGATAACATTCATTCTGAAAGGGTTAAAGAAGCTCTTGCTAATGGCGTAGGTTACTTTTTGCAAAAACCATTCAGGTATGATGAGATAAAGGAACTTTTGGAAACGATAAGATACGAGGAAAGTGTTATCTAACTTAAAAACAAAATAGGCAGGTACAATGCGTTCACATGTTCAAGTTTAAAGCCGCTTATCCTGAAGTCAGCTATATCATCAGCGAATTTCTCGACAAGTTGTGATTCAGTTCTAAGACTGGAGCTAGTGTCATGCCCCATAAGTACCGCAACATGCCATTCACCGCTAAGACCTGCCACCAAGATGCAGGTCGGCAACTTTTTTGCATACTCTTTCAATCGTTCTAACGTTGAGCTAAAGTCTTTTGCAGGTTTAAATCTTAGCAGAATCAGATCCAAACTCTCCGTCAGCTTTTCTTCTGCTAGCACTGCCGTGTAGCCTTTTATTATGCCCTTACCTTCCAGTCTTTCGATTCTCTTCCTAACAGCTCTATCAGTGATATCAACGCCCATAGACTTGAGTTTGTTAGCAATGTCTCTAGATGGCATGCGGGCGTTCTTGCTCAGCATCTCCAGTACAAGTCTATCAATCTTATCCAGCTCGGGAAATTCTGCCTCTGCCACGATTATGGTTGCCAAGGGCACTCTTTTTACTTTTCCTATGGAAGTCTATTCGCCTGCTTCCTCTTCAGAACTGCAGAGTGGATTGCATGTCCCAGAAAATAACCTTCACGATGACAAGTACTTCTCCAGTTCTGCTATGAGAGAATCCTTCTTCACAGGTTTTCTTATGAGACCTACAGCACCCCTTGCCATGTAATCTTCTAACTCGGTCTCTGTAGGCGATGATGCGGTAAATACCACCACTTTGGTACTCTTCAGTCTTTCATCATTCTTCATTGCATCTAAGAGATCGAGTCCGCTAACCTCTGGCATTGTTATATCCAAGAGAACCAGGTCAAACTTTTCATTTTGTAGCAATTGCATGCACTCCTTAGCACTATTGGCTGCCGTACAGCCATATCCAGACTTTTCCAGCATCAGCTTTACGAGATCTGTTATGACCTTTGAATCATCAACCACCAATATATTCTTCATTTCTATCACTTGAATGGCAAGGTAAAGTAGAAAGTGGCACCCTTTCCAGTATCGCTTTCAACATAGATCTTCCCTCCATGCCCATCCACTATTCCCTTGCAGATCGCCAATCCTAGCCCAGAGCCTTCTGACTTTCTACGCACACTTGTATCTACCTGATAAAACTTTTTGAACAATCCTTCTTGCATGTCCTTGGGAATTCCTATTCCGTTATCTTTAACGCTGAATAATGCTGCATTACCATCCTCCCTAACTCCTATCTCAATGATGCCTCCTTGTATTGGTACAAATCTTATAGAATTTTTGATTAGATTTGTTAGAACCTGGACTATTCTATCTGGATCACATGTTACCTCTATTGGCTTTTGTATCTGTGCTGTTAGCTTTGCTCCCACTTTCTCTGCACTGGGTGCCATAATTTTAATAGCATCGTTGACTAGTTTGCCAGCATTTACACCAACTTTATTAAACTTCAATCGGTGAAGTTCAAGTCTTCTAACATCAAGCAGATCCTGAATTAACTGTGAAAGCGATAGAGAACTTTGGTACATAACTCCAATCTTTTCTTTCTGTTCTTCCGTTAGTTGTCCTAGCGTTCCATCAAGTAACAATTCACTGTAGCCTTGAATAGGAACCAAAGGTGTCTTTAATTCATGAGTTATCATTGCCAAGAATTCGTCTTTTGCCTTATCAATCTCTTTAGATTGTTCGATCTTCTCTTTCATACCAGAAGATAAGAGGTTGAAGCTTCTAACCAAACTACCTACCTCATCCTCGCTTTTGTGTTCAACTTGAATTCCATATTCACCTTTGTGTATACGCATAGACGCATCAATCATTTTTGTGATTGGCGATAAAGATTTTCTAATAACAAGAGCAACGGAGACGAAAACAGAACCGCTAGATATTGCTAATACGTTGAAGATGTGGTTAGCAAAATTGCTTTTGTTAGCAGTATCTTCGCGCAACAAAGAAATACGATCTAAATGTAGTCCAACCAATGTATCAGTGTTTGATACTATAAAATCTAGAGCGTTCTGAAATTGCGTGGTACGCATCCCTTCATTTGAAACAACAAGCAGATTCTGCTTCAATGGTTTCCATGCTGTCTCTACTTCCTTCCAGTCCTCTTGCAGTTCTGCTGGAAGTGGTGGTAAGTAATTGCCAGTGAAATCTGACACACCTCCTCGCAACATGATTTGCAAATAAGAGTCAAACGTGTTCACCAGACGAGACAGCTCCGCAGCTAACTCTGCCTGTTTAACAGCGCCAAAACGTTCAGTTGATTGTCCTGTTGCCTCCAGTGCGAAGGTAAGTAAGCGAGGACCGAGTGTTTGCATGGCTTCTGATAAAGTTATGTGCTCAGGATGAATCCCTTCGCTCGAAAGACCGTTTGATCTTACCGTGCTTAAATCCCCCATAGAATCTTTTAGTCTCTCGGCGGCATTTTCCACCTTACTAAGCAAGGTATCACTATTTTGAGCAACATAATCTCTAGCATCAAAAACCTTCGCATTGAAAACTTCTTCTTTAGCAACGACTAAAGCGTTTTGCTTGTACTCTTTCCATATGCTAGAAATTTTTTCACTCAGTTCTGGCGACAACTTTACCACAGAGTTGACTCTAGAGCCATCTACAAATCCCCCGCTAGTCAGTAACTCCCTAGAATTTTGATATTCATTTACAAATTCTAAAACTTTTTCTCTGTTTTCAAATTCTCCATTTGCCACAAGTAAAGAATGTTCCTTGATCTTCTGCAAGTTAAACAACTGCTTGTTGGCCAATTCAACAGTTGTTGCATCGGATTGTCGTATATCGCTGAAATAGCCTAGAACAGAAATATTGATAACTGCGATTCCAATGACCGTACTAGTAATTAGCAGTATTTTAGATAACAATCTCATTTGGCAATATACTACTCCTTGAAATCGCGGTATGCTTAAGATATCATGATTTGTCAGTAATTTATAATACATACTGATAATAAATACTGAGAAGACATATGCTTTCAGCAATGTGCATTGCTTCCCTCAAGTATTCTACGATTATTTGTAAATGATACAGAGTAATTGAAGTAGATTTGTAAATGCGCAAGACGTTGGTGCCAAGTTTAAATTATTCCCAATGAATTGTCAAGCAATGAACGAGGATTCGGACATCTATCAGGAATACAAGAAAGAAGCGGAAGAAATTCTATACAAGATACGTAGTTCGTGTGAAAGACTGAAAGAACACTCAGATAAAGATGCCCTAGAAGAGATCGCCAAATGCACCCATAAAATCAAGGGGGTTGCTGGCATGATGGATTATTCGCACATAGCAGAACTGGCCGAAGGAATGGAATCTGTCTCTAGACTTCTTATAGACGGAAAATTGCGTTTGAAGCCAGAAATAGTTGCTTTGCTCTTAGACAGCACAAACCTTCTTACCAAATACATAAAGACAGATTTTCACGAAAGAGATGCAACAGTGCTGGAGAAACTTAGAAAGTTGAGTAATGTATAAGATAACAACATCATTACTTTATGTCTATTGGGATGATCATTGGTAAAGCATTCTCAGGTACTATGACCAATTGCCCCTCATAATTCAGTGGGATTTCAGAGTTGGGAACTTTTGAAATAAGATTTACTGTTAACTCGCCATATGCTGGAATTGAGCTTATTTTGTTTTGATCCAGCAGAAATGGTTTACCCAAAGTTTGGCTGTATATGCGTATGTTATTCAATGGTTGCTCACTGAGGTTTTTTATAACTATCTTGCCTTCGGTCTTGGTAATCACATGCTTGCCATCGCCCACAGAGCAGGAATAGGCGTAATTTTGATGCGGATCTTGCTCTACTTCTTTTGGTAAAACAAAGCGCATAGTGCTACTGTCTTTCAAAAGAGATGAAGAAACTGTAAAACTTGATGATCCAAGCCTTCCATCATGGTCTCTCTTCTCTCCTGCTACGTTTCCTGCTAGATCAGAAGCAACTATCCTCATGCTTCCTACAAGGTTAACCTCCTTTCCAGTCGTTTGTATTGCAAGTCCGATTCCTCTTAGGATCAGGATTTCGCCAGAATTACGTTCTGTTGGTGTAACAATGCGTGTTTTAATAGTATCTGTAAGACAGAATGTTCCTGGCGCTCCTTGGCGCTTTGGTATTTCAACGCCGTTCACTGTTACACTTGCCAACCCCGTGTCATCAGATGCCTTTACACATAGAGAGTTGCTCGGTGTAATCATTACATTCACAATTTTTGGTGGCTGGGAATCATAGATAACACATTTGCCGCGCACTGTTGGATCGTTAGTTATAGTAGTTTTACCGTTGCACCCATCACCTTTACTACCACTACTTACACTGGATCCTTCGCCATCGCCATTGCCATTTCCATTGCCATTCCCGTTGCCATTTCCATTGCCATTCCCGTTGCCATTCCCGTTGCCATTTCCATTTCCGTTACCATTTCCATTTCCGTTACCATTCCCGTTACCATTTCCTGGATTGGCTGCAAAAGCTACAGGCGTTGATTCTACAGTCGCAAAGACCAGCAACGCTACTAAGATAAACGCAACACACGTTTTTACGCCGAACACGCAATGCATATTATTTCTGAATATGTTTTGGTAACTTGGGATAAAAGTAGGACGGAAATTTGGAGCCAATTTACGTTCCGAACTGGAAAATGCCCATTCTTTAGAGGTACGACCATTTTTATCGCTTCTACTTCTCATCGAACAAGCACGAAATCTTACTTGCGTGATCACACATGCCATTCGATAGATAGGTAACGAAGTGGATTCGCATTATCGTTAGCCGTACACAATTTAAACTCAGGCAGCACAAACGGCTTCGTTAGCTCATGTTCGATCTCATTCCTGTGTCACTAATTGAAGTAACAGCGTTCCAGAATTCTTCATCAACCAAGTTCTCATATAAACTCTTTATAAGGGATAGAGGGTGTGCAGATTTTAATGAAGGGTTATCTGAAGCAAAGTTAACGGGAGCCCACAAACTTTGACAAGATATACTAATTCTTAAAGCAGTATGGGAGGAATTTTGTTAACAAACAGTTGCGATCATTATGCTATCCTCGATCTAAATGATCGTGATCAATCTTGTTGATCCTAATCGATATGTAAAAAGTTGCAACATTATATGATCAGAAGATAAAATATGCAATGTAACTATTTTCATATGTTTTGAATATGTAACAGCAAACCATATTTCTCAGTGATTATCTAGTAATGTAGAATGCTGCGTTGGTGGGGCATAGGGCTAGCAGTAATCTTGTTTGTTAGTATTTTTACTTTAAACTATATAGAACAACAAAGAGCAACAGCGGATTCAAAGATAAACGTACGATCATCTTCCCAGTTGATTGCATTAAATTCTACAAGCGTTTCAAATGATGTTAATATACTTCACGACACTGGACCTTGCAGAGATCTAGAAGTCAATGTCGGTGTAAACAAACATGTTTTATACGAACGCGACAAATTGATAATACATGGTGATGCACCACTTGGTGCTAAGCTTGAAGGACGACTGATACCATTAGATGGTATGACTCCTGGAAAGATGGCAGATGTTAGACTGAAAGGATCATATTTCGAATACACCTTGCACCAGTTCGGAACAGATGACAAGGAATTGAAGTATGCCGCAATAGTTAACGCAATAAGAGAAATCAGCAGTGGTACTTGTCTGGTAGGGGATTATGAAATAGTAGAATATAAAGGTGCAAGAAAATAATATTGAATGCCTTCAATTCATACATATCGTAGGTCTTATGTTCAATTGTCTCTGCATCATTTCTTTTATCCTATGCTCTGCTTCAACTTGTGACAGGTGCAAAGACTTAGGGAAGTGGATGCTAACTGTCACGTCTTTTCTTCAGGTCCTCAGCACATAATTGATACAACCCATCAACTACATTGACCTACTGTGATCGTGTTGCTAATCTATAGAACCTATACTCCCGTTTAGGGAGTGAGCCTTATTAATTATCTCTGGCACAATGAAGATCGGCACACCAAATCACCGTCGCGGATGACATGACGTATACAAGAACCAGCATAATAGAGCGACTGTTTAGACACTTCTCTGATTGATTTGATAATATTTAATTTAGAATGCTCTAACTGTCTGTATTTTTACCATATGACAGGTCTTCATATGTGGCTAATATGTAGATTGTGTCGACTGTGTCGATTAAACCTAATACGTCGAAAAAGCATAATCGGTATAATCCGCATAATCGACATAATCTACCTACAGCGAAAAATCGAAGTCTAAAATCTACTGTCACAAAAGCGCACACTAGGAGCCCATCAGTGCGAACTACAATCCCACATGGTATAACAGAAATCTTGGAGTGGGATTCCGGAGACGTTCTTCGCTGGACAATCGAAAAACGCGGTAAGAAGTACGTTGTTACAGTGAGGAGGTTAGAATAGTTATGATCAAACATATTTTGCTCTTAACAATTCTTGCAATCTGGTTAACAGATACTATGATTACTTTTGAAGATGCTTATTCAGCAAAACCGCTGATCATTTTCGATAAATCTGCATACAATCCATTTGCTACTGCAAAGATATTGATAGTAGATCCAGCATCCAACCTTGATAGAGAGAAGATTGACACAGTTCAGGCAGTTGTGTATACAAAATCAAATGTAGGCAATGTATTCAAGTTCACAGAAGTTGCACCAGACGCAGGAGTATTCGAAACACTGGTGAGACTAACGCCTGACCAGAACGAATGGCCTGCGGATTTGGTTGTACAGAGGAATGACGTTCTCTTCGTTGAATTCAGTTCAGAAGGTGGCTCTTCAACGGCCAGCGTTAATCTAGACTTCTCCACCAGTTTGATAACGTTTGATAAGGTTCAGTATGCTCCAGATGAAGTAGTTAAAATCTTTGTGCTAGATACTGGCGAGAATAAGCTAACAAATGCCATAGATACAGTCGAGATCACGGTATGGTCAACTACGGATATTAAAGGATCGAAGCTAACATTAAAGGAAGTTAGTACTGATATTGGTGTATTTGCTGGAACCCTGTCCCTAGTAAAGGATCAATCGAGTTCCAGTATCATGTTGAAGGTAACAAGTAGCGATGTTATTACAGCTAGATATACAGACAAAACGCTGCCTCCTCCTGCAAAGCAGACGGAGCCTCAAGCTCAAACTAAGGACCTCCTTGCAGCTGCATTGGTAGGGCCGAAGAAACCACAAGTAGAGTTTACACCACCTTCTGAACCAGAGATCGTGGATCAATTTGGAAATCCAGTTACTGATGCGCAGCTAGGACAGGTGTTAATCGTACAGGATACTGTAGTGAATAAGCAGGATACAAGTCAAAAGTTTGTCTATATAGTTCTAATAAAGGATCGTGATGGTATAACGGTATCGCTCTCATGGCTAACAGGCGAACTGCCACCATCAGTAGCATTCAAGGCTGGACAGTCATGGATTCCTGAAGTGGAAGGTAAATACTCTATAGAGATATTTGTTTGGCAAAGCTTTGAAAATCCAGTAGCGCTAGCGCCACCAAAATCCCTAACCATAGCTGTCAGGCATCCATTGCAATAAACTTTTCAACAGTTAAATAGGAAGTTTCAAGTTTAGCACACTGCCTTTTTTGCTGAAACGATCTGCTAGATATAATGCAAGCGCAACCTTCTTGCTGCTAAATGCCAAGTACACTGATCTGTTTTGCCTGTTAATTACTTTTGGCTAAACACTTTTTTATGGTTACGTATGAAGCGATAGCTATGGATCCGTTAAGAAAGGTCGAGGATGCCAGGCTTGCAAAGCTTATCCCCCAAGGTATCTACAAGAAGATCGTTGCAAGGTTCAAGTTCGTGCAGGAAGGCGTTGCAAGGATAGAGAAGGCATCTGGGATAAAGTATCCAGAGTATTACATTGAGCCAAGCATGGTTTTATCAACCTCCCCCTTGGAGATGGAGCAGCTAGGCGTACTGTTTGCAAGAACCATTCCTTCGGTTAGCCAGGATAACAGGATCAAGATAATAGTCCAATTAACTGCACCTTTGATAGTCTTTGGGATCAAAGGCACCATACATGCCATTTTAGCCCATGAATTTTTGCATTATCTGGAATTGATTGGCAGGATGGTCAAGATGGACATTGTGTCAGATGAGCTTTCTGGCACACTTTTCGAGGGCAGGTATGCAGATCTAACAAGGCTCTTTGATCCAAATGCTGTCTTCAAGGACAGGTCTCTTCTAAGGTTGATAACAAAAAAGTTTCCTGAAGGCTTTCAGGACTTCAAGTTGGAAGATAAATCTCTGAAGCTGTGGTTGAACAAGGGCCTGCCATCTACAAGGATAAGCATGGACGAGAACGTGATCAGAATTCCTATCAGCGCGGTAACAAACACTGAGATAGACCAGAAACTCAAGAATAAGATATATGAGCTTGATACAGTCAAGTACACTAGGAAAGGTAAGCGGGGTAATGTTAGATGATAAACAGTTTCTTGACCAGCAAGAAAAGAGCGAACTTTTGGATATTGCAAAGAAACTTGCCAGAGATCATGAAATAGATTCTTGTTGCGCATATGGTTCCAAGGTTGCTGGCTATGCAAGACCTGACAGCGATTACGATCTATTGCTGGTGTTGAAGAATTATGGTCATATTATAAAATACACGTACGCTCACAATAATCTAGACGTTTCTGTGCTGATCGTTGACAGCAAATCTTTGATCAAAGATGCAGAAAAAGCAACTTTAGGCGAATTCGTTGTCGGCAGATTGCTGCACGCCTATGAGCCATTGGCAAATGCCAAATATCTTGAGGAAGTTGAAACAAGGTACAAGAAAAGAGTAATACTGGAAGAGGTAAAGGAACTTGCTGCAACCAATGCGCTTTACAGCGAGTTTTTAATTCCTATAGAATATTTTCTTTATTCAAAGGTGCAGAAGAGATCGAAGGTTTATCCGCACGCACTTTACAGTTACGTTAAAACATATTCTGGTTCAAATGCGCAGCGAAACCTCGAAGACAGCAAAAAAGGATTCATGCGGGCATTAAAGCAGCTGGAGGAAGAAGGGTACATCAAGTTTGATAACAGCTATGTTAGAGTAGTGCCAGAGAAGGTCAAGATCAAAAAGGTCGAGAAGGCATTGCTTAACATGTCGAATGTGATGCGCGGCACGCTTTCCTACCTTGTGCATACATATGCTGGCAGGAGAACGCTCAACTTTGTAAAACAAGAAACGATGTCAAAGATAAGCAGGCACAGAAAGATCACTGACTTTCCTCCCGAGCTAAAGAACCCCAAATCCCTGCTGAAATTGAAGGAAGGCATACTCATAGATGGCAAGGACTGGTTGAAGGAACTTGCAAGGAGCCTAGATTTCAAAGATTACACTATCGCAGAAAAAAGGATAGGCGACGTACATGCAGCAACAACGCTCTACACTATAAGCGAAAATGAGAGAAGCGAAAGATTTGTGGCCAAGCACTTTGCAAGTGTAAGGGCAATGAAGTGGGCTGCCATGAACATATGGGCAGCAGGGGTCAAGAGGTTCCATGTTGATCCCTCAACAAGGTTAAGCAGAGAGTATACAGCAATGCGGTACATCAAGACCATAGGGATCGATACTCCAGCAATACTTGCAGTAGCTTTGGGCAAGAGGTTGCTGATAACAAAGTACATAGAAGGAGAGATGCTTAGCGATATAATAGACACTGTACTGCAGAACAGGTCAAGCGATACTAGTGCGATAACGCAGTTTGGAAAGGCATTATGCAAACTGCACGCAAACGGCTGCACCGTTGGAGATACAAAGCCAAGCAATATGCTGGTTAGCAATGGAAAAATATACTTTACAGATCTGGAGCAGTTTGCCTTTAGCGATGACAAGCCTTGGGATGTCATATGCTTCATCTACTACTCGGTAAAGTTCACATCAAACGAAGAGGGTGCAAGAAAGGTTGTTAGGGCATTCTTAGATGGTTACATGCAGGATGGAAACGTTTCTGTCATCAAAAAGGCATTAAGCAAGAAGTATGTGCCAGTGTTCTATCCAGCACTAGTGCTCGGAGTGGTAACGGCTGTTAGGGACGAAATAAAATCGTACATCAACGCTTATGCTTGAATTCGGCAATATATGCGAGAGTATACAGCAGGCAAAATTATTTCATTTATCAGGCGCAGAACTGGCAACTTTTCGCGTATTAAGACAATATTACTTTTTAGACCTGAATTCCGTATAACCGCATCTGCCGCAGGTAACTCTATCCTTATGCTCTCCCATGAAGACGCCCTTGCCGCATCTTGGACACTCTCTTTTGAGCCTCTTCACTGTTTCACCCTCGGTCTTGTAATACTTCCATACAGTTGTGTTCTGCCCCTTCTTTCCCATTATT
>Ga0114944_1000128_pt1 | contig 17587 bp, 16 predicted proteins | sample OV2TP2_FD_89582 | JGI IMG/M metagenome (GOLD analysis project Ga0114944, IMG submission 89582) | Hot spring microbial communities from Beatty, Nevada to study Microbial Dark Matter (Phase II) - OV2 TP2 | ecosystem: Environmental > Aquatic > Thermal springs > Hot (42-90C) | place: USA: Beatty... | reverse complement strand
GGTTGAGGTTGAGGTTGAGCGATTGTTTTTCTTAACCTTAACCTTAGCCTTAACCTTTGTTTTCTATTTGACTTTTAGTTCCTCTATGTCAACCTTCTTTACCCTTCCGTTTTTCATATTCTCGTTAATATTACGGATTACTACCTCCTTCAATTTCTCCCTTACAAAGTGGGTGTCTTCATAAAATTTATCCCTGAAGAATTGGTCAACGGAATCCTCCAATATTCCTTCATAATACATAGGATTCTTTTTAATTATATCCGCAGACTCTTTGTTTTCGAGCTCCAATTTTACATTCATGGTCATAACTTTATTCTCCTCGGAGCTAAAGGATATTGGCAATATAATACCCAATCTTGCAAGTCTTTCTTCCGGAACAGGCGGCGCAGGAGGCGTCGAGGCTGTCTGCGTTTCTGCCTGTGAAGGCTGCTGCGATTCGGTTAGATTCGCTTCGCCCGCTGCAGGCTTCTTTTCCATTTCCGCAGGCTTTTCCGTTTCTAAAGGCTTAACCGGTTCTTCCACCTTTTTCTCCTCAATGCGAGGTTTTGGAGAAGGTCTCTCTTTTACGGCTACAATTTCTTCCTTCTCCTTTACGCCGGACATCCATTTTTTAGCAACTACTACAATAACTAAGGTTCCGGCGGCAAGAATTGCAAGCATAATAAGCGATAGGATTATCAGTTTCCATGTAATTTTCCTTTTACCGGCAGGGGCTTCTCCCTGGTCTGCCGATGCCTCTTCCGTTAAACCTGTAGTGAGCGAAGCGAATCTATCAATATCCTGTTGCGCCCCTTTTTTTAAAAATCTACCCTGCAATTTCGATAGATAGGATGATAGACGGACATTCTCCATTATCTTTCCGAAGAATCCGGAGCCTTTAGGCTTAAACTCCTCTTCCATATCCGCCATTACATCTATCGGAGAGGTATCTTCAGCTGTATCGGAAACAGGACGGCGGGCTTCGGTTTCCAAATTTTCAGATGAAACCATCGTCCCATCTAACGATTCGGATGCCTTTTTCATGACATCGTCAAATTCAGAAGATATAGAAGGCTCTGGCACAGCTTCTCCAGATACCGCAGATTCTCTTTGCGCATCGCCGATATTCATCTCTACCGCTGTGTCTTCCATCAACTTATCTAAATCTATCTCTCCTTCGCCTCCTGCTTGTGCCGGTGGTGCGGCAGGCGGATTAATATCCGCCTCGATAGCGCTATTTTCAGGCGACGTGCTTAATGACCCGGCAAGAAGTTTATCCATTTCTTCCTGACTCAGAATGCTTCCTGTTTTTATATCGGCATCCAATGGGACAAATTCTTGTTCCTGAAAAATCGGCAGATCCGCCTCTATAGCAGGTTCAGCCTCTTTTTCTTCTTCAACTGCCGCCGAGTTTTGCGAAAAACCTGCATCTCCCAAATCGAGTTCGGGCTCTGTGGTTTGAGGGGTTGATTCAACAGGAGAGATTTGGCTGACAATATCGGAGGTCTGTTCTCTATTTTCTATGCCGTCTCCTTCCTCCGATTTCTTTTCTTCCAACTCATTTAAAAACTCATCGATACCGGCATCCTCTAAGTGCGGCTCATCCTTTTCCGGTTCCGCAGCAACAGAAGACGCAATATCTTCCGTAAAAACAGAAAGCTCATCTTCGGCAGATTTTTCGACAGACGCAGAAAATCCTTCATTTAAAATGTCTTTAAGCCGCTCTTCTCCAGGAAGCGCTTTTTCCTTTAATATATCGGATTCTATTTCATTTAATAACTCGCCGACCCCATCTTTATCCTCTTTCACATCCGACCCGTTATTCCCTGTTTCCGTTCCTTGCCCCTCCTGCTTACTGTCCCTGCTTGAATCATGCAGGGACATGCTTGCAGAGCCTGCCCCGCACTCGATGCTGGGGGCAAGCCCGCCTCCTGCTCCATCGAACATAGCCCTTTCTTCCCATTTTGATATGTTCTCCTTCAAGCTGCTGACGATATTATTCAATTCAACGGCTTCTCTTTTCTTTACAAAGAATATACTCCCGCATTTATAGCACTTGGCTTTTATGCCTTCTGCAGTAATAATATCGTCCTTTACTTTATATTTCGATGTGCACTTAGGGCAGCGAAGCAGCATAGCTTATATTTTAACAGATTTTCAAAAATGAGACATCTATTTTCCCGGTAAAATTTCGATAAATTTCGGGTAAATTATAGCGAAGAATAATCAGAATGGGAGTTTTTTAATCAGACTGAAACTTGCAGTCTCTGCTACCTCTTCAAAGGTTACCGGTCTTGCCCTCATGGCCTCGACTGCAATCGTTGCCTGTCCAGAACCTTCCCATACAATATTTCCAGTCGAAACATCCCACACCTGAAGGAATATCTTAACGGTAGTCTCCCTTGTCGAAATAAGAGATAATCCAAGAAAAGAGAATCTTGAATATGTTGTTTCCGTAAAAGATAACAGCCTTGGCTGCGCCACATACCGAACATCGAGCGCATTGCCTATCCTTTTAAGGAGGCTTATGTTCAGTATGCCGGTAATATCATAATAATCCAGCATTTCCGAATAAGAGCTTGTAAGCCCGGCATTGTTAATGCTGTTTATAGCCTCTCTCGATGAAACAAAGACGATTGAAGGTTTTTCCAGCTTAAATGCCTTTTCCAATATATCCGAAACCGTCAGCCTGTATTCTCCAAGGTTGCTCCACCTCGAAACTATCGTAGTAAGAAAACCTATACGATGATCGTTTACATCTTCTATAACAGGAGAGCGGTATAATTCATTTGCGCTATAGTTTATCTGCTTGAAAGGCCCGCTGCAGCCTGCAATGAAGAAGAATACAGAAGACAGAAGACAGAAGACAGAATAAAAAAACCGATTAATCCGCAGATTACGCAGATTTTCGCAGATTTCTTGACTTCTGTCATCTGTCATCTGTCCTCTGTCTTCTGTCCTCTGTCTTCTCATATCTTATATTTTAGCATCTTATTCAGCATCCAGCTTGTATTTACTTTCTTGCTGCAATATTTATATACTACCTCGGATAATGGCATTATCTGACATCCGTTTTTAAGTATACCGCCTTCCGTGCTGTTTATAATATTTAAAGCGCCATCTCTTTTCCATTGAGAAAATGCCCATTCAAGCCACTGCTTCGTTACGGACATGGATTTTATCGTAGGTATATTCATTCCGAATACATCTTTCTCGCTTATTATATTGTCCTTTTGTTTTTCAAATACAGAAAGCAGGTCTTCATCTTCATATATCGAATTTCGAGTATAAACATTCCCTTCCGAATAAGAAAGGTCCTGTCCGACAAAGGCGATTGGATTGGCTCCGCTTTTAAAGGCAAGGTCATAAGCCACGGATAACACGCTGCCGCCCGGAGTAAGGGTGCCTACGCCTCCTACTGCTTTCCGGATCTGGTCAAAGAGCGGTATATCCGGGGCATATTTATTATAAAATACAACCCTTCCCCGCCATATTTTCAACACCGACGGATGAACGACGGTCGAGGTAACCAGAATCAGGTCTTTTGTATCTATTCCTTTAAAGAAATCCGTTACATATTTTTGAGGGTCGAGATTGACTACGAGAGAAGGGGTAATCGAATGGTAAAGGAGGGTTTTCAAGACAGCATCGCAAGATATTATCAGCGACCTCTCTCTGGCAGCATATAAATACTTTATGTTTTTATCGAGAGATGGTCCTGCCCCTACAATTATACACGGCACATCTTTAAATCTGTCTTTAAGGGCAAAAACACCCGGACTGCGTGATATATCTCCTCTGTTTTTATTGAAATTATTCTGCCATAACCCGGTAAATAAATTTATTGTAGCATTCTTAACTTCTTTCAGTCTTTCATGGTCTACCATAATAAAAACAGGTAAAGGTATAGGTAAAGGTTGGAAAATATCCCTAATATCTTTACCTTTACCTTTACCTCTGCCTATCTACTATCTTTTCAGATTCACTGCCTCGGTCAACATTTCATCCACTGTTGTAATTATCCTCGAGTTTGCCTGGTATCCCCTCTGTGTCTGAATCATAGTAACAAACTCCGTGCCGAGGTCAACATTCGACTGCTCCAGGGCGCTGCCTGCTATACTTCCGAAACCGCCTGCCCTGGCAAGGCCAAGAACAGGCTGTCCAGATGTCGCCGATTCTGCAAATAGGCTGTTACCGGTTCTTGTCAATCCCCATGGACTCGAAAAATTTGCCAATCCTACCTGCCTAAGATTCTGTGTTTGCCCGTTGCTGAATAATCCCGATATTATACCATCCTGGTCAACGGAGAGCGCCTTTAATGTTCCTGTAGCATAGCCGTCCTGAGTAAGGGCATTAGTAACGGAATTGGCAGCATAGCCTGTCATATCTCCGTAGGTGCTTCCTGTAGAGCTGTCTATAAGGTTCCATGTTACGCTTATAGGACTGGCTCCGCTGACACCGTTTATGGTAATAGCCGGATTGGTGGTCGGCGAAGTAAGTTGCCCGGCAGTGCTAAAGGCAAGAGATCCCGTTCCACCGGTAACTGTAACAGAGCCGGATGCAGCGCCCGATGTAGTCGCAGCCATAGAATAGTCCCAGTTGTTTCCCGACTGCTTTGTAAAGGAAATAGTCAGGGTAACCAACTGTCCTAAAGAGCTGTATAAATTGACGGCAGATTGAAATACCGTTCCGCTGCTGGCATTTGCATTAAGATTAGCCCCAAGCCTGAAATATGTAGATGCCTTTGGCTGGGACTGAACCCCTGATAAATCTATATCCGCCAATGAGCCTGTAGCCACTCCGTTGGTATCCAATTGATAACCCTGAACTACAAGTCCGTTAGGATTAACGAGCTTGCTGGCGCTGTCCAATGTAAACTGCCCTGCCCTCGTATAATACCTTTCGGTCCCCTGATTTACAATAAAAAATCCTGTCCCCTGAACTGCCATATCCGTTGCATTTCCTGTTGTCTCGAAGGAACCCTGCGAGAAGCTTAAATTTACATTCTGGAGCATAGAGCCCCTGCCAATCTGGAGAGTCGCAGAGCCGTTCGAAACACTGTGCGAGAGAATATCCGCAAAGACAGACTTACTCCCTTTAAACCCCACCGTATTCACATTTGCGATATTATCGCCGATTACATTCATCGCCTGTCCATAGGTCATAAGACCGCTTACGCCGGAATACATCGAGCTTGCTAATGACATATATTACCTCCTTTTTATTTTAGTGCAAGTGAAAGTGTAAGCGCAAGTGAATTGTCTTTCTTTGCGCTTACATTCCCGCTTACACTTAATTTATATTGTTTACCTCGAGGACACTGCCAAGCGAAACCCTCTGCCCTCCCACCGAGAGAAGCGTATTGCCGTTATCAAAGGATACCCCTGTTACCTGTCCTCTTATAAGAGGAGTAACGGATATATCCGTTCCTGCGGGGTCCTTTGCCGAAACCATAAAAGAATATGTTCCATCCGATAAGGAATTACCGCTGCTGTCCTTTCCATCCCAGACAAAAGAATTCTCTCCTGCATCCTGAGAAGACATGGAAACCGTCCTGACCAAATCTCCCCTATAATCGTAGATGTTTACCCTTACCTCTTTTGCGGCAGATGAAAGTTTATAATTTATCTCCGAAGACGTTTCGGCAGAAAGCTTGATGCTGTTTCCTTCGGACTTTATCTCCCTGCCTATGATGCTAACCGCCTGGGTGTTATTGAGAGAAGACTGGGTCATCTGGATGTTTTTAAGGTTTTCATTTACATTAAACATCTGCTCCAGAGAGCTGAACTGCGCCAGTTGTGCGGTAAACTCGGTATTTTGTATAGGATTCATCGGGTCCTGATTTTTCATCTGCGCCACAAGCATTGTAAGAAAGGCATCCTTTCCAAGGGCTTTATTGTTTTTTGAGCCGTCAGCGCTCTCAGAGCCATTCGAATATATAAACTGAGAATCTAAAACCTGCATTTTTAACCTCCCTTTAGCTACAGCAGTTGAGTTGTTAAGTTGTTGAGTTGTTTAACTACTTAACTACTAAACTACTTAAAAGCTGAATTGCTAAATAAAAATATTAATTATATTCCGGCTATCTATATTGCCTATAGCCTCTATTTTCTTATCGGTTAAATTTACCGCATTAGGTTCGGAGGCATCGGACTGTTCTGCATTGTGCATCAAGTCATGTTTTCCGTTTTTATAATCGTATCCGTTCCCTACCAAAACGGAAAACTGGTCTACCTTAATTCCGGAGTCGGATAAAGAACGTTTGAGATCTCCGAGATTGGATTCTATAACTTCCTTTACTAACGGCGTATCCGCCACCATCGTGGCTTTCATATTATTGGATTCCATGCTGACCTTAATATGAACGGAGCCGAGAGAAGGGGGGTCGAGATGTATCTTTATCTCATTTTTTTCGCCCCGTATAAAAATAGCGGCCTTTTCGACAATTTGACTTATAACGGCCTTATCGATAATCGTCTTCTGAGATTGGGCAATATTTTCCACCCCGGACTTACCGGTAGAATCGCCCTGTTTTAAAACCGCATATTCCTTTGCATTCAAAGAAAAATTATCGCCGCCGGAGAGGTCAAAATCTATATTCTGCTCGTTTCCTTCACCCTGCGATACGGCCGGAGCTAATGCAGCAATATTACCGCTCTTATCGGATGATTTTACTATTTTCACTTCTCCTGCTGGAATTTTCGCCTGCGGAGGCAAATCTAAGGAAACACCGTCAGCTTCGGAGAGATCGAGCAGAGAAGAATTTTCAAGCTTGCCTGAAATAATATTTTTAATCTCCTTTAATGTATACAATGCCCCCGAATCTGTCTGCCCTATGCGAAGCGGATTAACCATATCCCCTTTTTTCAAAGTATCGAGGATAGGCTCTGAAAAAGCATTTTCTATGTTAGGCGCTGTCTTCTGCTGCGGTTCATCCGAGGCAATCCGTTTAATATTGCTTAACATCTCATTGTAATTCTTTGAGAACTTTAAAACAGGCATAATGCTGTTTTCGCTATTTATTTTTTCGGCATGGACAGAATCGAATGCAGAGTTACCCCGGACGATTACTTGGGCTGCCATCTCTTTTGCAGTCTCTTCGCTAAAACCTAAATTTTCAAGAAAATCCACTGCCTTAATATCAGGGGATGAATTTGTCCCACCCATTGACTGCAATGCAGCCTTAATATCCTCGCTGCCGAATCCCATCATCGAGAGAAAAATAGAGGCGCTCATTTCTGTTATAACAGTATCGCTCGCCTCCATAATATTACTTCCATTGACAACAGCCTGTAATTGAATGCTTAAATCCTTAGATGCAGCATCGTCGCTATAAGTTTCTGTATTGCAAACCTCGCATGTAAGATTATCTTTGACAGGACTGCCGGATCCGCCGCCAATTTCCTTATTTATTGCTTCGTTAAAATAGACGGGAAAATCATTTTCTCCACTCTCTGTATCTAAATTGTCATCCGGTGCAGAGGGCTGAGTTATTGCCTGTAACTGCGAGAGCACATTTGCTGCCAAAATAGCTGTTTCCATAAAATCTCCTTTCGCTCTCTATTAAAGCAAATGCCATGCCAAACCTCTCTGTATTTATAACGCCTTTAATTACAATATGTTATTTGATTGAAGATTTGCTATTGCGGCAGGGGAAAAGAAAAATTTGCCTATGGACAGGAAATTTTTAGAACAAAGACTTGATTTTAGACGGGACATACAGAGCTTGTCCTGAGCGAAGTCGAAGGAATAAAGCAGGATAAAAAATATTCAAAAATAATCCTCTCAATCCTGTCAAGTTTTTATAATTTCTTCTGGATTCTGGATTCTGAATTCTATATTCTTATATTCTATGAGGAATATAGCCCTATTCATAAGCACACACGAAACATTGCGGGCAGAGAAATTTTTAGAGGCAGGCGGCATCGTCTTCAAAACCGTTATAAAGCCCCGCAATATTACATCCGAATGCGGCATGGGATTGGAATTCGACAGTAATGATAAAGATAGGGCATTAAAAATATGCCAACAGAATAATTTAAGATTGACAGGTATATTCCTCTTAAAAAGTGACGGCTCTTGGGAAAAAATCTAACACATCTATATATCCTTGCATAATTAAAGCGACATAAAGTGTCATTGCGAGGAGCGTCAGCGACGAAGCAATCTCTTGATTTACCAACAGGTTTAGATTGCTTCGCTGCCGCTCGCAATGACAAACTATTGATGCGTTATCTATACAAGGCTATATAAAACCCCCCTTAAATAAAAAAATCGCTAATATTAAAGTTATTTTGTTTTTTGCCGATATTAAAGATAGGGAGTTTTTTAATTCATATTAAATGTTATTCATGAATCAATTCTATAGGCAATATCGGCATAGATATTGATTTCTTGAGTTTAAAAAAGGAGGTGATTAAAATGGCAACGGTTGGAGCCGTATCGAACAAAGGACAATCTCAGAATTTAGCCCAGGCAATGAGGGGCGAGCAAAAGGATCAGGCAAGCCAGACGCAGAAGAAGCAGACAAAGAGAATCGAAAAAAGGCAGAGCCAGGCAGTCGAGAAATTGACTGACGCTTCCGAGCAGCCAAAGAGCACAGAAGAGTTAAAAAACAGAAACCAAACAGCAAAGGCAAGCGCATCGAAGATGACTGCCAAAGGGGCAAAGCTGGATAAGGTGGCGTAAAAAGAGTTTAGGGATTAACGAAAGTTGTCATTGCGAGGGCGCAGCCCGAAGCAATCTCAAAAGAGGATTGCTTCGCCTTCGGCTCGCAATGACATACCCATATAAACTACAGTAAAATTATTTATGCCGTTCACTATAACTCTTTATGATAAATAATGTCTCGTCATATCTGAATTATCAGGGACACGGCATGATCGAGCGGTATCCCAGGGATTTGAGCATCTCCTATGTAACCGCCCATGAGATGAGACATGCCGTTCATAACGACCTTACCGCCCTCGCAAAAAAATTAGATGTGGAGCAGGATATTTCCTATAAGGTCTCAATCTCCGGTGGAAGATTGATTGCTTTGCAAGGCAAGACAGAGGCTGATTTCAAAAAAAAAGAAGCCCAGGGGCTTTCTTCTTTAGCATCGAAAGAAGCCTCTCCTTCCGCTAAAGACGAGCTCGAAAGCTATCTAAAAGTAACACGGTTAAATCGTCTTAAAGACAGCTATGAGGAACGATTAAGGGAGATAAAGAATGTGGCAAGGGGCAAGCCTGCTCCTGCAAGTAGTAAGCAGGGGGGACAAGGGGCAAGGGATAATAATAATTTTATTTTAAAATCGGAATCATTGGATAAAGATGCAGGACAGATTATCACGGATAACACGCCATCCGATAACTCCGTTAAAAGAGAGATGGAGAAGCTGAGGCTGCGGAACGAGATAAAACTGATTGACGACCGTATCGGCGATATAGAAGACAGAAAAATATTGAATGAGATGATAGATGAGTCGAGAGCCGGGAGCCGGGGGTCGGAGGCAGAGGGTCGGGGATCGGAAGAAAATCATACGGATTTCATAAAACTGAGGAACGGCATAAGCGATGTCGTTGCCGGTTCTTTTTGGTTCATGGAAAGAGGTGTCCCGGGTGTAATCCTTATTGACGGCGCAGGCTCGGCAGTAAAGGCAAAAGATACTTTGAAAGAATTGGAAAAAACACCTAACAATTCACAGATTGCCGATAAAATCAACTTCGGGTCAAGGTTTCTCAATCTCAAAGATTCGAGCTTCGACGACCTGTCAAAAAATCTCTCGTCTCTGGGCGTCAGTTCTCAATCCCTTTCAAATAAAGAGAGCTTTAATATCCATAAAGGCATCTCATCAAACAGCGATATAGCCGATGTTCGCACAGGCTTTGGAAGCCCTAATGGAATATATAAAATAAAGGCGGAACAAACGGCGTCAGGGCATCGGATTGCGTCAAACGAATTCTCAGACCCTTATAAATCGCTTAATCTGCCGGGAAACTTTACTATAAACGGTTATACAATATCCGTAACTGCCTCGGATTCGCTCGCCGATATAAAGGATAAGATAAATTTCGGCGAAGATATAAATAAAAATGGGGGATTAGACCTGTCCGAAGATTTGAATAACAACGGGGCTATTGACAGCTTTTTCGTTAAAGGGGTAAAGTCGGGCGGCGTCTACATAGGCTCCGTATCGATATTCGAGGATATAGATTCGAACAGGCAGCTCGATTCGAGCGAGGACATCAATAATAACGAAAGACTGGACGGCGGCAGCGGCCGGATAAATGTTACTGCATCAATAGAAAGAAACAGGCTTATGCTTACCGCCACACTTCAAGGAGATAAAAAGATAAGCCTGACAGATACGGATGGAATACTCCTTTCGCTCGGTTTTTTTCAATTGGACGGAAAGGGCGTATCCGTGCAGAAGGAGCAGCAACTCTTAGCAACAGGGGAAAATCTGAATAAAGAGCCTCAAAAAGCCGTAATAAGCGTAAACGGAATAAAATATGAAAGAAATACAAATAACATCAACGATATAATCCCGGATACCGCCATAAATATTAAAAAGGCATCGGACTCGGATATAACGGTTACAATATCGTCGGACATCGATCGGGCTTTAAATAATATAAAAGGTTTTGTTAATAGTTTTAATAACACATTAAAATTTATAAACGATCAGATTGCATCGGACAGGATGCTGAATAAAGACCCTGCAGTTCAGAATATAAGAAAAGATATGGTTGATAATGCCTATAATGAAATACAGTCCGATGACGGAAGCAATCGCATATCCGAAATAGGCATAGAAAAGGACAAAAGCGAGAAGAGAAGCTTTAATCAGGTTTCTCTGACAAACCTCCTCAAAAATCTAAAGGAGCATCTTGCCGCTCCCCCTTCCAAAGGAGGAAACTCGATATTTGCCGGCCTCGATGAGGTGGGTATAACATCCATTGAAAACGACACTATGAAGATTAACGAAGACAGGCTTAAGGAGTCATTGAAAAATAATATTGACGGCTCGTATAAAATATTATCCGGAGCCGGCGGCAGCGTAACCAATAGGCTTAAAAGTCAAATGGATTCTGCGCTCAATCCAAAGACAGGAGCTATAAAATTCAGGAAGGATGTGATAAGCTATTACATACAAAATCAAAATGTTGTAAGGGATTTCTTGAAGGACAAACAAACCATATCCCAGACAAAAATAGAAGGCAAGTCAAAGACAACCGTGCTGTCGAAGGTCGCATAATGGGCAAAGACATAATTAATTATCTCAAAGAGGAATTAGATTGTTACGAAGCCATACTTTCTTTAACCAGGCGACAAAGAGATGCCTTGATAAAGGGCAAAGATAATGCAATCGGGGAAATAATTAAAGAAAAGGATATATTGATTAATAAGGTTAAGGAGATTGATAAAAATATCGAACGGCTATCAGCCGTCGGCTATCAACCGTCAGTAAAATCTTTAATGGAGAAAATAGAAACGATATTAAGGGAAACTGTTGAGATAGAAAATGAATGCAGAAGAATAATAGTAAATAATATGAACAGCCTGTCTAACGACATAAAGGGGCTGGGCAAGGGGAAGCAAATAGCGCGCGGATATTCTGAAAAGGGTATCTATACCCCCAAGTTTATAAGAACAAAAACTTAGTTTCACCACAAAGACACAAAGGTCACAAAGAAGAAAGGAGAAAGTGAGAAAGAAAAAAATATTTTTCCTCCATTTCTCAATTATCTTTTTCTTTTTTATTTCCTTTGTGTTCTTTGTGGTGAAAGGGTTTTATAAAGAGGCGAACGATTATGCCGACTATAAGCAGTGTGCAAAATATCATTACAGCCTACAGCCAGCAATTGAAGTTTAAAGAGAGGCTCGCATCCGCTAAAAAAATCGAGACACAGCAAACTCAAAAAGACAGCGTAACCATCTCTACTGATGCGAGGAGGCTGTTTGAAGAAGCTATGGCTTTAAAACATAGTCCGGTTGAAAGCGAAAACCATGCAGGTGCCGAAAAAGCCAATGATAACGATACCGACGGAGATTCGGAGACAACACACCATGAATAATTATTTCTTCTGCTCTTCTGCCGGCTGTTTTGGAGGCTTTTTCTTGACAATCTGCTCGCTGATTCGAACTGCCGTTGCGGGATTTATATTGCTCAATATCTTTGCGGCGCTCTTGCCTTTCATCCTCGACAATATCTGTATGGTAATATCCCTATCGAGTTTTTCGATCTGTGCGGCGGCTTCGGCAGGAGGCATAGTGCTGTAAACCTTTACAAGATGGTTAATGCTCTTTTCTTCCAAATCCTTTCTCAATGTTATTAATTTTTCTATATCCGACTTAATGGCTGCCAGTTCATTCAGCTTCTGCTGGATGCTCTGCTGAATCATATTTAACTGTTCTTCTTTTAGTTTAATCTCGTTCTCCTTTTTTGCCAGTTCCTCTCTCTTCTTTTCGAAAGACTTCAACAACTCAAGGTCAATCTCGGACTGTGCCTCTGTCTTGTTCTCCGATGCAGGCTGTTCCTGGCTTTTTTCCGCAGAAGGGGCTTCGGCCTTCTGCTGTGCATAGGATGGAGAAACAAGGGGTATCTCCTTTCCATACCAAAGGAGAGTCAGTCCCGCCTTTAGCGATATAACCGCTATAAAAATTATTCCGATTTTTTTATTCAGCATATCTTTCTCTCGAAAATCTGTTTACTGCTATTTCGTCGAGGAATCTCTGCTCTTTAATATCGATTTCTTTTTTATATTCAGCCAGCCCTCTCTCTTTAACGACCTCCAATATTTTCCTGTTCTTCATGGCTTCGATTACTTCCGTCAGTTTCCTGTCAACCATTACTTGACGCTCCTTAATGACCTGCCTCTGATTATTTATCCTGACTTCCAATCCATCGAGATAGCTGAAGTATAACTTAACATCCTCGATATTCAAAAATGAAGCAGCGCCGTTACCGCCTCTCTGCACCATGCCTAACTCTTTTATATGGCTGTCCCTCTCATCTTCCATTGTTTTAAGCTTATCCTCTTCGGCTGACAACTGTCTTTTAAGCCCGGATAACTCTTTAAGCAGATTATCCTCGATTGTCTTCCTGTAATTCAAAACCGGTTCGAGTCTGAAATTAAACATACATTTAAAAGGTAAAGAGGCGAAAAGGTAAATAGGTTAATAGGCAAGCCTTTTTACCTTTTAACCTCTTAGCCTTTTAGCCTGTAAATAGGGATTTTAATGATTCGATACTCTCGTTAAAATCCGCTCTCTCCTCTATCCCCTGGATAAGGTATTTATTTATCCTGTCTACCATATTTACGGCATAATCGATTTTAGGATTGCTGCCCTTTACATAAGCTCCGATATTTATAAGGTCTTCCGCTTCTTTATATGTGGCAATAATCTCCTTAATCTTATGCGCAAGATTCATCTGCTCTTTTGATACTATATCTATCATCACCCTGCTTACGCTGTTCATTATGTCTATTGCAGGATAATGGTTATGGGCAGCAAGACTCCTCGATAAAATAATATGCCCGTCGAGTATCGCCCTCGTGGAATCCGCTATAGGCTCGCTTAAATCATCCCCTTCTACAAGAACCGCATAGAGACCCGTAATGCTTCCTCTATCCGATGCAGTCCCTGCCCGCTCTAAAAGCTTTGGAAGAGTTGCAAAAACAGAAGGCGTATATCCCTTTGTCGTAGGCGGCTCTCCTATGGCAAGTCCAACCTCTCTTTGCGCCATGGCAAAGCGTGTTACAGAATCCATCATCAAAATCACATCCATCCCCTTTTCTCTGAAATATTCCGCAACGGCAGTGGCAATAAAGGCTCCGCGCATCCTTATAAGCGGCGGCTGGTCGGATGTAGCCGCAACTATCACCGACCTCTTCAACCCCTCTTCCCCAAGATTCTTCTCTATAAAATCCTTTACCTCTCTTCCCCTCTCTCCGATAAGGGCGATGACATTCACATCCGCATTTGTATTCCTCGCTATCATACCCATGGTAACGCTCTTTCCGACTCCTGTTCCCGCAAGTATGCCCAGCCTTTGTCCTTTGCCGCAGGTAAGAATGCCGTTGATTGCCCTTATGCCGAGGTCGAGAGGCTCGCTTATCCTTTTCCTCTTGAGAGGATTAATAGGAGCGGCATATAAGGGCTGCTCGATTCCTGTTCGAATCCGACCCTTTTCATCGATAGGATTTCCAAGCCCGTCTATTACTCTTCCCAGCAATTCATCGGATACCTTTATGCTCGCCCTTTCTCTCCTTGCAACAATCAGATTTTCCGGTCCTATCCCTCTTGTATCTCCGAGAGGCATAAGAAGAATACTTTTGTCCCTGAACCCCACCACCTCTGCGCCTATAGGCTGGAGTTTCCCCTTTGGATATATATCGCAGAGCCCCCCGATAGATGAATCCGGACCGTTTCCCTCAACTACCAGTCCAACCACCCGTATTACCTTCCCGTTAATTTTTATGGGATTAGTCTCTTTCAAGGCATGATGATACTTTTTAAAATCGATGGATGGAAACATAAAAAGTTAAGAGTGAAGAGTGAAGAATTAAGAGTTAAGAGTTTTTCATTCTTAACTCTTCACTGCTTTCAGTGAGTGTTTTATCTCTTCTATCTGATGACCTATCCTTGCATCTATATTGCCGAAATTAGTCTCGACCGTGCACCCCCCTCTTTCTATCGAAGGGTCGCCGTCTACGGTTACATTTTTAAGTCCGTTAAACGAGCTAAGAATATCGGTTTTTATCTTTCTTGCCTCTTCCAAATCTTCGGGGTTTACCTTTATGGCAATTTCTTCTTTTCCGGTTATGCCGGCAACCGCCGCCTTTATAGTATTCAAAACCATCTCCTTATCCGAAGCAATTTCCCGGTGTATAACCTTTTCTGAGACTGCAAGAATAAGCTCTAACATCTCCGATTCCATTGTCTTATATATATTCTCTTTTAATCCGCTCACCTCGGTTAATATCTTTTTAACGGTTTCGACAACCGGAGAAACCGTTTTTCTCCCCTCTTCGATAGCTATCCTTTTTCCCTCTTCAAATCCCTTTTCATAAGCCTCTTTTTCGATCCTCTCTGCCTTAAGTTTTGCCTCTTTTAAATATTTTTCGCCCTCTTTTTTTGCCTCTGCCTCTTTATCTTCCCTTTGAGCCGCAAAGCCGAACCCCCCCCTGCTGAAATCGCTCTTTTTCTTCTGCTGCTCCATTTTTTCGAATGAGGGTTCCTCTTTTTTCTCCTTGCGGACATATTTCATCTTTTCGATATCCGCAAATTGAAAAGGCTTAATATCATCTTTCCTCAATTTTAATACCATAAGCTATTAATTCCTAATTTCCAATTTCCAATAAAAAAAATAAAATTCCTCAATTGGTAATTGGTAATTGAAAATTTTCTATACAAGTTCCTCCCCTGCCCCTCCTATAACTATCTTGCCCTCTTCTTCTAATTTTTTGGCAACCTTTAAGATATTCTGCTGCGCCTTTTCCACTTCGCTGAGCCTTTGTGGCCCCATAGCTTCAAGATCTTCCTTCATCATCGTTGCAGCCCTCTCCGACATATTGGCGAATATCTTCGCCTTAAGAGACTCGCTGGCTGTTTTCAAAGCTATAAGCAGGTCCTGACTGCTCACATCTTTCAATATTGTCTGCATCCCCCTGTCGTCAACCTTTATAAGGTCTTCGAATACAAACATCAGCTTCCTTATTTCCTCTGCCAGATCGGGATTGCTGCCCTCTATCTCCGAGATAATTCTGGCTTCTGTAGTATGGTCTAACTGGTTCAGTATTTCAGCCACAGACTTAACCCCTCCTATCTTGCTCCCCTCTACAGCGCCTGCGCTTCTAAACTCCGCTGCCAGCGCCTCGTCCAGCTCTTTTATCACGCCGGGCGGTATACGCTCCAGAACCGCCATCCTGAATGTTACTTCCGACTGAAATTTTTCCGGCAATTCCTTTAAGACTGCGCCTGCGTGAGTCGCTTCAAGATGTGCAAGAATAATGGCACAGGTCTGGGGATGCTCGTTTCTCATAAAATTTGCTATGGTCTTGGCATCGAGGATACGAATGGCATCGAGGCCGCCGCCGCTTTCCTCTTCGCCTGTAAATGCCATCCTTTCCATCAACTCCTGCACCCTCCACGGCTCGAGCGCCTTCTCGAGAACCTTCTTTACATAGTCCCTGCCTCCGACTACCAGTCCGCCCTCGCCCGAAGATATCTCTTTATAAAACTCCTCAGATACATTATCTATGGCATCGGAGCTGACGCTCGCAGCCCTGGTCATATAATTCCCTATCAACTGGATGTCCTTATCGTCAAGATTCTTTAGAACCTGTGACGCCAGCTCGTCGCCCAGAGATATTAAAAGCACTGCCGCCTTTTCAGGACCAGTAAGTTTTTCAGCCATTTATTTTCTCTCCCTCAACCATTTTCTCAAGAGTTCCGCAGCCCTGTCAGGATGCTCGGTCGTGAACTCATGAACCCTATTTCTGAACTCTTCCTTTGTAACCTTTGGAGGCGTAGGCATCTCGGCCATTGCAGCCTCCAATTCAGCCACTGTCTTAGGTATTTCGGCCGGAGCCATCTCAGCGCCGATTCTGGTCAGCCACTGCAGCAGCGGTCTTATTACAAATATGAAAGACAGGGCTGCCACAACTCCTATCAACGAATATTTTATCACAGAGAGCCAGAACTGTCTACGAGCCTCAGCCTGCATCTCTCTCTTCTCCGCCATTATGTCTATTGCTTCAAAGGGGATATTCGTTACCTCGACTCTGTCTCCACGCTCCTGATTGAACCCTATGGCTGTCTTGACAATATCCTCATACTTTTTCATGTCTTCCTGGTTTCTCTGTATATACTTCCTTCCCTCTTCGCCCTTTTCCCCCTTCGTCTCCTCATAAGAGCCGTCAACCATAACAGCCACGGATAATCTTTTTAATTTGCCGACCGGCTCGATTACCTTTCTCACTACTTTATTTATCTCATAATTTATTGTCTCGCTTGTCTTTTGAGCCCTTGGCGGAGTTCCGGCAGTCTGCATCATGGGTATGGCGCCTGGTATATTGGATTGAACCCCCGGTATGCCGCTCGGCAGCCCTGCACCCTGAGAACTCTCCTCTGTCCTCTGTTCGCTCCTCGCCACCTGGCTGTCGGGGTCATAGTTTTCCTCCATCCTCTCCACCTGTGAAAAATCCATATCCGTCGTTACCCTGACAATAGCCTTATTTCTTCCGAGAACATCTTCGAGCATCGTCTGCACACGGGACTCTAATATCTTTTCAATGTTCTGCTGGTATTCCATCTGCGATGTAGTCATTTTGGCCGCCGGAGAAGCATCTCTTCCGCCGGATAAAATATTTCCGTGCATATCCACTACGGTTATATCGGCGGCATCGAGCCCTTCGATAGAACTCGCAACCAGATGGACAATGCCCTGAACCTGATTCTCCTTAAGCCTCTTGCCTGCCCTCAATTTCAAAATTACGGAGGCAGTGGTTTTTTTCTGGTCTTCTTTAAATAAAACCTTTTCCGGAATAACTATATGAACCCTCGACTGCTCGACCTCCGCAAACTGGTTTATAGTCCTCGCAAGCTCTCCCTGGAGGGC
>Ga0114944_1000127_pt1 | contig 17836 bp, 17 predicted proteins | sample OV2TP2_FD_89582 | JGI IMG/M metagenome (GOLD analysis project Ga0114944, IMG submission 89582) | Hot spring microbial communities from Beatty, Nevada to study Microbial Dark Matter (Phase II) - OV2 TP2 | ecosystem: Environmental > Aquatic > Thermal springs > Hot (42-90C) | place: USA: Beatty... | reverse complement strand
TTATTAGGTAATATGTAACATACATGGATACAATAAATGTTCAAAAGGCGCAGTGGGTTTTGCGTATTGCCGTTGCCGGCGAATTTATTGGTCACGGCTTTTTTGCCCTACAGGGCAGAACAGCGTGGGTGGAATGGTTTTCTATTTTCGGTATTACTGATCCGCAAACGGCCGCAACCATTCTTTGGCTTGTTGGTTTGTCTGATGTTATTCTGGGCATTTTAATTCTCATAAAACCCGTTCGCTTGGCCCTTCTCTGGATGGCGTTTTGGGGTTTCTGGACTGCTTTGATGCGCCCCATCGCGGGCGATTCAATATTTGAATTTATAGAACGATGGACAAACTGGGGCGCGCCGCTTGCGTTGTTGCTGCTTCGCGGATACCCGCAATCATTTCGTGAGTGGTTGCGTTAATTTTTATTAACTGTATGAAATACCAAAAACGCGCTGCAACAAATATTGCAATTGTTTTGGCAACTGTCATTGCAGGCGTTTTTTTATATGCGGCGTACGGTACGCCGGCGGATGTGGTTTCTGTTACGCTGGAAGATGGGCTTTCACGGGAGGAAATAGCCGCGAAATTTGCCGTGGCATATGCATGGCCGCCAGAACGGCAAGAGGAATTTTCCCGCGCGCTCTATGGCATCCAGTGGGATGCATTTAATGATGAACTGGCGGAAATTATGGCACGGGAATATGGATGGGGTGGTGCGGAACGAGAAGAGTTTCTTATTCGCGGAGCATCATTTTCAGAGCCGGAATTTGATCTTTTAGCTTGGGCGTACGTCCCCGATACGTACGTGTTCCCCCCCATGCTGGAACCTTCGCAAGTCGCGGCCATATTGGTGGATCGTGTTGCAAAAAAACATGCCGACGCAAGCGCATTTTTGGAAACAATACTTGATGAAGATGTGCGTGTCCGCATTGCTGGCGTGATTAAACAGTCGGTTTCGGCCTTGCTTCCCGATCTGATACCGTATCCGCCGCAGAGCATTGGGTTGCGTACGAGCGAAGAGGGGCGCGTGCTTTTGGTGTTTGATACAACCTATTATAATATAGGGAGGGGCGCGTTTGAACTGGTGGCGGATCCCATGACCGCGGGCATAGCCGCCGATATAGAAAGAAAAATCTTTCAGCGGATTTATCAGCGGGATGGCATGGCAGCGCAGCAGCGCTTGGTCGGCACATTCTTATGGCACGAAGAGCATTTGCATTATCATTTCAGCGACTTTGTGGAATACCGACTGGAGTATCTTGATGACGATGTGGAGAATAGCCCCTACCGTGTTTACGAGAAGCAAACATTTTGCGTGCGGGATGTCAGCCGCATAGATGGAATTTCACAAGGTGAAGCCCGATATCTTGTGTGCGGCAAAAACAGGCAGGGCGTGTCGGTTGGATGGGGTGATACGTATTTTCATACATACGGGAGCCAAAATTTTGACATTACGGCATTTCCGTCCGGCAGGTACAAACTTTCATTCATCGTAAACCCGGAAAACAAATTTGAAGAGGTGTCGCGCGAAAACAACATAGCAAGCGCAATTATTGTTATTGCTAAGGAAGCTGGTACGGTAAAGGCAGGAGAATATGTGCCGCCGGAGCGTCCCGGCATTGAGCATGTAAATAAGGAACAATAAAAACGTTGTCATTGCGAGTCCCGGTGTAACCGGAATTGTGGATAGTCCGGTTCGGCACGTTCCGGATGATGTGATATAATGAAAAGACTGGTATTACCAATTGTCTTTCTAATTGCGCTCGCCGCGGGCGGATTGTTTTTTCGCGGATGGTTTACAGCGGAAGCGCCCGGGGAAGGTGATGCGGTGGTACCCGGTGTTACTTTTGATGATGGTATCACGGCGCCGCGGGGAGTCATACAACCGCTGGAAATGGTCGCGGAGAATCTTCAGATTCCCTGGGAGGTTGCGTTTTTGCCTGCCTCGCCGGAAGGCGGGTTGAGTGGCGATATGCTGATTACGGAACGGCCGGGAACACTTAAACGCATCGGGAACGACGGGCGGACATATACCATAGAAGGCGTGGAGCATGTCGGCGAAGGAGGCCTTTTGGGGATGGCGCTTCATCCGAATTTTGCTGAAAAATTCTGGATATATCTTTATCTTACCACGGAGACGAATACCGGTCTGGTGAACCGCGTGGAGCGGTATCGATATGATACGGACAGGCTTTCTCAAAAAACAATAATCATTGACGGCATTCCGGGCGCGCGCTTTCATGACGGCGGGAGAATTGCGTTTGGCCCGGACGGGTATCTTTATATAACAACGGGTGACGCGGGAAATTCGGATGTAGCGCAAGATACAAGCTCGCTTGCGGGAAAAATTTTGCGCGTGCAGGACGACGGCGCCGTTCCGGCAGACAATCCGTTCGGCAACGCGGTGTATTCCTATGGGCATCGGAACGCGCAGGGCCTGGCGTGGGACCGCAATGGCAATTTATGGGCTACGGAACACGGGAGATCCGGCGTGCTTTCGGGTTTAGATGAAATAAACCGTATTGAAAAGGGCGCAAACTACGGCTGGCCGGTGATACAGGGAAGCGAGCAGCGAGAGGGGATGCGTTCCCCCGTGGCGCACTCCGGCGCGGATGTAACATGGGCGCCGGCGGGCGCGGCGTTTATAGGCAACTCTCTCTTTTTTAGCGGATTGCGCGGAGAGGCGCTGTACGAAGCGCGCGTGCAAGAGGATGGAACGATGTTAATTGTTGCGCATTTCCAGAATGAATTCGGCCGCATACGCGCGGTTGTCGCGGGTCCCGACGGATTTCTCTATATAACAACATCCAATACCGACGGCCGCGGCAATCCGTTCCCCGGGGATGACAAAATAATCCGCATTGATCCGCGGATGTTGTTGTAATAGCGCACAATATGAAATCGCACTCTGGCGACCCGAACGCCAATTGGCGGTCGGGTCGCCAAAGCACAATGAGCGCTATTTCATACTGTGCATTCTATATTCATCGGATAGTTGTTTTATTTTGCATTACGAACTGCGTATGGTATCATCAAAAAATTACTAGTAGTAATAATAATACTATGGAACAAGAACCTTTTCGCAACGAAGAAAGAGAAGCGCCCGCTTCTTTAGAAGATCAAACGCCTCGTTCGCAGACGCCGTCCTTTTCGGCGCCGCCGCACGAGGAAAAAAAGCGAAGCCCCCTAAAATTAAAATGGATACTAATAGCGGTATTGGCGATTATAATTATTGCCCTTTTGTATATGTTCCGCGGCGCGTTTATTGCGGCAACGGTGAACGGTACCCCGATAAGCAGATTAGCAGTGGTGCAGGAGATGGAGCGGCAGGTAGGGGCGCAGGTGTTGGATTCGCTCATCAACCAGGCGCTTATTGAGCGCAAAGCCGCGGAAGCGGACCTGGACGTTACGGTGGAAGACATCAAGAAAGAAATCGCGCTTATTGAAGAAAATCTCTCTACCCAAAACACCACGCTTGATGACGCATTGGCGCAGCAGGGTATGACGCGCGCGGACTTGGAGCGGGACATTCGGTTTCGTAAATTGGCCGAGATGTTGGTGGAGGACCGTGTTGCGGTGTCTGAAGAGGAGGTGAATATCTATTTGGAACAAAACAAGGAATTTCTGCCTCCGGAAGAAGATGAAGCAGTTCTTAAAGAGCAGGCACGGAACATGCTCCGCCAGCAAAAGTTTTCCACCGCATTCCAGGAGTGGCTCACTGCGGCAAAAGCGGAAGCGGACATCTCGTATTGGAAGGAGTATTGATTCTTATGTACTGTGGATAACATAATTGCGTAGAGATATCCTATGCTGATATTATAAGAGCATAGGAATTTTCTATGTCCAGCATTGCTCTCATTATAAGTGTTTTAGTCCTGTTTTTTGTTTTATCTCTCAAAAAACGTGTTCGGCATTTGGAAGATGTTTTGGTGAATCGCGGCATAGCGTTACGCGAGGAAATAGTATATGAAGTAAAAGCAGCACCGCCGCCAACTCCCGTAACAGCTCCGCAGCCGGCATTGTCAGAACGATCTGACGTATTTGGGAAGTTAGTGGATTGGCTACGTGAAGAATGGCTAGTAAAGCTTGGCGCTTTGTTGTTGCTTATCGGTTTTGGTTGGCTTGCGCGCTACGCGTTTTTGAATAATTGGATTGGTCCGGCCGGACGCATTACGCTTGGATTATTGGGCGGTGTCGGCTTATTGATAACGGGTTGGTGGCGCATCCGGACACATGTTCACCAGGGAAGCATATTTTTATCATTGGGTTCCGGCGTTATTCTTGTTACTATCTTTGCAGCTCGTTTTCTCTATGGCTTTTTTACGCCGTCATCCGCGCTTACCGTTATGTTTTTGAGTACGGCGTTTGTGGCGTTTGCCAGCGTGCGGTTTCGCGTGCCGTCTCTTTCGCTGGTCAGCATTGCGCTTGCCGGAGCAGCGCCTCTCCTTACTCATGCGCCCACTGCTGATTATATCGGATTGTTTGCCTATGTATTTATTGTGGTAACAGGCGTGCTATGGATAGTTGCGATTACAGGGTGGCGTTTTCTTACATTTGCGGCGTTGGTCTTGGTTTCGTTCTACAGCGTATCTCACGTGATTGGTAATGTTTCAAAAGATATTGACGCATTGCTCCTCTTTGCATACGCGTTTACCGGACTTTTCTTTATAACAAGCATGATAGGCATTCTACGCGCGCCCGTCCGCGATATAAAAGGGGATATCATCACGGCGGCAGGGATCGGTTTGTTTTTGCTTGCCTGGATATGGCAAGCGGCTCCCGGGGAGTGGCAGAGCTTGTTGTTGTCGGCGTGGATGGTTGTATTTGCCGCAGGCGCTTTTCAAGCATTGCGCATTACCCGCATGCAGTATCCATTTTATAGTTATGGCGGCGTGAGCATCGTGTTATTGGGCGCTGCATTGGCGGCGGAACTTGACGGCGCCATGCTTGTCATCGCGTTTACGCTGGAAGCGGCCCTTATCCCGCTTTTAATGTACTCGGTATTAAAAAATGTACGCGCCGCGTTCTTATCTGCTGCTCTTTTCATAGTGCCGATAGTTCTCTCCGTGGAAAGTCTGCAGGCGCGCATATGGCGGACAATTGTTTTTCACGAACATTTTTTCGTACTTCTTTTACTTGGCATTTCTCTGGCGGGGATCGGATATCTCTTTAGCTCATTTCGTGATAAGCGCTTTTTTTATGTTCCCGTTTCGTTTATGGTCGGCGGATCGTTTTATATATACGCGCTCGCATGGTTGAGCTTGCATGCCGCGCTGGAAAATGACGACCTTGCCGTAATGACAGCGCTTGCGCTCTATACGGTTATCGGGTTGGTTGCGTATTTTGGGCGCGTGGGCGCGGATGAATTTGTTCCCGCCATGCGCGCATATGGCGCCGCGCTTCTTGGATTTGTAGTGGCACGCTTGTTGCTCATAGACGTCTGGAAAATGGCGTTGACGGGACGCATTATCACCTTTTTTGTCATCGGCACGCTTCTTATGAGTACGGCTTTTTTCTGGCGCAAGCGCCAAAAACCGCTAAACAATTTTTCAACGCAATCTGATTCGGATAAATTCACCATATGAAAAAAAATAATTTTTTACTTTCAGTATGCATTGTAGCAGTAATGTTTATTTTTATTGAAAACAGCGTTACGGCGCAAGCGCTTTCAATATCCGATGATTGGCCCTCTGACACAAACGCGATTCTTCGCGTATTTCGGCAGTATAAAAGCGTAGAAGATATTGCGATACAAGTTCCTACGGTAGTGGAAGTGCCGTTTGAACAGAACGAAGCATTCGCGCGATCCACGTTTGCCGTATTTAATAACACGACTAAGCAGACGTTTGAGCCGTATGTTTTTCATCACGCGGCACCTGTTGTTCCCTTGACCGCGGCCGCAACATATGCGCGCCAATCGGCACAACGCATGGTTGATGGAGATGAGCGAACATATTCGGAATTTCTGGTCTCGGAAGACGCGCGCGGGGAGACGGTGATAACCGTTGTGAGCGCGGAACCCATTACTTCATCTTCAGTTTTGTTTTTGTTGGATAAAAATGTCGCGCTTCCCGTTTCAGTTGAAATTCGCGCTTTTGTGGAAGGAGAGGAGAGAATAGTGCTTGCGCGGCGCGAAATGAAGAATGCCGCCGTATTGTTTCCGCCCACGGAATCTGCGCGATGGACTATATCTTTTTCATATGCGCAGCCACTCCGTATAGCGGAAATTCGTTTTTTGGAGGAACTCGGCACTGGAGCGCGTGTGCAGGGCATACGGTTTCTTGCGCATCCGGGCGAATCGTATCGCGTGTATTTCGATCCTGACAGTTACATCATTGTGCCAACCCAGGAGGGAGGAAACCTGCTTGCTGATGAGGGAGTATTGCGGCTTGCGCCCGTGCCATCGCGGCAAAATCCTCTTTATCAGCCCTCTGATAGCGACGGAGACGGTATACCGGATTTGTTTGACAATTGCGTTACGGTACCGAATTCAGATCAGGCAGATGCGGATCGAAACGGCCGCGGCGATGCCTGCGACGACTTTGATCGCGATGGAGTTATAAATAGCAAAGATAATTGTCCGAACAACCCAAATAGGGACCAGCGTGATGAAGACGGCGATGGCATCGGCGACGCATGCGATGAAGAGGAAAGCAGGCTTACGGAAAAATACGGCTTTATCCCATGGATTGGCATGGGGGCAGCGGCAGCGGTGCTACTGGTATTGTTTGCCTATACGGCGCGCATGGGCGGCGAATCATTGCCTCTACCCGCAGATAATGCGGAGGGCAAACCGGATGCCAAAGAAGAATCAAAACATATCTGAATTTCGTTACTCACCGTATCTGAGAAGGTGTTCAGTACTATGATAAACAAAATTTCACGATCGTGAAAATCCGTTTATCAGTATGTTTTTGGAATATCATTGAATGTCAATTGAAATGCGATACAAAAATACTCTGTTTTTTTCCTGAATGGGCTGCCAGCCGGGGATGGGGAATTTGTGCGCGAGCACCAGCGTGCCCGGTTTTGCATTTTTTTGCAAAAGGCGGCCTACGTTGTTCATAAGAGAGGGCATACCGAAGATAGTAATAACATCATAGGGAGATAAGTCTTCCTGCCAAAAGTTTTTCCGGTACACAAATACGCGGCGCTGTAAACGCGCGCGCCGCGCCCGCGCCCGCGCTACAAGCGTTAAGAGCGGATTAAACTCAAACCCGTGCGCTTCCGCGCCGCGTTTTGCAAAAGCAATACAAATGCGCCCGTCGCCACAGCCCAAGTCGCATATGCGCTTTCCGGAAACGTTGCCGGCAAGCTCTATCATAGTTTCTACAGCGCGGGAAGAGGTAGGCACATAGGGTATTGCTCTTTTCCGCGGCAGAGCATAGAGGGCGGTTATATAGAGAAAAACGAGAAGAGCCACAATTAGTATGCCCTGAATTCCGATGACGATAGGCAAAATAATCATACGTATTCCGCGAGTTCCCGCATTTTGTTTTCAACCGTAATAACTCCTTTTAGTATATTCTCAAGCACGATCAGCGGCAGATAGACTGCATACGCGAAGAGTGCGAGCGTTGCGTAGGGAAATAGAAAAGCGCTCGGGGCAAGCATGCGCTCAAGCGTCACGGCGGCGGCAAATAGCATGATTGTCAGAAAAAAATCCTGGAATTGGTGGAATGGCTTCAAGGCCGCGTGCAGCAGAGCATGCCGCGCACGGAGTTCCGGTATGCCGGAAGATGTCTCCGGAAGGCGAAGAATATCGCGGTGCTTTGAATATTTTTTGAGAAATATGCCGTAGTGGATATTGTGCGTGAGACGCAGAAAAATAGAAGCAAATCCGGCCCACATGCCGGCAAGAAGTATAAGCGACTCATGGTGTATAGTCGTGTCTTTCAGTCCCCACGCGAACGAAAGAAAAAAAAGCGGCGGGATGAGATAATGATTTATTTCGTCAAAGTAAATGCCCTTTAGAGAAAATATGCGCTTATAGCGCGCAAGTTCGCCGTCCACGCGGTCGAATAAAAGGTTGAGATAAAAAAGAAGCAATGCCGCGAGTTTCAAACGCCAATCGGGATGAAGAAGAAGCAAAGCGCCGCCCATGCCAAAAAGAATACTCAATAACGATACGGTATTCGGCGTCAAAGGGGTACCGAGAAGGATGCGCGTAATATAAATGGAGGGTCCGCGCTGGAACAAGCGATAGCCCCAGGGACGCTCCCGGCCTTCCAGTTTTTCTTTTTGCAGTTGTTCTCGAAGTTCTTTTATTGGTTCCATGTTAAAAATGTAAAATGTAAAAATCAAAATGTAAAATTTTTGTGCGAGCTTTGCTCGCAGATTATATATTTATTCCGGTGTAGCCGGAATACCTTAATTTTGAATTTTGATTTTTACATTTTGCATTATCTCAGTGTCCTTTAATCAACCCAACAGGCCGCAAATACGCTACCGGTTTTACAATCCCTGCATCCTCCAATTCTTTCGTAACCGCAAATAATCCTTCCGATGCGCGGTGCGATTCACGACGAAACTCCGGCTCTTTTCGCTTGCTGACAAGCGTGAAATGCGTGAAATCCGGTTTGCTCTTGCCTTCTTTCTCAAACTGCGAAATTGTTTTTCCAGCGGATGGCGTTGCGGAATGCATGGTTACTTCGGTATTATTCTGCCCGACACCGAGATAAGAGAGCGTGTTGAAACCCGCTATCATAACGGGCTTTCCGGGAAATACGCGCATGGCGTCCTGCCGGTGGACAATAAGTTTCTCGCCATCCATTTCCTCCTCCATTATGCTATTATGCGCCGCGTCCCACAAAAAAGATACTTTGGCACTTTTATTCTGCGGCATTGCGTCTATAATACGCCGCAGAAGGGTCGCGCGGAAGGCGTAGCCGTAATTGAGAGCTATTTTTATTGATTGCATAAGGCGGCGCCCTTCGGGTGAGTTGAGCGCGATAGCGGGAAACGGCATGCGGGAAAAATATGCGTGCCATCGCGCGCGGAAGTTTTTAATGCCTTCCCATGAGCTAAAATGGAAAAACAGTTTAAGCCAAAAGAGCGCTATTTTTTCAAACGATGTATTCTTTTCTCGTCTGCCAAAATACCGGCCGAGGTGATACGTCGCATGCCCGCCGCCGCCATGATACAAGAGAAGGATTTGATTTGCATGTAACCCCCATGCGCGTGCGGTATCTTCATCGATGATATTCTCTACATAATGAAATTCAAGAAAATGATTCCCGCCAAAATTATAACCCATTTCATGCAGGCCGTTTATCCAAGCGGAGCGGGGAACAAGACGGGAAAGATCCATACCGCGTTTTTCTTCCTCGGACAGCACGCATCCTCCATATTCCATCTGTCCAACCTCGGAGGTTGGACAATTGTAGCGACGAAGTGCGGCAGGCGCGCCGTGGAGAAACATATCGGCAAGTTCTTGTTTGGAGAGGTCGTATTTTGTTGCGGGCCGTTGGTAAAACCCGAACCATTGGAGCGCTGTTCTCCATCTGCCGATCCACGGACGAACGCCCGCGCGGAGATTTTTTGCAAATTCCCGCAAAAATTTTTCAGAAAAATCATCTTTTGTAAGTGATGTTTTAAATATGCTCATACCGCAATTCATAGCGGGGGCCGAGAGCTGGGGGATTATGACATCTCTAGTCGCCGCCACAAACTGCGGCGGGGATTCCAACCCGCTTTTAGGATGAATATTCGGCAGGCAAACCAACGGACGTGCCAAACTCGGCACATGGTTTCGCACGCGCGTAATCTTGTTCGTAACCTCTGTGTATGGCAGGTTATTGCAAGTAAAGGACATGGGAATATAACGTAATTGTAGCATATATTGATCTTATTTCCACTGAGCTGTTATACTATTTCATATGGCGAATTCAGAAATTAAAAAGCTATTGGATGAACAGAGAAAAACTTTCTCGGAAGATATGAAAGGTTATATTGGTACGCTTGTCGAGGATTTTGATAAAAAGATTGAGCTTATTGCGGAGCAGCATAAGTCTATTATGGATGTTTTGAAGGCACATACGCGTTAGATAAACGAAATCAAAAAACAAATAATGCTAATGAATGTGAAGATGACAGAAATAAATATTCGGCTTGGGCATGTGGAAGACGGTCTTCGCCGCAAAATTGACTACGAAGATTTTGAAAAACTGGAGAAACGCGTGGCACTTTTGGAAGCGCGAAAATAATTTTGAAAGTAAAAACCCCTGCACAGCGCGGGGGTTTATGGTATAAAAAGTAAAGACCCCGCGTGGAATGCGGGTCTTGGAGGAGGGATATGTGTTAGTTGCGGGCGAATTGGTGGTGCCTCTTGTTGGGGCAATGACCAGGGTCGCCATATTGACTATCTGGTTTCTTGATCAAATATGCCCCGCAGGGCCGATATGTTGACCCCGAGACGGCGGATTTCCGCCCCTGGATCAATAGATTCTCCCAACAACGGCTTTTGTTCATGTTCTCTTTCATAAAACCTCCTATGAAATTTCTAATCTAATGGGGAGTATAGCGTATTATTATTATTATGTCAAGTACTACCAGAAAAATCATTGTAAAATAAGGATATTTCCTTTTTTCCATAATTCATATCAATGATCCTAAAAAAACTAGAAATCTCCGGGTTCAAATCGTTCGGCAAAAAAGTTGAACTGGAATTTGACGCGCCCATTACGGCTATTGTGGGGCCGAACGGGTCGGGGAAGTCAAACGTGTCGGAGGCAATCCGGTGGGTTTTGGGCGAGCAATCTTTAAAATCGCTTCGCGGCAAGCGCGGAGAGGATTTAATTTTCCACGGATCAAATAGCGCCTCCCAACTGGGCAAAGCCCGCGTTGCTATCTCGTTTGACAACACGAGCCAAATATTTCCGCTGGATTTTTCGGAAGTTACCGTCTCGCGCGAAGTATATCGCGACGGCGCAAATGAATATCGTCTGAATGATTCACAAGTACGCCTCAAAGACATCATTGAACTTATGAGCAACGTAGGCATCGGCGGGTCGGGGCATCACATCATAAGCCAAGGGGAAGCCGATCGCATTCTCTATGCTTCCGCACGCGAACGCAAAACCATGATAGAAGACGCGCTCGGTTTGCGGATATATCATAGTAAGCAAGCCGAGACGGAACGCAAACTTGCCGCCACGGAAGAGAACATGCGCGAGGTCGGCATGCTGCGCCGCGAGATCCAGCCGCACATGCGGTTTCTACGCGAGCAGGCGAAAAAGGTGGAAGCGTCCGAGAAATTGCGGCAGGAACTCATCGTGGCTCTGCATGATTATTTTTCCCGGGAAGAAGCTGTGCTCAAAGCGCATGAAGCCGCTTTACAGGAACGCGCGCGGCCGCTGAAAGAAACGCATGCCGCGGCAAACCAAGAAGTTGAGATTCTCCGCGCGAACGTAACGCATCGGCAAGACGAAACCATGCGCGGGCTTCCCGCCGAGTGGTCCGCGCTTTCGCGCCGTCTGGAAGAAATAGACATGGAACGAAGATCTTTGGAGCGGGATATCGGCCGTATGGAAGGGCAGCTGGCAGTGCTATCGCGTCCCGCGGTCAAGGGGGAATCGGGTCAAGCCACAAGCATTTCAAGCGAAGAAATAGGCAGGGAATATACCTCCATTCTCTCGCTGGTAGAACAAGCGCTTGACAGCGATTCACTTGATAGCGTACGCAAAGTATTGGCTAGATTAAAAACGCAAATAGAGTCTTTTCTTTCGCGCCTTACCGGAGGACCATCTGCTTCCGCATCGCATACCGGAGACGAGCAGGCAAACGTGGCAAAAGAACGGGACCATAAATTGCAGCGCGTGCGGGAGTTGGAAGAAGAGCGCCGACAACAACTTGCGGTAAAAGGTGCAATGGAAGAGCGTCAACAATCTTCTCACGCGTCTTTGACGGCAGACCAGAATACGCTCCGCCAAAAGCAGGAAGCATTGTTCCAAGTTCGCGATGCTCTGCGTACGCTTGAGGTGGAATGGGAACATATACGCATGCGGCAGGAAGAGTTTGCGCGCGAGCGGGAAGAAGCGCGTGTGTACGGCGATATAGTACACTTGGAAACCGGACGTCCAAGTGTATCTTGGCAGGGAAATGAACGGGGATACGGCGCGCAACGCTATCCAACGCTTGAAGATTAAACTGGAAGAAGCGGGGGGCATTAATCCGGAAGTGGTGCGGGAATTTAAAGAAGTGGAAGAGCGGGATTCATTTCTTGCCAAAGAATTGGATGATCTTCAAAAAACTGAAGTTTCCCTCCGAAATCTTATGCAGGAGCTGGAAGAGGAGCTGGGGCGCAATTTCTCCGAGGGGCTCAAAAAAATCAACGGCGAGTTCAACACTTTGTTTGAGTCAATGTTCGGCGGGGGGAGCGCTACATTAATGCTTATAAAATTACCGTCAAAAGAAAGTGAAGACAATGTAGAAGTTAAGCTTCCAAGTAAAGAAGAACTTGGAGTTGATATAACGGTTGATATTCCGCGCAAGCGCGTGAAAAATCTGGATATGCTCTCCGGCGGCGAGCGCGCGCTTACGTCTATCGCGCTGCTGTTCGCCATGAGTTTTGTCAATCCGCCGCCGTTTTTGGTGCTGGACGAAACCGATGCCGCGCTGGACGAAGCAAACTCGCAACGATACGCCGCCATGCTTACTAATTTGAGCGGCAAGACCCAGCTTATTGTTATAACCCATAACCGCGCCACCATGAAAGAAGCAGGTGTGCTCTATGGCGTAACGATGGGATCCGACGGCATCTCGCGCCTGCTGTCACTGCAGTTTGGGGAGGCCGCACAGGTCTCTGAATCTGTCAAACACTAAGTGTCTGACAATTGTGTATTTGACAGATGTCAGAAAAACGGGGTGCCGTTTGACTCATACTGTTTTGTATGATAGTATCATACAAAACAATTCAAGGAGGTTTAGCATGGCAAGAGAAAAGAAAGATGGCAACATGGTTTTCTATTGTCCTGCATGTCATACCGTAACGCAAGTTTCGGTTATCATCGGCATGCAGCCGTATGTCTGCCTTAAGATGGGCATGCCCGTATCCGTGCAAGCGCAGCAACAAAGTTTTCGGAGACAGGGGTGGGAAATTATAGAAGGCAAGGAAAAGTTGGTCAATGGCACAGAGGCCAAGCCGCGCCGGACAGAAAGATAGCATAAACCAGTCTTGCACTCAAGCCTGCCGCATGGTAGGCTTTTTCTATGCTTGTTATTCGCTTACAGAGGGTAGGAAAGCGCAACAATCCGGCTTACCGGGTTGTTCTTGTGGATTCCCGCCGCGGGCCGCAGAGCGGCAGCTTTCAGGAAATTTTGGGTTCCTACAACCCGCAGCACAAGGGCTCTTTGGCGCTTCAAAAAGAACGCATAGTCCATTGGATCTCTAAGGGCGCCCAGACGTCCGACACCGTACATAATCTGCTTGTGTCGCAGAGTATAATTAACGCCCCGAAGCGCAGCGTAGTACCGCCGTCTAAATTAAAGAAGGCGGTTCCGGAACAGGAAGTGAAAGCTGAAGCACCAACGGAACCGGTAGCGGCAGCTTGACTTGTCCTATAAGACATGCTATAATGTCAGCATAGTAAACAGAAATGGTCGAATTTCAGTATATTACAGGGACTAATGGAACGAAACATTCATGGAATTTTCCGATAAAGATTTCCTTGAATACGTCGTTAAAGCATTGGTAGACAGCCCGGATGCCGTAAAGGTTGACCGCAAGGTTGACGAGATGGGCGTTCTGTTGACGCTCAAAGTTGATCCGACCAATATGGGTCAGATCATAGGCCGCAACGGGAATACTGCCAAAGCAATCCGCACGCTCCTTCGCGTGGTAGGCATTAAGAACAATGCCCGCGTAAACCTCAAAATTGAGGAACCCGAAGGCGGACGCGTTGATAGAGATGGCGCACGTATATCAGGAGGTCGCAGAGGCATAGACGAAGTGGTAGATGATTTGAAATTATAAATCACTCGTAAACTACCCCACCAATATATTCATTGGTGGGGTAGTGAAAAACAAAAGGCCGTGCTACAGTGGTAGCACGGTTTTTTGGTTAATGCCGTTTTAGGAACATGAATCGGATTAGCTCAAGACTACCCAGAAATGTAATAATGGAAGCTAATCCAAACATGATTCTATCAATCATAGAGACATGGGGTGCATAGCCGGCTGCCACAAAGAGAAATACTGCGGTAATGCCAAGTCCAACAAGTGGACTTATTATAACCAGCAATGCAAAGAAAAAATGAAGAAAATAAGTCAACATGGCATATCACTCCCTTCGTCTGTTTGTTTAATACTTTATATATAATGCATCATACAGTCAACCATGCGCTTTGATATAATCACAATATTTCCCGAAATCATTAATGCCTATTTGAGCGAATCCATAATAAAACGCGCTTGTGAACGCGGGCTATTGGACGTGCATGTGCACAATTTGCGGAATTTTACGGATGACAAGCATCGGACGGTTGACGATAAGCCGTATGGAGGCGGACCGGGAATGGTGCTCAAAATTGAGCCAATAGTGCGAGCGGTAAACCATGTCAAACACTTAGTGTCTGACAATCTGTCAGACACTAAGTGTTTGACATTAATAACTTCAGCCGATGGCATACCGTTTGATGCAAAACAGGCAGGGCAATTTTCCAAAAAATACGGCCGCATAATTTTAATCGCGGGGCATTATGAAGGCATAGACGCGCGCCTGGAAAAAATTTTACGAGTTACGAGTTACGAGTTACGAGTTACACCTTTGTCAATAGGACCATTTGTATTAACAGGCGGTGAGTTACCAGCGCTTGTGGTGCTGGATGCCGTAAGCCGCCACATTCCGGGTGTTTTGGGAAAAGAAGAATCGTTGGAGGAACGGCGGTATGGCGTCGGCGTGCCTGTCTATACGCGGCCGGAAGTTTTTGAGTACAATGGGAAAAAATATAAAATCCCCGGCGTACTAAAATCCGGGGATCATAAAAGGATAGAAGAATGGCGAAGGAAACACAAAACTGAATTCTGAGTTTGCATTTATCCGCTCAATTTTTCTATACTTATACTATGGATGAAAGAACTAACCCTCGTAAAAAGACGGTCCTTATTATAGAAGATGACACGTTTCTGCAGGATATCATGGCGCTTAAGCTGGAGAAAGCCGGTTTTGCCGTTGAGCGCGCGATAGACGGAAAGGAGGCATTCTCCATTTTAGAAAAAAAACATGCGGATCTTATACTTCTGGATCTTTTACTTCCTGGTATGGAAGGGCACGAGATCTTAAAACGCATGAAAGAAGATACTGTACTAAGATCCATTCCGGTGATTATTGCCTCCAACTTGGACAATCCCGAAGAGCGCGAGCGCGTCAAAAAGTTAGGGGCCGCCGATTATCTGGTAAAGGCGGAGCATACGCCGGATGAGATTATAAAACGTGTTGCCGAAGAGCTGAAATAGAGCGTATTTCACGGGGTTGACGCGCTTTTTTTTATTTCCTATACTATAAAGACAGAATATCGCGACCGGTCTTTGACAACTATATAACCACAAAACACTTAAGTTGAATATCTGTCCTATTGTTCCGGGATCAATGAGATTACAATTCTCATCTTTATTGAGAGTTTGATCCTAGCTCAGGACGAACGCTGGCGGCGTGGATAAGGCATGCAAGTCAAACGGTCGTGCCTCGCTATCGCTCAGCACTCCCTAAGTGCAAAATGTAAAGTGCAAAGTTAAAAATTATGGTATTTCGGCTGCGCCGGAATGATCATATAAAATTGTCGCGAAGCGACACAAAAATTTTGCATTTTGATTTTTAAATTTTGCATTTGAGTGCCGAACGGTAGTGAGGCACGACAGTGGCAAACGGGGTAGTAACACGTGGGTACGTACCGTCAACACGAGGATAACCAATCGAAAGATTGGATAATACTCGATAGCCTGGTAATCATTCAATGTGTATGAATTTAAAATGCAAAAATTAAAATGCAAAATGACAATGTAAAATTTTAAAATTTTGAACTGTAATTTTACATTTTGAACTTTGCATTTTGCATTGCTTGTAAGAAGTTCGTAACTATTGAATGGTTACCAGTAAAGGTTAAGAGCAATCTTTTCCGGTTGATGAACGGCCTGCGGGCTATCAGCTAGTTGGTAGGGTAATGGCCTACCAAGGCGATGACGGCTAGGGGGGGTGAGAGCCCGATCCCCACCAATGGCACTGCGACACGGGCCATACACCTACGGGTGGCTGCAGTCGAGAATCTTCGGCAATGGGCGAAAGCCTGACCGAGCGACGCCGCGTGCGGGATGAAGTCCTTCGGGACGTAAACCGCTTTTCTCCGGGAGGAATTTCGATGACTGTACCGGAGGAATAAGGACCTGCAAACCTCGTGCCAGCAGCCGCGGTAATACGAGGGGTCCAAGCGTTGTCCGGATTAACTGGGCGTAAAGGGTGTGTAGGGGGTTGTGTTAGTCCTGCTTTAAATCTCTGGGCTTAACCCAGGGGCCGGGCAGGAAACGGCACGGCTGGAGGGTGCGAGAGGCGAGTGGAACTCACGGTGTAGGAGTGAAATCCGTTGATATCGTGGGGAACACCAAAGGCGAAGGCAACTCGCTGGCGCATACCTGACCCTGAAACACGAAAGCGTGGGGATCAAAAAGGATTAGATACCCTTGTAGTCCACGCCCTAAACGATGATGACTAGCTATCGGAAGTATCGACCCTTTCGGTGGCGAAGCTAACGCGTTAAGTCATCCGCCTGGGAAGTACGGCCGCAAGGCTAAAACTCAAAGGAATAGACGGGGACTCGCACAAGCGGTGGAGCATGTGGTTTAATTCGATGGTAAACGAAGAACCTCACCAGGGCTTGAAATTTCGGTGAATTTTTCTGGAAACAGAAAAAGTCTCACAAGGACACCGGAACAGGTGCTGCATGGTTGTCGTCAGTTCGTGTTGTGAAATGTTCCCTTCAGTGGGGCAACGGACGCAACCCCTGTTGCCTGTTACATGTGTCAGGCGAGACTGCCCGGCTCAGCCGGGAGGAAGGAGGGGATGACGCCAAATCAGCATGGCCCTTTGATGCCCTGGGCTACACACGTGCTACAATGGAACGTACAACGGGCCGCGAAGCCGCGAGGCGGAGCTAATCCCTCAAAACGTTCCTCAGTTCGGATTGGAGTCTGCAACTCGACTCCATGAAGTCGGAATCGCTAGTAATCGCAGGTCAGCTATACTGCGGTGAATACGTTCTCGAGTCTTGTACTCACCGCCCGTCAAGTCAAGGGAGCCGGGAATACCCGAAAGCCCCGCTTCGGTGGGGAATAAGGTAAGCTCGGTGACAGGGACTAAGTCGTAACAAGGCACGGCTAGCGGAAGCTGGTCGTGGAATTTCTCCTTTTAAGGAGTATAGTTCCCCCGGTGAAACCGAGGGGAAAATGGTCGGTTTTTCCGATCTTGCATCGGAAGACTTGGGTTTGGTCGTCACCTATTTTAAACGACTCTCGGAACAATAGGCCGGGTATTTAATCAGCTTTAAAAAACCGTTTATTTGCAGATAAGCGTCTTTTTTGGTATGATTTTCATGTAATTTGGGTGTGTAGCTCAGCTGGTTCAATCCTTTTTGATGGGCACGTAGCTCAGTTGGTTAGAGCACTTCACTGATAATGAAGAGGTCGATGGTTCGAGTCCATCCGTGCCCACTATAGAACGCACATTATGAAATATAGCCCCCGCAAAACAAAATGATGGATTTTACCTTTTGGCCCTTTGCCATTAAAGTGGCTTAACAAAGGCAAGTTTCCCGTTTACGAGCATACAGAGAAAACGAACATTTTGTTTTGCGC
>Ga0114944_1000126_pt1 | contig 17873 bp, 15 predicted proteins | sample OV2TP2_FD_89582 | JGI IMG/M metagenome (GOLD analysis project Ga0114944, IMG submission 89582) | Hot spring microbial communities from Beatty, Nevada to study Microbial Dark Matter (Phase II) - OV2 TP2 | ecosystem: Environmental > Aquatic > Thermal springs > Hot (42-90C) | place: USA: Beatty... | reverse complement strand
TTCTTATACAGTGGAGCATTTTTTTTAATCATCAATTTTTCAATTCCAAAATAAAACTGCACATTGTAATCATAAACAATTAGCGCCGGGCTATAGCTTTGCGATAAATCAATATTCCGGGGATTAAAGTCAAAAGAGCTTGAAATGGGAAAAAGAACTGCACCTGCAAAGAGTCTGTGCTTTGAATCTTTTTCCTTATTTAATTCAACACCAATCATAGGTCTTACAAATGAATACGAAACTGTTCTATATGCATAGCCCTGATTATTGGAAACAGGTGCAGCTAAACTATTAGCTGCACCTGTTTTTATGGAAATATTCAAAGGCTGAGAAAAAAGTGCATCAAACCAGAATAAAAGAAGGAAAAGATTTAAGTACTTCATAAATTTTGATTTTATCTTGCACCATGCATTTCAAAAATTTAACCGGATATCTGATAATAGCTTACAGGACCATAATTCATAATCTGATTGAATGAATAATTATAAATTTGCAGTGGAACATTAGCTGGATATGTTTGAAATGTCCCTATATGAACACTATTTGCACTTGCACTGGACTTTCGATAAACCGTGTGATATGTGGTATAATTTCTTACATCCCAACGTGCCTCATAACTTAGTAATCCCCGCCCACCCGAATAAAAATCATGTTGGACTTTATTTACTTCATGTATCGGCGGCGGTGTAAGCGTTCCGTTTCCTGACATTATTGTAGACTGTTTTTTTATGTGAAATTGATACTGGTAACCTACTAACCAATTCCTTGTACCGGTTTGTACAGTCTGCCAGCCCAGCCAGCCCTGGCGTTGATATTTTTCTTTTCCATAAAGATGAAAGTATATCCCGAATTTATCAAATGCCAATACACCGTCCATCCGTGTATTATCCGGTGAGCTTCCGTCTTCCTCCATATCATAAAAATATTTCCATTCATGCAACCTCCCACCTGGTGCCCCGCTCTTAAAAGTTTCATTTCCCTCGACCAGCTTTGGATCCGGCATCGTTCGATAACCTGCTGCAACTGCATCCTGAACATCTACATAAGTCGGGAACCAACCTACATTAGAGTTAGATGTGTTTCCCGTCAGGAAATCATTGTAATTATTACCCTGATAAGCAATCGAAGCGGCAATTACAAATACTTTATCATTGCAATAATCATAACGATAAAGATCACTACCAATTTGAACGATACCATCGTTATCAAGAGTCCGAAATAAATCATCGTTATCCTCAATTAACGAATCAGGAACATCACAGCCATTAATAATTCTTTGATTGGAAGTAATAGCTGTAGATTCTTTTTCTCTTAACGAAGTAAATTCCTGAGAAGATTCAAAACGAAATAATAGACCCTTTCTTACTTGTGCGGGGAGTTCAAAGAGCTTATCAAAACTGGCTCTTGACTCAAAAACCAAATGTCCATCCTCAATTTTGACTCTGGGCATGGTTTCTTCGGTTTTAATTACCTGCTGCGGGGGGGGGTAGTCTCTTTCTGACAGGCAGCCAGCATCACCGATGCCAGTACTGCAAAAGTGAATTTTTTAGTCATAGTTAATGATTTTGCCCAAAGTACGGTTATCATCAGGCGAAAGTCAATACCCGCTTAGTGGTATTTTTTAACTCCCCTTCAGGGGATGGGGGCATACCCCGTCCTTCCATCCCTCACTTTAATTTTTTTCTTACCGGAATTTTTCTTTTCGTATTCCAGCACTTCTTTGGGTTTGGCGATGGATTTTTTCCCGGTGGTATCGGTTGTTGTTTTTGCTTTCGATGAGCTGCCTGTGCTGATGTCAATCGGCGCCAGTTCATCTTCCACCTGGCCGGCTACCACAAGCTTGTCCAGCTTGTATTGTTCCGTTTTTATCACCGTGCCGTAATCGGGGTCAAAAAATTTCCAGGTACCGTGGCGCAGCGTGTGGCCGTCGAGTTTTACCACTACCCTGTCAATAATTTTGTTGGGATCATTCAAATCAAATACATCCACCGTATCATAAGGGTTATCCGGGTTTACAGCTTTCCAGCTTTCTTCACGCAGTGGCTGGCCAAACCGTGTAAAATACATGCAGCGGCCGTTTTTATTTCCCCAGCGGTAATTTTCAATTGCCAGCAGGTCGCCGTCCAAAGTAAACTGTTGCCACTTGCCTTCCTTTTTATCATTTACAAACGCACCCTGCTCTTCATAGCCCGGTTCGCCACGCAGCGCCGGCATCTGGATCACCCAGCGGCCCTGCTTTTTACCGTTCACATCCACACAGTTCAGCGTGTCGCCATTTGCGGTAAGCTGGTACGTCTTGCACTGCGAAAAACCGTTGATGGAAATCAAAAGAAACAGGAGGAGAAGGTATCGCATTGTTTAGTATGTTTGAGTCAGGAGTAATGAGTAATGAACTATGCACCACAAACTATACACTATAAACCATAAACCCCAAACTCCTAACCAAATTTACTAACGAAAAACGACTGCTTTTATGTTTTGCCTGTTAAAAAATCACCGCAATGCCGTTTTTGTTTTCATCATCAGCAGCACTTTAGTAAACTGGCACATCAGCACATTAGCCCAGGTAGCTCCCACTTCTGCTGAAGAACGATTGAAAAAAGTGCAGCAGCGCAAAGAGCTTGAAAAAAAATCGGTGCTCAACGACATCAGCTTCCGCAACATCGGTCCGGTAACCATGAGCGGCCGGGTGTCCGACATTGAAGCCAATCCGGATGACCCCACGGAATTTTATGTGGCTTATGCCAGCAGCGGCTTGTGGCATACCACCAACAACGGGCTTTCCTTCAAACCCATTTTTGATTCAGAAGATATTCTCACTATCGGCGACATTGCCGTGAACTGGAAAACTAAAACAATCTGGGTGGGCACCGGCGAAGTAAACAGCAGCCGCTCCTCTTATGCAGGCATCGGTGTGTATAAAAGCAGCGACTACGGCAAAACATGGGAGTATCTTGGCTTGCCCGAATCGCATCATATCGGTAAAATTCAGTTGCACCCTGCCGATGATAACACGGCGTGGGTGGCGGCGCTGGGTCATTTGTATTCGCCCAACAAAGAAAGAGGCGTGTATAAAACCACCGATGGCGGTAAAACATGGAAGCAAACCCTGTACATTGACGACAACACCGGCGTGGTGGAAATGGACATCAACCCGCAAAACCCAAATGAACTGTATGCTGCCGCGTGGTACCGAACAAGAAGGGCATGGAATTTTGAAGAAGGCGGAAAAACCAGCGGCATTTATAAAAGCACCGATGGCGGAGAAACATGGAAGCTGATGACAGTTGAAGGCTCCGGCTTTGCTTCGGGCGACGGGTTGGGAAGAATCGGGCTTTGTGTATATCCAAAAAACCCGCAAATTGTATATGCCATTCTCGACAATCAAAACAGTAAGCCTGATACGGCCCGGCGTGATACGCTTACTTACCGGCTTGATGATTTGAAAAACCTGACCAAAGTACAATTTGCCCAACTGGATAATAAAAGACTCGACACCTTTCTTGTTCGCAACAGGCTGGGCCGCTATACCGCCAAACAACTGAAAGATTGGGTGGCAGCGGATAAATACAAACCGACTGTGCTGCACGATTACCTGAATGTAAGCACGGGCTTTGAAGCCAACCCCATCGGCTGCGAAATTTACCGCAGCGACAATGGCGGGCAAAACTGGAAAAAAGTGAATGAAAAAGAAGTGCAGATATTTTTTACTTACGGTTACTATTTTGCCAAAATCTATGTGTCGCCCTACAACGAGAACAAAGTATATGCGCTGGGTTTTTCATCACAGGTATCGTACGACGGCGGCAAAACCTGGAAGAACATGGATAAAAACAATGTGCATGCCGACCATCATGCACTCTGGATTAACCCAAAACGGGATTCACACCTCATCAACGGCAATGATGGTGGTGTAAACATAACCTATGATGACGGCGAGGTGTGGTTCAAAGCCAACACCCCGGCGGTGGGCCAGTTTTATGCCATTACTACCGACAATGTAAAACCTTACAATGTGTATGGCGGCCTGCAGGACAATGGCGTTTGGTATGTGCCTTCGCAGGCGGGCCGCAATCCTTTTGCCGGTTCAGGACTTGGTATGACAGTGGGCGGAGAAGTAAATATCGGTGGCGGCGACGGCATGCAGGTGCAGGTGGATACAAGAGATAACACAACTGTATATTACGGTTCGCAGTTTGGCAATTATTCAAGAACAAACCGGCTGACAAGAGAAGGCACAAGAAGAATCACTCCACGGCATGAGTTAGGCGAAGTGCCGTATCGTTTCAACTGGCAATCGCCGATACTGCTGAGTTCATTCAACCCGGACATTGTTTATTTCGGCAGCAATCATTTTCACCGCAGCACCAACCAGGGCGATACGATGATACGAATGACGCCGGATCTAAGCAACGGGAAAAAAGAAGGCGATGTGCCTTACGGTACGCTGACCACTATTTCAGAATCGCCCTTTCGCTTTGGTCTTATTTATACCGGCACGGATGATGGAAATATTCATGTGACAAAGGACGGAGGATATAGCTGGGAGAAGCTGAGCGCTGAGCCAGCCGAAGCGCAAAAAAATATCCCCGCAAAATCGGGACAAAAGTCAAAACCACAAACTACAAACCCAAAACTACAAACTTCAAACCTGTGGGTCAGCCGTGTGCTTGCTTCGCAACACAAAGAAGCAAGAGTGTATGTAACGCTGAATGGTTACCGCTTCGACAATTTTGCTCCTTATGTGTATGTGAGCGATGATTATGGAAAAACATGGACGCAAATCGGCAAAGACTTACCGATGGAGCCGGTGAATGTAATTCGTGAAGACCCGAAGAATGATAACATACTTTATGTGGGCACCGACGGCGGGCTGTATGTAAGCTTCGACCGCGGCGCCAGCTTTATGATGTGGGGTAAAGGATTGCCCAAATCAGTTCCCGTGCACGATATTGCCATACAGGCAAGGGAAAATGAAATTGTACTGGGCACGCATGGCCGCAGTATTTATATTGCCAAGCTGGATGAGGTGCAGAAGAAGGCGGAGGGGAAATAATAAGATAACAGGTTGTATAAAAATGCAGCAATCTTCACCGCAAAGTTCGCAAAGGAATTGCACAACGGGCTGGTTATTGTACTTATTCTTTTGCTCCCGATGCAAATATTTAAGCGTTCTTTGCGGTTAATTTTTTTAAATAAGCCATTTCTTATCTCAGAATAGTTTGAAGCGATTATAACAGGCTCTTTCCAATTCTTCCCTGTCGTCAGGATGTGCTATGCTGATCAATGCCTTTGCCCTTTGTCTTAAATTTTTTCCAAATAAATAGGCCACGCCATACTCGGTAACCACATAATGTACATGGGCACGGGTGGTGACCACACCGGCGCCGGGTTTCAATGTGGGTACTATACGTGAAATGCCCTTGGCTGTACGGCTGGGCAAAGCAATAATCGGCTTGCCTCCCTTGCTCAGCGATGCGCCGCGGATAAAATCCATCTGCCCGCCCACGCCGGAGTACTGGTAAGTACCGATAGAGTCGGCACACACCTGCCCGGTGAGATCAATTTCAATGGCGCTGTTGATGGCTACCATTTTGTTGTTTCGCCGGATGACGTGCGGGTCGTTTACATAATCAATATCGAGAAACTGGAAGGCGGGGTTATCATCCACATAATCGTAGAGCCGCCGTGTGCCCAGTGCAAATGCCGTCACTACTTTGTTGGGATGAATCTGTTTGTACTTATTGTTGATAACATCTTTTTCAAACAGGTCAATGATGCCATCGGAACACATTTCGGTGTGCACGCCAAGGTCTTTGTGATTCACCAATGATTTCAGCACGGCATCGGGAATGGAGCCGATGCCCATCTGGATACAACTACGGTCTTCAACCAGTTCGGCAATATACTCGGCAATCCGGGTTTCCGCTTCGGTTATTTTTGTACTGAAGTCCATCTCGTACAGCGGCTCTTCGCAATACACCAGGCTGTCGAAGCGGCTGCTGTGAATTAAACTATCGCCATGTGTCCTGGGCACATTCGGATTCACCAGCGCAATGATATGCCTTGCCGTGTTCACGGCCGAGCGGGCAATATCAACAGACACGCCCATGGAGCAATAACCATGCTTGTCAGGCGGCGACACCTGCACCAGCGCTACATCGAGCGGCAGAATATGCAGCTTGAACAATTCAGGAATTTCACTCAGAAACACCGGCACATAATCAGCCAGTCCTTCGTTCACGGCATGCCGCAGGGTGGCTGAAACAAAAAGCGAATTGATATGGAAAACGCCGGCATACTCCGGTTTATCCACCTGCATATCGCCATACACGCTGATTGAAACCAGCTCCACATCACGCAGGCGGTGGGTATGCTGCGTCAATGCCTTCAGTAAATAAGTGGGCGTTTGTGCGCTGCCATGAACATACACCCGGTTGCCGGGTTGAATGACCGCAAGTGCTTCTTCTGCTGTTTTATAAACGATGGGAATTTTCATACGGCTGCAAAACTACAAATACATTACCGGCGCGGTATGACAAGAGCAAAAGCATCACCTGATATTTATCATGTGCAGCATAGTGAACATTATTCATCCACCACCTGTTTGCCGAATGGCATGAGTGAAATTTCAACCAGCCTGAAATGCTGCCGGCCCCAGGGAATACCGATGATCGTGATGTATAAAATCAGTCCCATCGCCACATGCACCAGCGCTGTGTACCATCCGCCGAAAATAATCCAGATGACATTGCACAACACGGCAAGACAACCGGAACTGTTGTTATCGCTGATGACTTTTTTACCAAAAGGCCAAAGTACCAAACCCGCAAGTTTGAAACACTGAAGCCCCCAGGGAATACCGATGATAGTAATGCATAAAATAAGTCCGCCGATGAAATAACCGATTGCTGCCATCAGCCCGCCGAAGATGAGCCAGATAATGTTGCCAAATATATTCATGGAAAAAAATTCAGCATGCCAGCTTAATGGTTGATGACAAGTGTCAGATTTTCTATCTTTCTTTACTCATCACTTATCACTCATTACTCATTTTTTCTTTGCCAAAAACCACTCCACAGCCAGTTCATATCCTTTTAACCCCAAGCCAATAATACTGCCTGCCGCTTTGCCGGAAACATGAGAAAGTTTTCGGAAATCTTCCCTTGCATGCACATTGGAGATATGTACTTCAATCACGGGGGTTTTGATGGCAGCAATGGCATCACCGATGGCAACGGAGGTGTGGGTATAGCCGCCGGGATTCAGGATGATGCCATCATACTCAAATCCAAAGCGCTGCAATGCATCAATCAGTTCGCCTTCCAAATTGCTTTGAAAATAATTAAAATGCAAGTGCGGATATTTTTGCTGCAGCTCACCAAAAAAAACTTCAAACGGTTTGTTGCCGTAAATATCCGTTTCTCTTTTGCCCAGCAGGTTCAGGTTGGGCCCGTTGATGATTGCGATTTTCATGAAACGAATGTAAACAAATCTTTATTCCGCCTGCAATTGTGTTTGTACCTGCTTTTTGGAAACGGAAGAACCTTTTTCAATGTACTCTTTTATCATGCCGATAAACTGGTCGAACAGGTAGCGGCTGTCGTGCGGGCCGGGGGTGCTTTCCGGATGATACTGCACCGAGAAGGCCGGTTTGTTTTTCATACGGATGCCTTCAATGGAGTGATCGTTGAGATTGATGTGGGTCACATCAATGTTTTCTGCCTGCTTTACCGATTCCGGGTCCACACCGAAGCCATGGTTCTGTGTGGTAATCTCTGCTTTGCCGGTAAGTAAATTTTTCACCGGGTGATTCAGCCCGCGGTGACCATGATGCAGCTTGTATGTTTTTACGCCATTAGCCAGTGCCAGCAACTGGTGGCCAAGGCAGATACCAAAAGTGGGTTTGTTTTCTTCCAGGATTTCTTTTACCGTTTCGATGGCATAATCCATAGCTGCCGGGTCGCCGGGACCATTGGAAATAAAATAACCGGTTGGCTTGAATTCTTTTATTTTTTCCAATGAAGTTTTTGCCGGAAAAACTTTTACATAAGCACCGCGGTCGGTCATGCATTGCAGAATATGTTGTTTGCAACCGTAATCCAAAACTGCAATACGAATCGGCGAAGAAGGATTGCCCAATTCATATTCTTTCTCAGCCGTAACACATGAAGCCAGTTCCAGCCCGTTCATGGAAGGCACTTTTGCCAGCATTTTTTTCAGTTCTTCCACATCAAGTATTTCAGAAGAGATAATGCAGTTCATGGCTCCCTGCTGGCGAACATGTGTGACAAGGGCACGGGTATCCACACCTTCGATGCACACAATATTATTTTTCTTAAGATAATCTTCCAGCGAACCTTTGGCCTGCCGGCGTGAATAAGATTCTTCAAGATTGCGGCCAATCAACCCGCGGATTTTTACCGAAGCTGATTCTACTTCATCATCCTTCACACCATAATTGCCGATATGAACGCTGTTCATGATCAGAATCTGTCCGTAATAACTGGGGTCGGTAAACACTTCCTGGTAGCCGGTCATGCCGGTATTGAAACAGATTTCGCCGGTGGCGGTACCGATGGCACCAAAAGCATATCCGTGGCAAAGCGTTCCGTCTTCGAGCAGTAGTACAGCGGGTAGTTGTTTGTCGGGCATAAATAAATTAAACTGGTAAAAATCGGGCAAGCTATCGGGGCGCAAAAATAAAGAAGTCCCGCCAGCAGGCAGGACTTTTTTTATTCACGAAATGGTAAATTATTTCGGATGAATTGGCTCCTGGTTATCAGGATTAGGCTGAGGCTGGTACACAAATTCTTCCTCCTTCTTTTTTCTTCCGCTTATAAACCGCCAGATGCCGCCGCCCACTGCAACAAGACCAAGCAGCACCAGCTTAATATTTTTTAATATCAGAGCAAAAAAGCCGGCTTTGGCCAGAATTTTCCCGGCAACAAGGCCACCAATGGTCCATGCTGCTACTTCATCAGTCTTTGAATCGAAGTCAGCATACTTATTGCCCGGGTTGAAGGCAACCATCGAAAGTACATTTTCCAGGTTTTTATTCACACTGTCGAGCTGGCTCATTCCGGCGATGGCCGAAAGAGTGAGAACGCCTTTGCGACCCAATATCCGGATATCGTAGTTCAGCGTGTTTTCATCATTGCCCGACACCCTGAATTCTTTTGCCCAATGCAGCAGTTTTCTTTCTTTATCATAAAACGGTTTTGCCGCCCAGCCGATAATTTCCATGGTTTCCAGTCCCAGCTTTTTTCTTTCTTCATTGGCTTTCTGCTGCCCTTCTTTTATTTCTTTCAGCAGGTCGTCATAGTTTATTTTATCGGCGTCTTTGTCTTTTACATAACCGATAGCTTCATATTCCAGTAAATAAGCATAGCTGTCGAAAGAAGTAGCCCCGTTGTTGGGCGGGAACAACAACCCCAGTGGTTTTGTTCCTTTCAGGTTGCCCCACAATTCGGTTAACACATATTCGGCTTCATCGGCTTCCAGGAAGCGAAAACCGTTTTCAACATGGATGGTAGCCACGCCGCTGCCAAGCGTGAGAGTGCCGGTTTTGTAATGCAGCGTACCCTCGATGGAGTCCATCATCTTCAGTTGTTTTTCAATCAGCGCCTGCAGTGAGTCGCCCGGCACTTTGGCTGAAATAAGAACTGAACACAAAGAAAAGCAGGTAAAAAATAAAAAGGTTTTTTTCATTGCTGGTGTTTTGTGATGAAAGCACAATATATTAAATCACTTTCATTGCCCTGTGTATCCGGGGAAAATTTTTTGTATGGATTTTCAGGTAGTGCGAAGGGACATTCTTGTTTTGCTATGCCGGTATTTTTCCCGGATGACATCCTGCACATTCACATTGCTGATTTTGCTTTCCAGCCAGGAGATGATATCGAGATAACTGAAGGCCCGTGACTCCAGCGGGTTGCCTTCGTACTTCTTCAACGATTCATGCAGCTTTTCAAATTCAGGCTTCAGCGCATGAGCGCCTACACGGAAGGAGCGGCGCAGGAAGGTAAACACTTCTTCTTCCACCTTACTCAGGTTTTGCATTTTGGCCATATAGCGGTATACCGATTTGATAAGGTATTCCAGCAATTCAAAATTGCCGAGCTCATAATGGGCAATCAGGTGAAGCAGGCGGGCATAACATTGCAGGTCGGTACGCAGGTCGGCTTTTTCGTGAATGATTTTGTTGAGATACGCAATCGCTTTTTCATTATCGCCGCTGCCAAAGTACAGGCAGGCGATTTTGTAATAAAACACCAGCACCCGGTGCTTGTCGAGGAAGATGCCATATTCCTTCAGCATTTTTTCCAGGAAAGGAACCAGCCGCAGGCCTTTGGTAAAATTGCCTTCCAGAAAACAGAGATTGATTTTGGAAGTATATAAATACACATACGTGAGAATGCGGTTGTTTTCATTTCCCGTTACCAGCCGGTGATGCGTGAACTGTTCGAATTTTTTGATGGCTTCACGCAGCTTCTCATGATTCAGCAACATAAAATGAGCCCCCATCAGGTTATGCATGCCTTTAATATACATGGCTGTTTCGGCTGCCAGCATTGCCGGGCATTCATCAAACAGGTCAACCCATTTTTGTGAATACCGGTAGTACTGCAAAAAATCCTGGCGGATGAACGCATACCATGTGTAGCTCTGGAATAAATAAAGCCGCTCGTAAAAAGAAGACTCCTTTGTAATCCCATTAGGCAAATGAGTTTCGAAATACACTTTCAGTTCATCAAAATCTTTTCTATTCCTTGCATGCCCGTGCTGGATGTACCAGCTGTACAGCTGCAGTGAAAGATTGGAAAGATTATTTACCAGCGATAATTTTTCATTCACTTCTACGCTTTCCTGCGTCAGCTGTTCGGCACGATTGCGCATGCTGCGGGTGATAAACAGCGCTTCAATCTTTTTTTCAAAAAACAAAACCTGCTGCAGGTAGGTAAACTGGTGATGAGCTTTTGCCGTTTCCTTCATCTTATCAAGCAACCTGAGGCTTTGCAGGTAAAGTCCTTTGTTGAACAAAATGCGTGCATGGTCCATCTGTTCGTGCAGCTGTATGTCAATATTGTTTTCATCACGAATCAACCGCAGGCTGGTAAGAATCTGTTTGTATAAATGCGCTTTGATGTTGGACAACTGCTGCTTTTTAATTGCCTTATTCTTTTTCAGTAAGGTTGCTTCATCGTATTCCTTCATGCGGTCAAGTGCGTCAAACAGCTGGATAAACTTCATATCACCGCCGGGTGTATTGCGCTTTACGAAGAGTTTAAAGTTCCGCTTCTCGCTTTTCTCAAGCGATTTTACGAGCTGAAAGAGTGTATCGGCTGAGCGGTTGGGCATTGTAAATTTTACAGGTTAAAAAGCTTGCCTGGCAAGGGTTTCAGAAGATTCGCATCGCCCTGCCCGGCGTAAAATTCGTTCAAATTTGGCTTTACCGGGAAATAAATAAGAAATACTTTCGTAAAAACAGGCTGTAAGTTTATTGGTTACCGGCAAGCAACACAAAAATAAGCAGCCTGTTTATTTTATCACCTGATTAAACGTTTGTATGCCAGATAAACGGGTCTTTATTTTTGACACTACACTCAGAGATGGCGAGCAGGTGCCGGGCTGTAAGCTGAATACAAAAGAAAAAGTAGAGCTGGCGGTTCAACTGGAAGAGCTGGGAGTGGACATTATTGAAGCCGGTTTTCCCATTTCAAGCCCCGGCGATTTTGAAAGTGTAAAACAAATTGCTGCCATCATTAAAGATGCACAGGTTTGCGGGCTTAGCCGTGCCGTGCAAAAAGACATTGAAGTGGCAGCAGAAGCATTGAAATACGCAAAGCGCCCCCGCATTCATACCGGTATCGGTACATCCAACCTTCACATCAGGGCAAAATTCAATTCAAACAGGGAAGAAATTCTGCAGCGTGCCATCAAGTGTGTAAAGTGGGCAAGAAATTTTACTGACAACGTGGAGTTTTATGCCGAAGATGCCGGCCGCACCGAAAATGATTACCTGGCAAGAGTAATTGAAGCAGTGATTAAAGCCGGCGCCACCACGGTGAATATTCCGGACACCACCGGTTACTGCCTGCCGCACCAGTACGGTGAAAAAATTGCATACCTGGCAAACCATGTTCCCAATATTGACAAGGCGGTTATTTCATGCCATTGTCATAATGACCTGGGGTTAGCCACTGCCAATTCAATTGCCGGTGTAATCAGCGGTGCAAGACAAATTGAATGCACTATAAACGGGCTGGGCGAACGGGCCGGCAATACTTCGCTGGAAGAAGTGGTGATGATAATGAAGCAACACCATGGTTTGGGTTTTTACACCAATATAAAAACACAATTGCTGAATCCCATGAGCCGCCTGGTATCGGAAACCATGCGCATGCCGGTGCAGCCAAACAAAGCGATTGTGGGCAGCAATGCATTTGCACATTCGTCAGGCATTCACCAGGATGGTTTTTTGAAAGAAGCATTGACGTACGAAATCATCAACCCCGAAGCAGTAGGCGCTGAATCATCTAAAATAGTGCTTACCGCCCGCAGCGGAAGAAGTGCCTTGGCGTACCGTTTCCGCAAGCTTGGATTTGATTTCAGCCGCAACGATATTGATGTGCTCTATGAACAGTTCCTGAAAATTGCCGATTTAAAAAAAGAAGTGGAAGATAATGACCTGTTGCAACTGGCAAACCAGTATTTGCCGGAAGCAATCGGTGCGTAATAAATTTTTTCTCATGACAGTTAGTTTTGGTTAGGGCGTGGCGTTTCTACGTCACGCATTTTTTACCCCCGGTCCCCCTAAAGGGGGTTTTTGGGCAAAACAAAAGCCACATCTGTTAAGCAGAATATCAGCAGATGAAAATAGTTGAAAAGCAAAATTGAAATACCAAAGTATTAAGTATCCCCTTAGGGAGGTTTGGAGGGTTTATGGCGAAAACTTTATTTGAAAAGATCTGGGAAAAGCATATCGTCAGGCAAATTGACGGCGGGCCTTCGGTATTGTACATCGACCGGCATTTCATTCATGAAGTTACCAGCCCCCAGGCATTTAATGGATTGAATAAACGCGGCATCAAAGTTTTTCGTCCGCAGCAGACGATTGCTACTGCCGACCACAATGTGCCGACGCTAAACCAGCACCTGCCCATCAAAGAAGAACTCAGCCGAAAACAGGTAGAAGCATTAATAAAGAATTGCGCCGAACATGGTGTTGAGCTCTATGGTCTTGGACACCCGTTCCAGGGCATTGTGCATGTGATAGGACCTGAATTAGGCATTACACAACCGGGCATGACGATTGTGTGCGGCGACAGCCATACTTCTACGCATGGTGCATTTGGCTGCATCGCGTTTGGTATTGGCACCAGCGAAGTGGAAATGGTGCTTGCCACGCAGTGCATTTTGCAAACCAAACCCAAACTAATGCGGATAAACGTGGAGGGCAAACTGAACAAGGGTGTGGTGAGCAAAGACATTGTACTGTACATTCTTTCAAAAATTTCAGCCAGCGGGGCCACGGGTCATGCCGTGGAATTTGCCGGCTCCGCCATCCGCAGTTTATCCATGGAAGCCAGGATGACCATCTGCAACATGAGTATTGAGATGGGAGCACGGTGCGGATTGATTGCACCGGATGAAACAACATTCAATTACATGAAGAACAAGCCCTGCACCCCTAAAGGGGCTTTGTGGGAAAAATCACTGGAATACTGGAAAACATTACATAGCGATGATGATGCTGTGTTTGACAAAGAAATTTTCCTTGATGCCGCCGACATTGAGCCGATGATTACTTACGGCACCAATCCCGGGATGGGAATTGGCATTAATAGTTCAATTCCGACCGCCGATACCGTGAATGAAACCGACAGAAGCGGGCTGGCCAAATCACTTGCCTATATGGGACTGAAAGAAGGCACTCCCATCAAAGGACAGAAAGTGGATTATGTGTTTATCGGCAGCTGCACCAATTCACGGATTGAAGACCTGCGGATGGTGGCCTCGTTTGTAAAAGGAAAAAAGAAAGCTGATGATGTGGAAGTGTGGGTGGTGCCGGGAAGCAAGCAGGTGGAAAAACAGGCAAGAGAAGAAGGCATTGATAAAATTTTTGAAGAAGCGGGATTCATGCTGCGCCAGCCGGGCTGCAGTGCCTGCCTGGGCATGAACGAAGATAAAATTCCGGCCGGCAAATACTGCATCAGCACCAGCAACAGGAATTTTGAAGGAAGACAGGGGCCCGGGGCTAGAACCATGCTGGCAAGTCCGCTGACGGCAGCGGCGGCGGCTATAACAGGTGAAGTAACTGATGTGAGAGAACTGATGCCCGCAATTCTTAAAGGACAGGAAGAAACATTCACATTAACTGAGTCGCCTGTTGAAAATTGAGTATTGAACATTGAAAATATTAAAATGAACAAATGCATTAACATAGTTCGTTCATCTTGTGTACCTCTCAATATTGAAAATGTGGACACCGACCAGATTATTCCTGCCCGTTTTTTAAAAGCCACGAGCCGGGAGGGTTTTGGCAAAAATCTTTTCCGCGACTGGCGTTTTGAGAATGATGACGAGAACAGGCCGAAGCAGGAATTTGTTTTAAATAATAAACTTTACAGTGGCAAAATTTTAGTTACAGGAAAAAATTTCGGCTGCGGTTCCTCCAGGGAACATGCCGCATGGGCCATCAAAGATTACGGGTTTGATGTGGTGGTTAGCAGCTTCTTTGCCGACATTTTTAAAAACAATGCACTGAATAATTTTTTATTGCCGGTAACGGTGAGTGAAGACTTTCTGAAAAAAATATTTGATGCAGTGGAAAAGAATCCCACAACTGAAATTGAAGTAAACCTGGGGAAGCAAACCATCACGCTGGATAATAATTCAGCGTCATTTGAAATTAACACGTACAAGAAAACATGCTTACTGAACGGATATGATGACATTGATTATTTGTTAAACTGTAAAGAAGAAATCGAAAAATATGAACTCCAAAGAGTCTAAAAACACCCCTTTAGGGGTTGGAGGTATGAAAAAGAAAATTGCAGTTTTAAACGGTGATGGTATCGGGCCCGAAGTGACCAGGCAAGCTATCCGTGTGCTGAAAGCAGTGGCCGAACGCTTTGGCCATACCTTTACTTACCACGAAGCGCTGATTGGCGCCGATGCCATTGATAAAACCGGAACGGCCCTGCCGGCAGAAACCATTGATATTTGTTTTGACAGCGATGCTGTGTTGTTCGGCGCAGTGGGTCATCCTAAATACGATAATGACCCGAATGCAAAAGTGCGGCCCGAGCAGGGAATATTAGGAATAAGAAAAGCGCTGCAGTTGTATGCTAACATTCGGCCCATTACAACCTACCCTACCCTGCAACACCTGGTTCCGCTGAAACCAAAGATTGTGGAAGCTGTTGACTTCATCATTTTCCGTGAGCTGACCGGCGGAATTTATTTTGGTAAAAAACAAACCGCCGCAGACGGAAGCTCGGCCAGCGACGAATGTGTGTACATTAAAGAAGAGATTGAACGAATTGCCCATCTCGCTTTTCAGTATGCACAAAAAAGAAGAAAGAAACTGACCCTGGTGGATAAAGCCAACGTGCTTGACACATCGCGGCTCTGGAGAAAAACAGTGCAGCAGATTGCAGAGCAGTACAAAGATGTTGCGGTTAATTACCTGTTTGTTGACAATGCAGCCATGCAAATCATACTGAACCCGAAACAGTTTGATGTGGTACTGACGGAAAACATGTTTGGCGATATACTGAGCGATGAAGCCGGTGTGCTGAGCGGTTCTATCGGCCTGCTTCCTTCGGCATCTGTGGGAAATAAGACAGCTTTGTTTGAACCGATACACGGCTCGTACCCGCAGGCGGCAGGAAAAGATATTGCCAACCCCATTGGCTCGGTGCTGAGCGCTGCCATGATGCTCGACCATTTCGGCATGAAGGAAGAAGCAACCCTTGTGCGGGAAGCGGTGAACTGGACACTGGAAAACAATTTTGTTACAAAGGATATTGACCCGGTGAATTTTTATTTTACTTCCACCATTGGTGAGTTACTGTGCGATTACATCAGCGGGAAAATCCCGGGAACGATTAAGAAGGAGAATATTGAGTTAAGGAAATCTACGATAATCTGAAGTCGGAAGTGCCGACGATAAATGTCGGCATGTCGACCGCAAGCGTCGGCATCGGAAATCTAAAACAATACCGAACGTTAGGATTAATATCTTACTTCAGACATCGGACATCAGACATAAAAAAACTTGCTTGCCGCAGTTCTTTTTTCAAACGGCGGGTGTATATTTACAAAACATACTGCTGCGCTCTTTGTTTAACTGACACCGCAACTGCTTATAAAAAATGGTGTTTCTTAAATTTGCTGAGCTTCGTAGTACAAGTACATCCTTTATGCTGAAGAGTACAATACATAATGTCATCACTGCTGTAGCTGCCATTATTATAGTGGTTGTCATTATTATTACTTCTTCAGGAGGTGGTGCATAATAGTAAACCGATAAACTGATAATACAGCAACCCGCCTCCGAAAAAGGCGGGTTGTTTTTTAACCCCCTGCCCTGGAAAGAATTGAAAAAATAACCAGATTAGAAAAATAATTTATGGCTTCGTATTACAACGGGAAAACAATTATCTACTGGAACGGTGAGTTTGTAAAAGCTGCCGAAGCAAAAATGGATTTGTACAGCCAGACGCTGCACTACGGCTATGGCGTGTTCGAAGGAATCCGTTCGTATAATACGGTGAACGGCGAAACAAGAATCTTCAAAGCAACGGAGCATTATGAAAGACTGAAAAACTCTGCCGAAGCGATGAACATGCCTTATCACTGGACAAAGGAAGAGCTGATTGAAGCTACGTATGAAGTGTTGAAAAGAAACAAGCTGCAGGATGCTTATATCCGCCCGGTGGTGTATGCACCGGCCAACATGAAATTTGATGTGAATGAAAAATCGTTCATCGTAATCCAGGCATGGGAAATGCAACCCTTCCTGGGTGAAAGGTTGCTTAAAGTAATGACCTCTTCATACAGGCGGCCGAACCCGAATGGTTTTAAAATTCATGCAAAAGCGACAGGTCATTATGTAAACTCCATCCTCGCCAGCCAGGAAGCAAAAGCAAAGGGGTATGATGAAGCGTTGCTGCTCGACGTAAATGACTATGTGGCCGAAGCGCCGGGCGCCAATTTGTTTTTTGAAAAAAATGGAAAGCTTTTTACTCCGGCATTGGGAAATATTTTACCCGGCATTACAAGAGCCACCGTGCTTGAAATCTGTGATGAGCTGGGTATTGAAGTGGAAGAAGGATTTTACAGCCTTGAAACATTGAAGCAGGCCGATGCTGCATTCTATTGCGGTACGGCGGCCGAAGTAATCGGGTTTGAAACACTGGACGATTACCGGTTTCCGCTGGCATGGGATAAAACAGTGAGCAGAAGAATCCAGGTTGCATACAAAGACAAAGTCGTTGAAAGGGATTCATTGCCACTGAAGCACAGAAGCACTGAGAAAGAGTTTGCATAATCAATTGCCTTTGTCCCGAAGGGACGAAACAAATATAGCACCGGGTGAAACCGGTGTGAAGAGTAAACTAAAAGACTCGAACTCCGAAGGAGTTCAACAGGGAGCCGGATGGTAGGGTAAATTAAAAAACGAAGTGAAAATTGGAATATGCCAAATAGAATTACAGAACCTTGAACGGAACGTCGCAACAGAAGTTCAATAGTCCCGACGATAAATGCCGGGATGCCGACCCCAAGCGTCGGCATAGAACCAAAGCTGACATCATAAAAATTAAACATAAAAAAAGGGGCTTGCCTCGGCTTCGCCTCGCAAG
>Ga0114944_1000124_pt1 | contig 18024 bp, 21 predicted proteins | sample OV2TP2_FD_89582 | JGI IMG/M metagenome (GOLD analysis project Ga0114944, IMG submission 89582) | Hot spring microbial communities from Beatty, Nevada to study Microbial Dark Matter (Phase II) - OV2 TP2 | ecosystem: Environmental > Aquatic > Thermal springs > Hot (42-90C) | place: USA: Beatty... | reverse complement strand
TTGCGCCAGTCGTGGTGTAAACGTCAACATAAGTGGCCATCGCTTAGACCGCAAACTTGTTTGGGTGAACTGGGCAATCGAGTCCATGATTCGGCAACGTGCCTAAGCATAGAAAGCACGTCGTGAATTTCTCGCCCATGTGGTCATGGATGCCGCGAAAGCGCGAACGCAGTTCCAGGATTTCGTCCAGCAACAATGGCACGTCCGTTTGCCACCACGGGCCAGCCTGCGCTTGATTGACCTTATTGCGGATTGCTTGCAATTCCTGATTCGTCATGACCTCTCCTACGAAGAATGTGAAATCACGATAATAATGCCATCCGCCCCATTACCGCCGGCACCGGAGTTAGCTCCATCCTCGCTGGCCTCACCTCCACCACCGCCGCCGCCGTAACTGCCGCCTTTACCGCCGGCGGATGGACCAGGAGTACGATCCCCACCAGAACCGCCACCACCGGCACCACCATGCGTTTCATTGGCTGTGGCATTCGTACCATCGTTGCCGGCACTGCCACCGGCTGCACCGCCGGTGCCACCTGCCAAAGTTGTCCCGCGCGTCGCCGCTCCCGCACTAGCGCCATCGCCACCAGCTCGCTCCACATTAGTGCCGGTAATACCGCCACCAGCAGCACCGCCAGCAGCACCTCGTTGCGTGGGAGCCGTTGGAGTTGGTGGGGTGCCACCTGTCGAATTATCACCACCAGCTCCACCGGCTTCCTGACCTGTCCCACCGGCGCCGCCGGTATCAGAACTACTCTTACCTCCTGCCCCACCGATGCCACCGCCGGCCCGCAAAAACGCCCCGAATGTTGAAGCAGTGCCGTTATTTCCCGCATTGCCATCTGTGCCATTGCTCGTTTGCGCCGCGCCGCCCGTACCTTTTGCTCCCACTGTAGCCGTGGTCGGGTCAGGTATAATGCTGGCATCCCACGCACCATAGGTCCAGGCCCCACCGCTACCGCCACAGCCACCAAAGCGGACACTTGATGACGCTCCGCGCCGGCCAGAGCCGCCCCCGCCCCCGCCGCCGATCATCAGGACTTCAACCCAGACGGTATTTACTGGCTTGTTCCACGTATTAGCACCAGCAGTTGTGTATACATTTACCGTTACGGACACAATTAGACCTCTACATACGTCAGCCCACCACTCACCACCACGGCGCCGGATAGGTTAACACGCAATGCCTCATTGTTCGTGCCTGTCTGAAACCACCCATGCGGATTGTGTGGCAGCACAAATCCGCCGTTAGCCGGCAAGTTAATTTTGTTCGTGCTGCCTCCAAACACCGCGCCATCCGTCGCATTGTTGAAGTACAGATTCACCGCACCTGCTGCGATGACGGCCAGTGAGAGCACGCGGATTTTCTTGCTGCTCACAGCACCTACCAAGGTATTTTCACCTGAGCTGGCCGCCGCAATCGCCAGCCGCTTAACCGTGTACTCCGTACCGGCAATCCGTTGAGTTGCCCCGGTCTCTTCGTTGACAACGTGAATCTTCCGATCCAGAGTCATGCGGGCAATGCCTACGTCGCCCTCGTCAACACTGTCCGTGCTGGTTTCATCGGCCAGGAAGCCGACGGCAAACACCTTGCTGGTAGCAACTGTGAAACCGGCATCATCGGCAAATACAGGGTCATCTATCAACTGCAAGGAAGCGAGACCAAACCCATCCAGCTGTACAGCAAATATTCCCGCATTCGTGACCGCATGGGACGCCACCTCAACGGTATTGCTGACATTGCACCACAGCCGGCCAGTGGAGTCCGTGATTAGCCCCGCATAGTCGCCAATATCGCTGGCGGTTGACGCGGCGGTGTCGTTACGAACGCTGAGCATCAACACACCAACATCTCCACTCGCATGGGCCGCGTCCTCGGCCTTGCCGAGGTTCGTAGCTCCGGTCCCCGGCACGATGCTGGTAACATCCACATCGCCAATGTCCACGCCACTATTTGGGGCCAGCTTGCCGATAGCATTTGTACCCGCAGGCAGTGCCACGTCTGTCGCCAGCACCACCCGCTGAGTTAGCGCCGACACTGTTCCAGACCCACCCTGAACTCCCACTTGCCCGGAAATCGGATTAACGGCACACCGATTCGTTTCGTCCCAATCATCCATGATCTCCAGGGCCGTCACCGCCCGATCATCGCTGGCCAGGGTCGCCCTGAGTGCCGCCGCCGCCGTCCCAGCACCAACCTGAATACGATCCCACGTTGTCCCGTCATAACCCAGCAAGCACGCACCAATCAAGGAGGTAGTCGGATTGGTCGTGTTGTCGGCCAGAGCCGCCGCCGCCGAAAGCTCGGTATTGACCGTAACCGTGTTCCATATGTACGGCGCAGCCCCCATCGGTGGCGGCGTGAGAACCAAGCTGGGAAAATACGAGCCAAATGGCAAATGATCCAGGTTCATCCCGCTATCCTGTTCACAAATCCACTGATAATAATAAGGTTCGCCGTCCCAGCAAACGCTCGGCACACGACCGCACCATTCAGCACCTGGCCCGTCAAGACAGGGATCGGCGGACTGTTGGCCGGCAGCGTCAGAGTTTTCACAATCAAATCATTTGGATCAGTTGTGCCGCCAAACTCAATCGTTAGCGTCAGTGTCGCCGTGTCCGTGTTCGTCGCCCAGGCGTAAATCTCATCAAAGCTCGTGGTCCCCGATACGGCCGTGTGTATGGTCGTGCCCGGCGTTGCCGTGGCCGCAACCAGGATCGCCCGGCCATTCGTTGACCCCGATAGAAGTTGCCGTGAGTATGTCGCCATTAGCCGAATATCCTTTGCTGTAGAATGCCCTGAGACTCTCCCATCCACACCAGCGGCGGAGAAGCCGCAGGCTCAACCCTCCTCGCAAACAGGCTGCTCTCCAAGAGCGCCTGGCTATCCCCAGCCCAGCCCAACGGACGCGCCGCCGGAACCTGCAACTGATGACGCATCAACATCAGCACCTCGGCCTGTATCTCCGGGTCCAAGTCCCGTACCTGGTCGATAAACCGGCGCAAGCGTACCGGCTCTGCCTCCGGCACCCGAGGAAGTTGGATGAACGCCATCAGACACCAACCCTTTCCACAGCAAATGGCCCAGAGGACAAGCGCGGCAGCAGCGCTTCCTCCACTCGCAATGGCACAACTTCCCTCAACGATTTCAAATCATGCCCCTCCATCATGCTGACCGCGAAGACCGCAGTGCGATACTCATCCCCCTTGGGTATGTCGATAAAACACTCCAGGACAAAGTGATTATGCGCCGACCAGCGCATGAACAACTCTGCCCCCGGCACCCTCTTCCTGACAACCGCCAGCGCCTCTTTCTCTACCGCCGCCCAGAAACTCTTACGATCCATCAGAATGCCCTCTGCCTGACCTTGCCTGTTTTCGCCAATACCGCCATACCAGCCTCGTACTGCCAGCTCCGGTCCAATGTCGTATTCGACAGCTTGAGATACGCCGCATGACCATGCCTGCGCACCAGCTGAGACCTGTTCCGCCCAGCCTTGAGCTTGCCGGACACCGCCGCCTTCGCTTTCACCGCCTGCTGAGCACTATTCCCCACCTGCACAGACCATGTTACCTCGTCGGAATTCTCCCCCAGCACGATCTGCACATCTTTGAACAGCGTACCTTCCGGCCCCTTGGTCATCACCGGCCCCATGAGAACATGGCTCTTGATCGCCTTGCCGTCATCGTCATCAGCCGTCGGCTCATGGAACCGGATGTAGCCGTCCCAGCTGCCCAGCAGGATTACCCGATCGTTCGGATCATCGCCATCAAACACATGAACCGTCTTCGGTTGATGATCATTGTTCGTGTACAGGATTGGCCACCATGACTCATTCCGCGCGTCGTACCACCAATGAGTTCCTGTCTCTGTGCTCAAGAGAGGAGTGACAAACAAATAACAGCCCATGTTCGCGTCGTCCCAAGCCATACTGATGATGTGCTTCGATAGGTCCGTCTGCTCCAGCTTGCGCTCGATCTGCAAGCTGATCGGCTCCGGCAGACCGTTCGGATTCATCTTGTACACCCGGTTCCGCGAACCGTAAAAGTAAATCGTTCCCAACGAATCCTTGCACCAAACCTTCATCCCCCACGCCGTCCCCGTGATGTCGCTGATTCGGTCAATCCGCCCTCCAGCCATCGGGTCCCCACTCATACGCCACAGCGAATGATCGCCGCCAAACAGCAGCAGGTCATCCGACCACGGTATCAGCGTGTTGATCAGGTCGCCTATCAGCCCCGCAGGCGAGTTGTTCCCCGCTACCGCCCCCTTCTCATCATCCTGGGCATAATCCCAATCGAGCGGGTCATCGACACGCGACATAAACCAATTCTGAGGATCACTCTCTAGCCCAGAAATCACCGTCCGCCCACGCCAGGTGCATATCAGCCGCCCATAGCGACTGTTACCAGTCGGCAAACTGCCCGTCGTCGGCGTCCACGCCCCAACCGTGTTACTCGCAATCGCATACCGCTTGGCATTTGCTCCGTCAGCGAGGTACAGGAACAAACCATTCTGGGCCGTGAAAATCACCGGACGCACCCGGTCCAAAGCGTCATTGCCCGACGTTGCCGGCACCGTGCCCGACCTATCGAAGGCCACCACGTCGCCATCCGCAATTGCGACCGAACGGATAACCCTCGATCCCGGAGCAGATGAAATCGTACTCTCCCACCCCGTGGCACACGTCGTCTGCCAGCCAATCCCGTTGGTGTAAATTGACTTGTCCCAGACCTCGGCCAGCGACGAGTTAATGAGCTGCGCACGCCCTGCTTTGGAGACCAGCAACCTCCCTCGCCCATCCGGCCGTATACTGATCCAGCTCGTGCTGTCCAGGTTTACACCCGTCGTCACCGCGCCAGTACTCACGTTGATCTCAGCCACGGTGTTCGTCCCACCCATCAAAGCATCACCACACGCGAACAGCTTGCCCTGGTAGCGGTCATAGCAGACGCCAGATATGACAGTGCTCGCCGTCGCCGTCCATTGCAAGGCGCCGGCCGAGCTATACTTGCGCAGCAGAGTGCTCGTATCCGACGTGAGACCATACGCAACATACACGTTATCCGAGTCGTCCATTGCAATATCATGGACACTTACAGTGGCGCTGGTCCCGATCGTGACGCTCGTTATCGCAGCCGTGCTCTTGTTTATGATGTGAAGAATCAGGTCGGTCGCCGAATTGTAAACCACCAAAGCCAGGTAGTCCTTACCGGCTGCCAAATTAGTATTATCATTGTAAGCAAAGGCACCGGCAGTCGTGGACAGATCACTATTCAGCCATGCGCCTCCACCGATAATACCTCCATTCTGAGGGTCGAGCCGCCACAAGTTGTAAATCGCCCCCGAATTCCCAATTTTACCGAACACATACAGGATGCCGCCCGAAATTGCGATGCCCACCGCATCCTTTTCATTGTCCGAGGTGTTCAGCGTAGTAGCCCACTGTTGCGTGGCCAGTGTCCTCGTCTGTACCACCGTCAACGTGGGATCAAACTGAAAATAGGTATAAGTGCCGATGTTCGGTAACGAATACTTCTTTACCACCATGCCGGCGGTTCCCGATGAAATGCCGTCCGTAACCTGGTACAGGTTCCCGGCACTGTCGAAAGTACCCATGTACGGACCCCCGGTGTTCTTCTGATCGTAGACAGCACCATCCTGGTCGATCACAAACCATGCCTGGTTCGCCCCGGATCGAATATATCCGGCAAACGACGCGAAAGGTGTTACAGATGAAGCATCGGCAACGCAATGGGTAATCTCTTGAATGGACGTACTGCCGGAGATTTGATCATCGAGATGCTTGACCAGGCCCCCGCGCTGCGCACCACGCAAGCGCCCCGTCAGCGGATCGAAAGGCTGAACGTTCTGGCAGTCGGCAGTGCTCAGCGGCGGCTGCCGGGCAAATGGCCCACCCTCGTCAAGGCCCTTCACAGGGAATGGAATATCGACATAAACGTCCTTCATCCATGCCTCACTCCTTGGCACTCACCAGCTCGCCATTGTCAGGGAGCCGGTTAACCCCTTCGTCAGCCTTGATGATCTCCCGAAGCAGATGGATTGCTCCCTGGCATTGGTATATGGCTATCGCTAGCTGCGATGCCCGCTGATTCAGCTGTGCTAGTTCTGATGTCAGCTGCTGTTCCCTCAGACGGAACGACTCAATACTCATCACACAACCCTCCGCTTCAAAGCATTTACTTCAGAGGTCAGTTCTTGCACCGCTTTTACCAGCAAAGGCACCAGATGATCGTACTGAACATGCCAGAAGGCGTGGTCGGTATTATCGCATGTCTCGCCAGCCCGGCACTTCGGGCAGTCCTTACCAGCACCAGCATTGACAATCCACGGCGCCCATTCAATCGTTTCCTGAGCGATGTACCCCAGATAGCGACCTCGGCCGTTCGGACCCCAGCCGTCCGGGCTGCCGCCACCAGGAAGATCGTAGGTGTATTCCACCAGCCGAGGAGCACGGCTTATAGCATCCAGAGCCTTACCATGCCACGTCTCCACATCCTTCTTGATACGGCTGTCCGAGGAGGTTGTAATTGTCTGATTGCCGATGTAATGAGTTGTAGTACCTGTCCCCTGGGTGGCATCGTCGATCCAGGCATTAGCTACATCGGTAAAAGCAATGCCACCCTGGAAGATAGCTGACTTCGATGCAGTAACGTTAGACGTTCGGCCGCCAGTCGATGTAAAAATCTGCTGGTCGGTGAAGCGCCAGCATTCCGTAAGCGTCTCGCCACCGTCCGCTGTCGTCAAAAAGACGAGAGCGCCAGGCATGTCACCAGTACCTACCGTATTGCTCACGACGCCGCGAATAGCTGCTGCAGGCGACTCAAAATCTGTACCGTCTGCACCAAACCACACGATGTCTCCCAACCGCTCGCCGGAAGCAACCGTTGTGTTTGACCCCACGGCGGCATTGCCGCTCTTCAAAAAACACAGTCGCGGCGCATTGGCATCCGTGGTACTGAAAAGACCAATAATCAAGGCGCTGTCGGCCAGAGAGTCGCCCAGATACTGAAAAGACGGTTTCAGGTCCGTCGATCCATCACCGGTTGATATGGTCACCGGGGAACCATCACCTGACGAGCCAATCACCAGCTTATTTTGCCGCTGAGCAGCCTTTGCCAATCGCAGCCAGTTCTCTACAGACATTGCCTGCCTCCTTTTGCTGCCTTACCCAAGGGCTTGACGGGTGTAAAAGTGTCCTGCTATGGCTTCGATCCCATACCTTCCGCAGAGCGGCTGCACTCCAGTGCTACAGGACATTTTTATTACGCACCAAACGGATTGATAACCTCTGCCCATTCCCAGACCGTCCGCAGCGTCAGCGTACCCGTCGCATGGCCAGTCAGACGGCACCGTACCACGATGCCTTCAGCGGTCGAAAGAGTCGGTGGATGATCGCCAAGAGTATCCCAGCGATACAGGTCCTTCAGGCCCGACATCGTACCCACCGGGCCAGCAATAGCCGTACCCGTTGCTGTCACGGCTTGAATCATCGGGTAGTCCTGGATCGCAAACGGAGCAGCATCCAAGGTAAGCGTCTGACCAGTCATAGGGTCAGTAGTACAAATGCCTGGCCCAACTGCACCCATCAGCGATGAGGCCATGTCCACGTTCATTTTTCCGGTGTTACCAGCCATGCTGATGTTCGTGACAGCAGTAGTATGATCCACGGTATAACTGCGGACAATGATCGCGTCCAAGCTGAACTGTATCAGGGTCGTAATAGCCCCGGATACCGATAGACCAGCTTGGAGCCTGCACAAGACGAACTTTGCCGAGCTGTTCGACGGCACCCAGCGAACACGCGCCCAATGGTCCAGGGCCGTCGGCGTTGCGGCAATCGCACCGGACACCTGGGCGATCTTGTAATGGCCCAGCACTACGGCACCGTTACTGAATTTGTATGGCAGTGGCCTCATAACTGTTCCCTCCTAGAAAGCAGAAGCATGAGCAAACAGCACATTCCCAAAAACTCCAGGAGACAATTCATCCTGGGCAAAATCGAAACTGAACTTGTGGCAGCCTGCCAAGTCCACCTTGGCATGCGCAATCGGCCCATCGACCAGCCGGCCGTAAAACCCTGGATTGCCGCTCAGCAGCTCCAGCTTGCAGGCAAACCTTTCCTTGGACTCGATATTCCGGTAAGGGAGGCCATTCACGGCACCAAGCACCACGCGCATCTCGGCCAAAACCAAAGGAAGCCAGGTAACGCTGCCAGCCCTGGAAACATCGCCAAAGTGATACCAACCGTACAAGCGCACCTTGAACGCGCTGCCCTCGGCCCCATCACCAAACGGCAGCAAGAGTACCTGCTGCGGCGCAAGCGCTCCACCAAGGCCAGCCACAAACGCCCCGTCCGTCGGCTCAACACTGCGTATGCCAGGGTTCGTATACTGGACATTTTCGCTGTTATTGAACAGCGCCCGCGTCAATTGGGCTGCCATTGCACCGTGCATCAATACCTCACATCGTTGTACGTTGTGTAGTAGCCCTCGCGCATTCGCGGGTCGGTGTCCCGCGCCGTCCAGTCAGACCGATCCGCGTTATACCCCAGCCGCTCCGGCTTCATGCGCGCATCGTACGCCACACTAGCCGTCAGCCTCTCTACGAAGCTCTGCCACATCGGCCCCTTCATGTCATCGTGCCGCTGCTCAGCTACGGCCAGACAGCTCGCCAGGATCGTCTCGTAGTGCGCCGGCCCGCCGTAGGGATACTTATTCGTCGTGGTCAGCCTCTGAGGCCAGACTACCATACGGCCTTCCACCGCATACGTTGTGTCTGGTGTGGGCCATACCAAGAGCGAGTGCCTCTGCCCTGTTCCGCCCTGCACCTTGCCAGTCTGGATCGCATAGCAACGCGGCGTACCAGATGCCGTCGAGCTGCCAGACCGCCTCTCTCGGATTACCCCCTCTCCAACCTGCCTCAAGGCAGAATACCGAGTGCTCGTACTCACAATCGTCAGATCGCCCTCAAACGCTCCGAAGTCGTCCGGCAAGTCATACTCCCACCGAGAGGCAATCAAGCCGATCGAGATAACCGGCTTGAGGAACGTCCACTGAGGCGGAGCCATGTTCGTACTCTGCGGTGGCGTCAGAAACTGCCTGTAACCGGCTTGAATAACCGCGTCTACCTCGGCCTCCTGATCGTCGGAAAAGTCGTCCGGATTACGACCATACCCCAGGTGAAAGCCCACCTCCTCCTGAAGGTCACGAAACGTACCCGACAGTGACGGCTCCGCACCCATTACTTACACTTGCCCTTCTTCTTCAACTTCTGCATGGTGCCGTATACATAGGCATCCTTGCGACTTCCCTTGAAACCCTTCCGCTTCGCTAGCGCTTCGAGGCGCCGGTGCATAGCTTTTGGCACAACACTCTCCTTGACATTCGTTGCTTCGGCGCCGGCAGATACAACGTGTTCCCCGGCAGCTTCGGCACCTTCACATCCGATCTGTACCGCCGCACTGTGTCAGCAGCAGCCTCCAGCATCTTCAAGTACCAGGTCGTATCTTCCTGCGGATGCTGGCTCTGCAAGATGAACTCCCGTGGCCTCGCCTTGGGGTGCCGCACCCAATCAATCGCCCCTCGGAGCTGGTCCCAATACCAGCGAACACGGTTCCTCGGCTGGCTGCCAGTCACCACCACAATGCCGTTAGCCGCAATGCTTATGTCAATCACTCCGGCGGGACTGATGACCTTCAGCTCACCGAAGAGAGTAAATATCCGGCCCATTAGCTCTCCAGCATGACCTGGGCAAAGCCAATCCAGTCAATATCGAAGTTGGTCGCCGTGGCTTCGCCGTTTTTCGACCCGGCAGAGAAACACATCTCCTCCGCATCAGGGAACGTCGCTGCGGCAATGTTCGTTCCAGTGACGTAGGTTGACTGCTCGACGTTATTGAGGTAGGCCGCTATCCGGTTAGCCGTATCGCGGGCAGGATCGTAGACAAAGCCAGTCTTGACGTAGGTATCAGCAACCAAGCTATCCATCGCGGCAATCACTTCCGTATCAACCTGTCCCGCCTTGGTGTAGGCCCAATTCAGTTCCTCTCCGTTGTCATGAGCCACGTTGAAGCCGATGTGATCAATGTCGGCCAGGATACCGGCATCGTCAGTCAGCAGACCGTTATCGACTGCGCGAGCCTCTTCCGTCAGGCCAATAAACATGGCGCACTGATTGTCCGTAATACTGGACTTCTTCCAGCGGGCCTCAAACCAGAGTTTCTTGTCGTCACCGGCCGTGTCGGAAATCATCAGGTTCGCACCGACATTGCCGCACATGGTAATAACCGGGCCGTCGTTATCGGTCGCATCCGTGGCCAGACGCAGCACACCCCGGTTCTTCTCCGTCGGCAAGGGCTGGATAGTATTACCGGTGTCGATGTAGCTCGCAAAGAGCTGCTCATCGTCCACCGCCGCCGTCTCCAGCAACGTTGTCAGGGTAAAGTCCTCGAAGAACTCCTGGAACCTGCCTTTACGTTGCAAGTGCTCCATCATCGGGAAGGACGCCCAGATGGCCATGCTCGGAAACCGGTCGGTATTCTCCGCACCCAGATTCCCACGATATTCAGTCGTCATATCACTGCCTCCTGCCTGTTCAGATTAGAAGGGGTCAGACTTCGCAATCACGAAGTTCAGCCGCCGGTTCCGGCAAATGAAGTTATGGGTCGTATCCACAAACACATTGACAACGGTATGCTGGTACGGGGCCTTCACAACCTGTTCCTTCATGAACCACCCTTCAAGGAACACTGGCTTGAATACCCCCCAATTTATTCCGAAGATCGGATTACTGCCCGATGCAGCAGCCGTGTTCAGCTTGGGCACGTACACAATCGGCGTTCTGTGGAAAGTCGTATCACCGTCCTTGCTCGCCAAGTCATTGCCCAGGTTGTCGTTCTGGTCCTCGCATAGCTCTTCGATAAGGCCGATGGTAGTCTCATCCGTGTAGTATGCGTACTTGTTTCCAGTGTTATAGCTTGGCACGTTCGCTTGCTTGAGACTCTTGAAGTTCGTCTGTCGCGCAGCCTTGCGCCACAACCGGAACAAATTCGTCTTCGAGACAGTCGTGTAAGTAGCCGAATAATTTTTCCACCGGGTATATGTGGTCGGATTGACGTTGCCCACCGTAGAGCCGAACTGCGCTCCCCCCGTGAAACCATCAGTGCTGTTCCAGACGATCCAATAAGGCGCACCCATCGGGTTAGTATCATCCGTCGCATCTGTAGGAGTGTTCCAGAACTTCGTCTCAAGCACCTCCGCCAGAGCAATCATACCGTCCGCACGCCGCACCTTCATCAGGTCCACGATCTGATGCTCATCCCTGTTCATCGCCAGTTCCCGGGCGTCCCAAGCCCATGCAGTCTTCACATGGCGCCAGGGCACTTTCGGCTGCACAATCTGGTCCGACACGTTGACATCATCCACCGCATACAGGCCGCCATAGCTAGCCTGATTGCTGTGGTCAACCATCAGTTGCCATTGAATCTCCGTACCACCCTGGAAAGTAACCTTGTTCTTCGTCATCAGCTCCGGCATCGCCGTGTAATGCTCTAACGAAGATACAATGTCTTCCCATTTGTTTTCACCAAGCTCATCCAGCGTCAAAGACACCAGATCAACGATCTCGTCGCCTTGAAGTACCGGCATGGTTCGCCTCCTCTGTTACCATAAATCGCTCGTCGTTATCCAGGCAACGAGCGGCCTCGCTTCTCCAAAAACTCAGCCACCTTCTGGCGTGCTCTCTCCTCGCCCTTGGGCAAGTCGTCCGCCGCACCCCCCGCACGTGCCGTAGGCCGTGCTACAAACTGCCCTTGCCGATCCCGCAACTTTTCAGATACTTCCCTCCTGGCCTTGGCTTCTGCCTTCTCTGCATGCAGCATGCGCCTGGCCCGGTCCAGAAGTTCCGGCTCGTTCGGCAGCGTCCGCCCCGCCGTCCGATAGGCGAAAGCGAGAACATCAGCTTCCTCAACTACACCCACACGCGCCTTGTACTGAGGGGATTCAGGCTTGAGATCGCGCAAAGGTCCCTTGCCGAAGATGTCCTTGTATTCGTCTCCCAAACTGTCAAAGTACTTGTCTACCATGAGGGTGAACTCTTCCTGCCGACGGAGCTGCTGTTCATCCTGCAGCGCCTTCACAGTGCTGCGAACGCTCTCCAGCTCTTCCTGGTAGCCCTTGTCCATCTCATCCCAGGCTGCTTCCCAGGCGGCCGCTACATCGTCGCCGTAGGTCTCTTTGATCATGGCAAAGGTCGGCTTTTTGCGCTCCTTCTTCTCCGGCGGTTTATCCGTCGCCGGCTGCTGCTGCTGCTTCTGCCTGGCCGTCTTGATCTGGCTGGAAAGTGTGCGATCCAGCAGGTCCAGCGTCCGTTCGAGAATAGCCGGCGATCCATACGACTGCGCCTCTTCATCCGTCAGCCCAGCCTCATGCGCGCGCTGGAGCAGCGCTTCATCCCAAGCCGGCCCAGCAGGCTCAGGCTCAGGCTCGACAACAGGCGCAGGCCTGGGCTTGGCCGTTCGCTCCTGGCTGCGCCGCATCTGGGCGGTAATTTCCGGTGCGTCATCCGGCTTGGCCCCGTTCTCCTCACCCTTCGCCTCTTTTTTCACTTTCTCAGCCATCACATCTCCAAATAAAAAGGGAGCTAGCACGATTTCCGTGCAGCTCCCTATCGAGCAGCGACGTGTATAGGCCGTCTCCCTGGAAGCAACTCCAGGTCCAGCCGATCAAGGCTGCCGGTTATCGGCAGCTCCCAGCCCCAAGGATTATCTCCTTAACTCGCAAAAAGGAAGTATTCAACGTCCACCGCACCAGTATCGGCAATCAAATATGGCGCTGTAACGCCACTGCCAACACGGAACATCATCGCCTCTCCGCCGTTCGCCCCACCGTTCGCCCTGGCTGCCTTCGTCGATCCCGTAGACACGCGCCACTCAACGAAATTGGTCGTGTCCAGGTTTCGCAGCCAGAACCATCCCAACGTTGCTACCTCGCCCAGGGTGACAGCCTCCTCCGTCACACCAATATTATGCTGCTGATGGCTGAATCGCTTAGTGCTGACATTCACCACCAGACTTTCCAAGGCCCGACCTATCGGCTTTACCTTACCGTCGTCGTAAGTAAACGAGTTAGAAAGGGTCAGCTCGTTAGCCACGCTTTACCTTGCCTTTCTGCGCGTCACCATAGCCGCCGCACTTGTCCCACAGGCCCACGGCCTCACAGTATTCCTTCTTGTTCCGACGGCTGGTAAAAATCGCTTCACCCTCATCTGTAAACCCCACCGAAACACCCAGCTGCTTTGCCTGCTCCAGGGCCTCCGGTATCTCATCCGGATGCACCCCTGCACCACTCGATACCTGCGGCCAGTTGGCCGGAGGCGGCACCATAGCCCCAAGTTCCTTGTCCGGAAAAGCCTCGTCATAGACTCGCTTCGAGACCTTCTTGCCGTCAATGTAATACGTCGGCCTGTTTGTGTACCTATCGTACACAGCTCGTCCAATCATCCCACCGGCATCCCTACCGCATTGTTCTGCGGATTGGCTGCACCTGCCAGCATTTGCATCATAGCCTGGTCGCCGCCCTGTTGGGTCTGCCCAGGACGATTAACGCGCGTGTACGTCCTGTTCGTATTTGGCCGGCCTCGGAGTGCGCCTTGGCTCCTCCGAATACGGGGTAGCCTCCAGCGCCGGCGCCGATTGCCAGGCGATAATAGAGTCAAGGTCGGTGAGATTACTGTACCTGGCAACGATCCGCAGCAACTGCTCAAGGCTCACAACCCCATTCTGCTGCCCAGCATCGGCAACAGCGGCAGTACCAACGTCTGCATGATCTCTTTGAGCGTGTTCAGTTTGCTCGAAGGAGTCTCGATCTGCAAACTGTACGGGTTAATATCGAAATTCAGCTTGCGGAAGTCATCCGCCCGGTCCTCCGGCTTGATAGGCTTGTGCAACCACAAGCTTGTTTGCGGGATCGGCGTTTCGACCTCATAGGTCTCAATGGGATCGTTCCACCAGTAGTATGTCATCGACTGTCCGATCTCACGGGCGAACGCTAGTACACGAGCTTGCATCTCCTGAAGAGTCTTCGAGCTATTAGCATGAATCATCTCATCCTGCCCCAGAGTTTCTGATTGCGGACCCAAGCCGCCAATCGCCCCCAGGTTGCCGCCCAGCTCCAGGAATAACTGCTTGACCTGCATGAAGAAAAGCAAGAGCAGATTGTTGACGCCCCCCGTGGTGACTTCCCTCACGGCCTCCGGGCTATCCATCGTAATTGTGCCACCGTCATCGGTAGACCTAAACCGCTCTTCATCGTCAGCAGAACCACGCGGAGCAACCGTCACCGTCTTCAGGCGCTCCGCCTGCCGGCCCAGCTTCCGGAAAAGCTTGTTCGCCAGCAAGTGCAGGTCGTAGAGCTGCTGGCCCGGCGCGCTCGGCATCAAGTTGCCGGGAACATCGCCCAAGCCAAGAATATGAAACGGTCCCGAATCCGGCCCCTTCCACTCAACCACCCGCAGCAATTCATTGCCAACACCTCCGCCATCCTCGTCACTGCTGAGCGTCACCAGCAACCGATCGCGTGGGAGCCAGATTTCCCAGACTTCTACCATATCCTCCAGCTCATCAGACTCATGAACGGCGTCATAACTGAGAGAATTGATGCGGGCACCGCCGCGCTCGTTGTAGAGCGACCGAGGCGAAGCCGTCAGCTTCTGCCGCGCATCCTTCTTGAATTGCTCCGCTTCTTTGGCCACCTCCAGCGGCATACAGTACCGATGCCCCATGAAGGCTACCTGGTCCCAGCGCTTGGCAAACATGTCGTGGACCCAATCATCCATCTCGATCTTGTCCACAAACACCTTGCCATAATCGTGCGTGAACCCTTCCCACTCGATAGGCAGGTAATTGCAAAGGCCCACTTTGGCAATGCCCATGCACAGCAAGGCGTCCAGAACAATCCGCCGAATTGAGGATGCTAAATCCATGCTCTCCACCCTGGCATTCGTCCAAACTTCCATGTTAGAGGCGACCGACTTCAACTGCGGAAACTGCGTCGAGATCATGTACCTCGGAGACCGAGGCACCAGCTGCCGCTGGTAAATCGTGGTACTCAAGTTGAGCAGGTTGACCGGAACTTTATCGCGAGCACCATTCGCCCCCCAATTCCGACCCACCAGCTCCTTTGTCATCTCCACAAAATTGCGGCGCCATGGCTCCAGCTTCCACCGCGACCAGTCAACGGCCGATTGCAAACGTCTGCGATGATCGGGATTCTCGGGGTTCATGGTTCATAAAAGGCAAAGGCCGGTAAAAACAATAACGGCATCAGGGGGTCAGGGCACCCTGATGCCGTCACGATTCTACCGGCCAAGGACCCGGGCGCGACTCCGGGACCTCTGCCTATTTGTATCTTACCATACTATTTTGGCACCAGCGCCGTCAAGTGCTGAGGCAAAATTTCAGCCGGGGCTTCCTGCGGCGGCTGATGTTCAACCTGCAACTGCATATCCTGAACGCCCCATGACAATACCGCTTCAATCCAGCTAGGCCACGCATCGTCCGAAATCTGGCACGGAACGGAGAACGAAATTCCTTCCTCCCCCACACCGCCATCAGGTCTTTGATACAGCGGAAACTTGATCCATATCGTGTAATGCCACACATCGTTATCATCCCGGTTGTGCTCGAACGCAATGATACACTTGTGGTCTGCCAACCAGCGAAGAGCTTCACACATCGTCACCAGAGCACCTCCTGTGTTTGCTTGCGTTCATTTTCCCAGACCAGCTTCCGGCGCCAAGCTAAACAGCCAGGCAAAATGTCTTTCCCTCCAGTTTGAATCTTTATCTCCGCCGCCCCACTCTCCTGCAAGAGCTTCCAGGCTAAGGCCGTCGCAATCACGCGGTCTCCGTGGTTGATTCGGGCACCCGACGGATCATCCAGATTCTTAATCTTCGCGTGGTCTACGAAACCGTCATCGTTAAACACGTAATGCTTGGCATCGTCCAGACACAACATCGACCGCTCTACCCACTCCTTGCCCAGCGCCCGGTTATACTCGGTCAGGACCTTCAGCTTTGCCTCCGGGCTGGGATACCAGCCGGGTATATCCGATGCTTTCGGCGTCAAAGCGGCATCGTCACGCTTCCGGTAAAAGTTCCGATACCCCAACATGATAAGCCGCTTACCGAAGGCTAGGCCAGGCCCGACCGCCTCCCATACCAGAAAGGCATCGCCAAACCACTTGCAGTACGCCATTGCCTCATTGGCAAAATCGCTCGAATTGATTCGCGGGTTAGCATACTCCATCACCTTCTCCAGACGGTTCTTGGAGGCTGCCACCAAGCACGAGGACGATGCTCCCGTACCGGTCGATACGTCTGCCCCCATGACATAGCTCGTATCCCTGGCCGGCTTACCGTCCGGTCCAAGCCGGAACCACAAAGAACACGCTCCCTTCGGGTCTTCCACCCACTCGATTGCTTCCAGCGTATCACGGTCATACTCAAGACGACCTTGATGATACGGCTCCCGACAATCTCGACGAATAATGTCATCCAGACGGCCAACGTCGAAGAAGGCCCCTCCAGACGCCAGAAAATCCATGTCCAGGTCCTGGGCCACCAGCCTATCACTAGCCGATCGCTCGGAACATTGAATGTCATACCACGGACTCCTCTTCCTCCCCTTCTCATCGGTGTATATCCCCTTGCCCTTCTCTGGGTGCAAGGACCAGTGCAAGCTGATCTTGTGCCGGACCTTCTGGAGCATCGTATAAAACGCGCCCACCGCTCCCTTGGGAGTGCTGTTGAATATGCGGCAATTCGTGTTAAATTGCGTCGCCGACAGCGCTCGCATACCATCATTGTAAGTCCATGAGCCAAGCTCATCGAGCATCATACCCGTAGACCGACCACCACGGCCGAAGTCCTCCGTAGTTGCCGCTCCACCGAGCACCGACTTTTCGTCAGGATTGAAAAGATGTGCTTTCTGCCGTTCGACCTGATCACGTATCAACGGCTTCAACCAGGTGGGCTGATGCTCCAGGAGAAAGTCCAGCTTCCAAAACAGCGTATCAGGATCGCCCTTCTTGCCGTCCACCAGCTCCGCCGACCGGGATGCAACCTTGAACGCCCGGCCCCGCTCGAATTGCCACTGGTGCAACAGCACTGCTAAACAGACCCAAGTAGCCCCCATGTCACGGCTCTTGACAATCCCAATGTCATGCTTGCCAAGAGCCTGCAAAATGTCCGGTATTAACTCATCCTGGAAGTCCCACGTAATCCACGGCCTCGTAGCCGGAATACGCGGCTCGTATATCCAGCCGAATGTGTTCAGCCAGAAAAGAATGTCCCGCCGGCAGATGCTACGAAGGCTCGCCGCCTGCTCCGGCGAACTTGCCCCCATCTGGAGCATCTCCTGCCGGAATCGCAGGTTGGCTCCCTCTGCCTTCGGCACCATCGCCCGATAGGCGTCCGAGTTCCACGTCACTAGCCACTGCCATTTCTGTCGCGCCTCCCTTTGCGTGAAATGCTATCAGCTCCCGCAACGCCGCATCTCCAGCCTCAACCACCTTCTTCTCCCCCTTCCCCACCTTCTGCACAGCCTTCTCCCGCGTCTCCAACGCAAACAAAGCTGCAAAAAACTCCTTGCGATGATCCCGTGCATAAATCAACAGACTCAACGCTAACCGGCCCGGCGGGTCCATCGGCGGGAAATCCAGGTTCGCCGCTACCCACCTCATCGACCTCGCAAACCCATTGTCCTCCCCGATCGTCCCCAGAAAACCCGTCTCCACACGCAACTCCGCCTCCGCCTTCGCTTCCAAATCCGTCTTCACCCGCTGCCCCCCATCCACCAAATGCGGAAACTCCTTTATCACCGCCCTCCACGCCGCATTCGGACTGTAACCCTGCCGCTTGTACTCCTCTCGCTTCGCCGCCACCTGCGCCCATACCCCCTCCCGCTTCCACAGCTCCCGATGCTTCCTCTTCGCTATACTGCAC
>Ga0114944_1000123_pt1 | contig 18083 bp, 26 predicted proteins | sample OV2TP2_FD_89582 | JGI IMG/M metagenome (GOLD analysis project Ga0114944, IMG submission 89582) | Hot spring microbial communities from Beatty, Nevada to study Microbial Dark Matter (Phase II) - OV2 TP2 | ecosystem: Environmental > Aquatic > Thermal springs > Hot (42-90C) | place: USA: Beatty... | reverse complement strand
TGAAAAGCAGTGCAGAAAAGTCGTTCAGTAAAACAAAGTCTGGATAACCGCCCCTATTTTCGGCAGCGGTGAACTCTAGCTAAGCCTTACGTTGGTTTTTGGTTCCACTGCTCCCCAAACCCCTGCATGACGAAAGATGAGCTGAGAGCGGAGCTGGAGCGTCAGGCCAAGCGCTACCAGGACATCTATGGCGGTGAAGTGACGCAATACGCTGCTCAGCCAGAACCTGAAAAACGGCCATGGCGAAAGCGGAAAAGCCTCTTGGATGAGGCTTTCCAGGCAGAGTTGGATAAGGCGAAGAAGCTCAGTGCAGAGCAACCGCCCGAGTGATCCATACCAGCGGGCTAAGCCCGCCAGCACAGAACGCCGTAGGCCAGCCCTGAAGGGCTGACCTGCGACGATCAGTGAGGATCGTCGTAGTCCAGGTCGTAGAACAGGCCGGTTTCCTTGTCATGCTTGAAAAGGAGCCGGAAGTTCCCACTTACATCGAGAGACCAGGTCTTGGCTTTCTTGTCACCCCCTCCCTTCCAGGAGTGGAGCCGCATGCCAGGCAGGTCTACGTCCTGCAAGGCAGAGGTGGCCTTCATGATTGCCAAGATGTCCTGGATCACCTCCACATGGTCGGGGTGAACCTTGGATACATCGCCGCTGTTAAGGCGCTTCAGCGCCTTGGATTTGAAGCTCTTACTCGTAAGCATATTTTCTCCTTATGCTGTTAACAGATAAGGTTTGCCTGCCTACGACGTTGGAACCGTCGAATCTGCCCGCTCATCGGCGGATGCTTCATTTTTGAGTAGCGGGTGCTTGACTAAAAATGAGCAGTTGCTAGACTTCGACTCGTAAATTGATTGGTTAACTCCTTCGTCGCCGGACTGACAAACCATTTCGGACTTTAGCACGAAAGAGCGCCGAGCGCAAGCTCGGTTTATTTTTTTTCTAAGCCTTGCGTCTTGCGCAAGGCGCAAATCAAAAAAGAGAGGAAAACCATGATCAGTCGCCATCCTGGCGGGATCATCCGTCGCCGCTACCTGGAGCCGCTGAAGCTGACCATGACCGACCTGGCCGAAGCCATGGGCGTCAGCCTGTCCAGCGTGAGCCGTGTTGTGAACGAGAAAGCCGAACTGACCAGCGAGATGGCGCTGCGCCTGAGTCATGTGATCGGCGGAACTCCTGAGATGTGGGTAGGCTTGCAGACCGCTTACAGCTTGGAAAAGGCAAAGGCCGAGTTCAGCGCTGAAGGTCTCAAGCGTCTCAACCCTGCCCTGGGCGAAGAAGCTGCTGCCTGACGGCAAGCGTGACAGTCACGTTGACATAGTATCCATTTGAGATAGTATTACTCGTACGACTCAACCCCGTACGCAGCGATTAAGTTCACTGGCCGTTGGGGTGAAAAAACCGGCGCTAAGCCGGTTTTTTCGTTTCTAGGGATCAGGATTCGTGAGAACAGCGTTTTTCGTTGACGGCTACAACCTCTTCTACGGTCTCCTTGCCGGCACGGAGTTCAAATGGCTGAACCTCCGTTCCCTGCTGGCCCATGTCGCTCACGTCCAGGAGCCCAGCTCCGAGCTGGTTTCAGTCAGCTACTTCACCTCGGGCGTTAAACCTGATCTTGCCACCCGTGGCGTGCTCTCGAAGCAAGCCCAGGACACCTACATCCGCGCTCTCAAGACGACAGGGGTAGAGGTCATCTGGGGGCGTCATCGGCTGGAGCCTGGCCGTGCGCCTCGCTTCGTGGACAAGAAGACACCCGCCTCCAGGAGAGACCAGGTAGACATCTGGCAGCTGGAAGAGAAGGAAACAGACGTCAACATCGCGATCAGCATGTATCGGCTGGCTGTTCGTCAGACCTCGTTGCCCGAGGCCGAGCGCATTCAGCAGATTGTGTTGGTCTCGGCCGACACAGACATGACCCCTGCCCTTCGCGCATTACGCGAAGACTTCCCCGATCTGCGGATCGGCGTGATCCTGCCGCACCGTGAGGGCATCAAGCGCGAGCCACCTGGTTCGCTTGAGAACTACTCAAACTGGATGCGACGTTTCATCCGGGCGGATGAGCTCAAGGCTCATCAGTTTCCTGATCGAGTCCCCACCAAGAAGAAGCCTGCCGATAAGCCGGAATACTGGTAGCGGCTTGGCTTACTGCGAGCCCTTGTCCATGAAGTCGATGGCAGCTTCCAGGGCATCCTTCGGCGGCTTGCTGGGCCGTAATTGAGTGGTGGCCATGTCCTCAGCCGCGTCTTCGACGGGCCAGTAGCTGCCAAGTCCCCTCACCAGGTAACGGTTGGTTCGATCCATCGGGTTCAGGTCTCGATAATCACCCTGCCGGAACGAGATGAGCTCCATGTCGTACAGCTTGGTGATCGCATCGGCAACCCGATACCGGGGCACCCCTGTAATGAAGGCCAGCTTGTCATAGCTGAGTGTGGCGATGCCGGCCCGGCTCCGGTCTCTGTGCGCGAGGATGGCGATGAAGACCTTCAGCGCATCGAGGCTGGCTTTGCAGTAGTTGAACTCAGTCAGCAGTAGCAACCGCTCACTGGAACCGTCATGCAGCCAGAGCTTCGGGATCTTCCCCCATGCGTACTCGTCATTCCATCCCTCGATCCTAACGGTCGTGCCTTGCTTCAAGGCTTGGTGCTGGCGGGCGATGAGCTTCTCCTGCTCAAGCCGCTTGAATGACCTGGATATAACCGCTCTCGACATCTTGGCCAGGCGGGTCAGCTGCGGATAGGTCAGCGTTGCGAGGCCTGTCTTGAAGTCCGTCTTGCAGCAAAGCACCAGGTACAGCCTCAGCGCTGCAATGCACTCGTTGCGCAGAACCTCGACATCTACCTCGGCATCGACCTCGATGCCGCTCAGTGGCCACTCCATCGGCACCTTCCGTATTGCTCGATCAGTGAACTTGGCCAGCCCGCCTTCATGTATCCAGCGAATGGGCAGCTTCGCCCACGAGCTTCGATCATTCATTTAGACCTCCAGGCAACTGCGGCCAGGCCGCAGCTGAGCACCAGGATGCAGCAGAGAGCCAAAGTAAGCGGATCGGTAGTAAGAGCTTTCTCAAGCAGACTAAGCAGTACGGCCATTTTGTAGCGCTCCAGGTAGTAGGTACAGCTACAGACTTGCTTACCAGGAGCCCTCTATCTAGATATAGGCGTCTGTAAAATGGATGCCAAGGCCTGTAAAAACGGGGCTTCAGCTGAATTTTTATAGTTCATTCTGGATTTGATCAGAGGGCAATTTCAACCTCGATCAGACCCAATGAGAGGGAGCGATTCAGCCCGAGTAGCTCGAATCAGAGGCTAGAAATCGTCGCGAGGGCGGCGCGTTGCGCCGGGTGGGCTGCCGCTCAGTGGGTAAGACAGCAGTAAATGAGTAAATGATAAGAAGAGTGTTTGATCATTCGTTGTTTTCCACTATGATGCGATGAGTATTTGAGTACAAGGCCGGATTGGCTCTAGTGTCTGTGGGCTCTCCGTCGCGAAGACGGATGAGTTTATGAGGCAAGCCGGGTTTACTCATCGCTATGAGCTTATGATTCAATGAGTATTAATTCATAAACCAGTTCTGCTAGGAGTACGAATGAAAGTCATCGCCGTGCTGAATCAGAAAGGTGGATCGGGGAAAACGACCATCGCCACTCACCTTGCCCGAGCTTTGCAGCTGTCTGGTGCTGATGTGCTCCTGGTCGATTCTGACCCACAGGGTAGTGCCCGCGATTGGGCGGCTGTGCGCGATGATCAGCCGTTAACCGTGGTAGGCATTGACCGGCCAACGATTGATCGAGACGTAAAGAACGTCGCCCGCAAGGTTGATTTCGTCGTGATCGATGGAGCACCCCAGGCGGCAGACTTGGCCGTCTCGGCCATCAAGGCGGCTGATTTTGTCTTGATCCCAGTGCAACCAAGCCCCTACGACATTTGGGCAGCCGCTGACCTTGTTGAACTGGTCAAGCAGCGTATCGAGGTCACGGACGGTCGTTTGAAGGCTGCCTTTGTGGTTTCACGCGCAATCAAGGGCACTCGCATTGGCGGCGAAATCACAGAAGCCCTCTCTGGCTATGGCTTGCCCATCCTGGAATCACGCATTACTCAGCGCGTGAGCTATCCCGGTACAGCTGCTGCCGGCACTACCGTCTTGGAGACCGAGCCTGACGGTGATGCCGCTGCGGAGGTTATGGCCCTAGCAAATGAGATAAAGCAATTTATCATTTGAAACTCTGAGGTAATGAGTAAATGAGCAAGACAGCAAGTGCTTTCTCAGCAGGCCGACCAAGCGCCCGGAGAAACAAGGCCGCGACCCTCGCAAGCCTGGCCGATGACGGCGGCACGAAACGTGTGAACTTCGAGCTGTCGGTTGACCAGCACACGAAGCTCAAAATCTACGCCGCGAAGCAGGGTAAGACCATTAAGGAGCTGCTGACTGAGTACGTTGCCAGCCTCCCTGAGTAGTAACGCAAATGAGCAAATACTCATGAAAGAGAATGAGTTTATGAGTATACAGGTGCCTCTAAGTCAGCATGACAGGCGATTGCTGGAGGATGGCTTGGGGCGTGCAGGCCATGCCGTTTTTGCGTTCGCTGCGCTGTTCTTCGTAGAGATTTTCTACGGCGCGGCGAGCAGCTCGATGGTCAAAGAGCTGGCATTCTTCGTGGTTGGCCTAGTTCTGATTTTTCTGTGCGCAGCAGCTCGACCAGGTGAAAGTGTGTGGGGTCGATTTGGTGTAAGAGGTTTCGCCTTCTTCATGCTGGCGATCATTGTCACCAGGGAGATATTCAATCTTGCGAAATCACACTTTGCCTGGGAGACGCCCGCAACTGCCATAGAAGAGAACGCCGTTGCGGCTCAGCTATTTGGGATAGCCATCGTTGCGCCAATCATAGAGGAAGTCATCTTCCGGCAACTCCTGTTTAGAGTATTAACAGTTGGCAGTAGCCGTCTGGCTCACCTTGTTCCAATTCTTGGGACGAGCGCTTTATTTGCGTTGTACCACCTAGCGTACTGGGGAACGGCTTCGCTGCTGTTCATAGCCCTGGTTGGCTTGCTTATGGGGTGGGCTAGGGCGCGCTCGGGGGGGATTCTGCTTCCTCTGGCGATGCACATAGGTATGAACACACATGCAATCTTGAGGGCGATCACATGGCATTGAACTCCGAGTTTCATGACATCTATCTGCGGATGCCAATGGAGGCAACTCTGTTGCCCGAGCTCCAGAACATGTCGTTCTGGGGGAGGACAATTCATGAAGTCCTCCGGGAAGTGAACCCGGCTTTGATGCAGCAGATGGCCGAGAGAAATGAGCTGACGGCGTACATCGATCTGAAGCAAAAGCATCTACAGATCGAGGCCGCCAGGCTTGAGCGCGAATGGAAGCAGAGGAATCCACTGGGCATTCATGCGGACTACTTTGAGCGGACTAGCTGGCAGAGACACTGCAAGCTATCGGTGCGAGAAATACTGATTGATGAGATGGCCAAGGGGTTGATGGGGGAGGGCGTGGAAAGCTGACGGACGGCATCGAAAAGAGTGAGCAGGGGCTTGTTTAGTATTACTTAATAAGTAATACTAAACTCGTAAGCCCTTGGAAGGAGTCCAGTGATGTTGATTGCTGAGTACACGACAGAGCGTAAAGCCGGAAACATGCGTTTGGTTGTTGAGGGGACTCTGCTTGAAGGCGAGCCAGTCGCAGAGCTGACCTTGCTGTCTAGTGGGGCCGCTTTGGTGCTCTCCTGGGAGACGGCAAAGGGAGCGCGTGAATTCGTTGCGATCACCTCCTTGGATGGGGAGGCCGTGATGATGTTGGCCGGTGCTCAGGCTGAGGTATACGAGGCTGATACGCAGCGTTTGGTGCGTGTTAAGCCAAGGATGGCCATCGGGTATAGTTAATACTTAATACTTTACTCGGGTGGCGATATGGCAAGGCCAAAGGGCGATGAAGAACTGGTTAGGACGGCAATCACTCTGCCTGTTGAAATGCACAGAGAGATTGAAGATGAGGCCCGCGCTAACAAGCACTTGAGCCGGGAGCCTAAGTCAGTATCGGCCCTGATAAGGCAAGCGATTGAAGTGCGCAGAGCAGCAGCAAAAGCTGGAATACTCGATGAGCTGCTGGCGAAGAAGAATGGAGATAGAAGCGATGGCGAAGAACGCTAACCACTTGCTCGATGAGTTTGTAGCAAGGGCATACAACGCCCAGCAGGGTGTGAAGATTGCTGCGCCCTGGACGGATGCCCGTCTCGATGATGAGAGCCAGGCCGCTGCTGTGGCGCTGATCCGCCACGGCATCATTGGCGCATCTGAAGCTGATGGTGGAAAGGTGAAGCTATGGCTTGGCCGCAACCGTGTGGGGAATCCGTTTTTCAGGCTCTACAGCGGGTGGGTGTTCTATATCGCCATGCTGACCTGGATGTTCGCCACACTCTGGTTGGGTAGGCGCCATGATGGTCTGGGGGATGTCACTGGGCTTGTTCTATCTGCTGCCGCGTTGGCCTATTTCGGGGTTCACGCACATGCACATTGGCGCTTTGCACAGCTCTGGCTGCATTTAGGCCGATTGGGCGAGCAGACCAAGCTGGGAGCTTGCGTGATGGGGGCTGTTTTGGCTGCCGGCGCGCTCTATGAATTCATCGGTCGCGTTTTCTGAGGTGTGATATGGACTATCCGTATTGGGGTGAGCTTGTGTGGTTGCTGGTTGGCGTGGCGGCAATGCTGGTTATGCCTGCCATCTTCGGCATCCTTTTCAGTTCCGCGCATAACCATAAGCGCAGCCAGGCGGCTATCGTGAATGCCGCTATGGCGCATAAGTCCACTTACATCATGAGCATGCACGGTATTAACCCGTTGGTGGTGCTGATGGTGATTGGCTGGCTGGCAGCTACCTTCGGATTTATGCCGTACTTTATGCGCTAGAGCCCGTATGCGATAAGGAAAAGCCCGGCTCTAGGCCGGGCTTTTCCTTTTCTGGCTCAGGAGAAGGAGTTCCCCCCCATCTTGTTGGGTGAAATTGGCGTGGGGGTCGGTGATCCAAAGCCAGGCTTGTTTGCCCTGGAGCGATCCGCAGCGCTCTCCATCTTGCTGGTGTATCCGCCGATGATGGTTCGGTTGTGCTGTTCAGCGGCACTATCGCCAGTCACTTCCTGCCCGCCGTTTATCCAGCGCAGGCCTCGCTCAAAGAGCTCATTGGGGAGGCTGAAGATGCGTACTGCCCCGGCGTACGCAAATAAAGCCATGATGATGGGACTACCTAAGATCAGAAGAGGTGATACCCAGCCTGTGATAATCACGCCCTGCAGGTAGCTGGCCAGCCATTCAGCTAGCACGGCAAGAGGTTTGAGCATTACGAAGATGGCAAACCAAGCTCCTGATCGCAGGATAGGCCCCAGGAATAGCCCAATCATGAGCATATAGCCCTGGCGAGTATGTTCGCTCCCCCAACCCTCTTTCTCGGCGGTGCCGTGAGCAGCCATCCAAAAAGGGGAAACCAGCAGACACTCAACGAAGAAGAGCGCCCAGCTGATAACACCCATCAGCCAGAAAAAAAGCGGTATTGCTGGGAGCACCACTGCTAGGAAGAATCCTGCGATCATCAACGGGAATAGCAGACCTTTTGCTAGGCCTGCATAGCCACTGACCACCTCGCTGGTGAAGGTTGTAGCACCTACCGCAACGGAGCCGGCGGCGGTCGCTCCAGCGCCGAATAGCGACCCGGCAAGCGGCACCTGAGATGCAGAGTTCACTGCGCCATCCGCTGCGAATTTAGCAACTGCTTCGGTTGTTTTAACCGTCGCTTCGCCCAGGATCAGCGCGTGGATGGCTGCATCAATGGTCGCTGAGATCACGCTGCCGGTGTACTGCATCGATGTGACGATATCGCCGTCTGAAGCACCCATCACCATGGACTTCATGATCGCCGTGCTGATTTCAGAGAAAAACTTCTTGATGAAATCAGCGCCGCCATCGACACCAGCGTGCTCGATGGAGATGATCGAGTTGTCTGTCTCTACTACCTGTTTTGCTCGATCACGGGCAAATTTCTGCAACCCCTGAAGACGCAGACTCACATCGATAAAGCGCTGGTCGCTATCGAAGTTCCGATCCATCTGCGGCTCTTGATAGCTAGGGGTGAGCAGCTTGGCGAGGGCGTTGATCTTTTCCTGGCTTTGAGACACCTGCCAGTACGCAGTGCCAAGCGCCATCCAGCCCAGCTCAGTGATCTCTTCCTGCCAGTTTCGACCTGCGTTATCTGTATAAACCTCGTTAACGCTGGATGCGACAACGGCTGTCACTTTGGTGTTGTAATCGGCTACCAGGGCGACATATTTCCCGGCTGCGCCCTCGATCTGCTCCGGTACGGCGGAGGCTTTTGACTCATAGGAGGACTGTGCGCTTTGCCCGTTATTCTGGAGAGATCGAAGGGCGGCTTCGTCGTACAGAATCATGCTGGCAATTTCAGCAACTCGCGGTTGCATCTCAGCCACGATCTCGTTGAGCTTGCGAACAACCTTCGCTGGCACGGCGCGCGTGTGTGCTGTGTCTGTTGTAATTTCACGAGGCATATCGATCGTCAGAGCGCCGCAATATGCTCTGCGCGGATAGCTTGCCTCGCGTGCTCCTTCCAGCTCGGCATAGTCATAGCTGTATAGGTACTTAACGCTCGCCAGGGACTCCTGACTTCGCGCTACTGGGCGGACTCGCTCGCCTTGTTGGTAGCTATTGATGTATTGGCGGCACACTTCAGAACCGATCCAGCCGGCGATCATCATTGTCGGGTCTGACAGGAGTGGTGGGCGGTATGCACCGTTCTCAGCTAGATACTTAAGCCCTTTCGACGCGACCTCATTTCCGTAGTGGTTGCCGACCTCTGCCATTTTGATGACGCCGTACTGCAGGGTGGAGTAACCGCTGGCAAGGGGGATCAGTAGGATGGTGGCTGTGCTGATACGGATTGGAGCCCAGAACGAGCTGATTACCTGCCCGCCAGGCACACCTTTGTTAGCGGTCTGAAAGACGTAGGTTGCTCCGCCGATGATTGCCAGCCAGGCCATCAAGGTTAAAGCAATCGCGTTGAGCGTGAGCGAAACCGTGGAAAGGAGGGATTTCTCATCGCCGGCAGGGTTCTCCGTTCCATGTGCGATGAAATTTAATAGCCGCTGTCCGTAGGAGTCATCCGCAACAGCCGCGCCCGCGTAGGCGGTTGCCGCCAGGGCAACCAGCAGTAATGCGGCTCTACGATTCATCTATCTGGCCTCCCAGAGCGGTGCGAACCGCGATCTTTTTGGCCGAGTCCATACAGATACCGATGAAACCGAAGGCAGCAAGAGCAGCGATGGTAACGATCTTGGCGAGAGGTTCGGCGCCATCACTGGTTGCATGCACAAACGCTACAGCAGGGGCGACCAGCAAAACGACAAGTGTTCCAAGGTCGGCCATCTGCTCGTGACGTCGAAGGATGGCCTTGGTTACATCATCGATGTGAGTGGGCTGTTGACGCAGGTAGCGACGGAGAAACATCTGGGTGAGGTTGCTACGCTGTACAGCCTGCTGAGCTAACTGAATCAATGGTCGAAACTTGCGGAGAATCATGTCGAGCACTCCATTAAATATCACGGTTCAATGATATTTGGTGGATCACAGTGCAACAACGTTTAACCGCGTTTATCCGACGAATATTTATAGGTATGCACGATATAATAACTATATATCGTGCATGAGCTATTAGATAAGTTTTTATGCACGATAGGTTAATATTTTATCGTGCAATTTGTTGGGAGTGTCTTAGCAAACGGATCAACTCATCTTTCACAGCCGTATCTGAGAGCCCTGCGTTCGGATCAGTCTGTATCAGGTGGTCACGATCTGAGCTTGGCCAGCCACGCGCATCGTCATCGATGGCAAGCCAGCGTACAGGCTCATGGAGGCGCGATAGATATGCTGCAATCTGCTCCCAGCGCGTCTGTAAGTCCCATGGAATAGTGTCCGGCCAGCCCCTCCCCATTGCTGAGTGCCAGGTCGCACCGATCACCTGGTGGCGCAATTCGCTAGGCAATGCCTGCCGTGCTCGATAAAAGCCGAGATTCCTGACCCAACTGGTCGAGAGCACGATCCGCAGGTCTGGGTGGTCAGCCAAAGCCTCGATCAGCTGCGGTGACCACATAAAAAGGGAGCCCGCTGCGCGCAGCTCGATTCCGCGTCTCGACAGGTAGACAGCATCCGGGTGTAGCACCCCGTCATAGTCGAGAAATAGCAGCCGTCGCTTCATATTCCGATGCGCCTTTCGTCGGGATTTTATTCAGGCATTGCAAGATAGCACGTGGCATTCCCTGCCATTCATTGGCAATGAATGCCATTAATTACCATTAAATGCCACGTTATCTAGAGGTGATCTCTATTTTTTGCCTCTAGTGCGCTAATTAAGTGGCAATGAATGCCATTCATTGCCAATCATTGGCATTCATTGCCACTTAATTATTGGCGACCTGATTATTCGTTCTCTTACACCCGTTCCCGGTGCGCAGCACCGCATCTAGACAACTATTTACCTCGAACTTAGCATCGAATAGCTGCGAACGAAGTTCGCAGGCACGACGGATATGTTTACCTGCGCTACGCGCAGTCACATATCCCGTGCCAAAGGGGTGCCCCCTTTGAAACCCCAGCCTCCAGCCCACGCCGCAAGACCGGGAGACCTCATGGCCGGAAAGAAAAAGACCCTCGCCCCGAGTGCGCCGAAGACGCGGCAGAAGGGCGACGATGAGGTTGAGCGGGTCGAACCGCTTGAGAAGGTTGTTTCGCTGCGCCTGACGGCGAGCGACCACGCGAAGTGGCTGGCGAAAGTGAAGGCCTCTGGCCAGACCAGGAGCGAGTTTTTTCGCTCCTGCGTGCTAGGTAATAAAACGTCTGTCGTTGCGAAGAAGCCAGCCAGCGCGGATAAGCTCCGGTTGATTTTTTACTTCAACAAGGCGAGCAACAACATCAACCAACTGGCATGGTCTACGCACCAGGCGCGAAAGCGCGGCACGCTCGATGCCAAGACCTTCGAGCGGGTGCTCGAAAAGCTGAGTAGCATTTCTGAGCTCATGGCCAAGGGCATCTCGGATGTTGACTAGGATTCGAGGCGGAAGTGCTGGTGTCTTCACTTATCTACGTGATGGTAGGAAGGCGGGGCGGAAGTACAGTCGCGCCGAGCTGGACAACCGAATCGTGCTTGCAGGGAACATGGCTCTCTCAGAAAGCATCGTCAACGCGATGTCCAATCGTGGCGAGAAGTATCTGCATATCACTCTTTCTTTCCGAGAGGACGAGCTGCCACTGGAAACACTTCAGGCGATTACAGATGAGTTCCGGCAGTTCTGCATGACCGCCTTCCGTGCTGATGAATACAGCTTTTACGCTGAAGCTCACCTCCCCAGGATCAAGTCATACACCAACCTCAAGACCGGCTTCCGAGTCATCCGCAAGCCCCATATTCACATCGTGATTCCAGAGCTGAACCTTCTCAGCCAGAAGCACCTGAACCCACTCGGCAAGGTCGATCATCAGACTAAGTTCATCGATGCTTGGCAGGAACACATCAATGCCAAGTACGGGCTGGCCAGCCCAAAGGATCACCGTCGGATCGTGTTCACCGATGAGAGCACCTTGCTCGCTCGGACTAAGGGCGACCATTTCCAAGGTATTGGCAGCGAGCTGAAGCAGCAGTTGCTTGATGCCTTGATCGAGAATGGCATCGTGGATTACCCCCGCTTCAAAGAGCTCGTTGAGACGTTCGGAGCGGTGCGGGTTCGGAATGAGGACAAGCCAAGCGCCTACCTGAACGTGAAGCCCGAGGGTGCGACGAAGGGGATCAACCTGAAGGATTACGTCTTCAGCCCTGCATTTGTGGTGCTGCCAACCGAAGAAAAGAAAAAGCATCTGGCAGCTGAGGCGGCACGCTTAGCCGTTGAGGCGGCGGAGTATGTTGAGCCGAAAAGCCCACGTCCGTCCCCGGATGAAATAACCAGCCTCCTTACAGAGTGGCACGAAGTCAGAGCGCGAGAGCTCAAGTACATCAATAGCGGCAGCCGTAATTTCTATGAGCGGTACCGCAAGGCCCGCAAAGAGAATTCTGAGGAACAGCTGGCAATCCTAGATCAGCTGCAAGCTCGCTTCTACATGAAGCACGACAGCGAGCACGCCCCAGATGCTGACCAGGACGACACCCTGCTCGATGCCCATCAAGTTACCGATAGCGCCTGGCTCATGGGAGAACCAGCTTCAGCCGAAGAAGGAGATGATTCGTTCCGTGCTGAGCCAGAAAACATCGTGGAGCAGCTGCTGGCGGAGCATAGGGCAGAAATCTACGAGGGGCGGCTCGCCACCTCGGAGGATCACAAGGCAATCAAGCTCAACCTGAGTGCGAACCTGCTACTTGCTCACCTCAGCCACACTCACGGTGTAATGCCTGAGAAGTACCTGGTGAAGAAAGGGCTGGATGGTGGCGACCGCATCCAGTGCGGCAGCAGGAACTTGAACGTAGCTGACTTTCTCACCAAGGAACTGCATCTGGTTTGGCCGGAGGCAGAGTCAATATTGCGCCAGGTCTACGCGGCGCAGAGGGCAAATGTTACTGGGCAACCACGAGACGAGATCCGCACTCACTTCTGGGAGGCCTATCGTCGTACCTGGCCGGCGAGAGACGATGCGAAAAAGCAAGACTGGGCGGCACAGAAAGCCTCAGAGGCTAGGCGTAGAGCTCAGATAAAGGCGGACTACCTGGCGGATCGAGCAAGCATCAAAGCCGATCTGAACAAGACTCCTAGCGAGCGCAAAGCCGCCTACTCGCTGGCCAGCATGCGCAAGGCTATGGAGAGCGCGAAGCTGTATCGTGAAATCGCCCAGGAGCGCCGGTCACTACGAGAGAAGCACCCGAAGCCAGGACCGAATGGCTACAAGCTCTTCCTGGTTGTGCTTACGGAAGAAGATTGCAATGCCAGTGCACTGGCAGAGCTGCGGCGTCAGACACGGCGCACCAAGCTACTAGAGACAGGTAATCGATTTGGCGCTGAGCGCGAACTTGATCCGTCTATTCCGGTGGTTCTGCCATCGGTGTCCTATCGCGTCGATCAGCGTGGCAACGTGACTTACTACGCTGATAGCGCGAGAACGAAGCCGATACTCGTAGACACTGGACGAGAAGTTGCGGTGGTCGATCTGGCGCTTGAAGCGGTAGAAACGGGCCTGCGGCTTGCGTTGCAAAAGTTCGGCCCAGCGCTGGACGTGCATGGCTCACCTGCGTTCAAGTCCGCGGTACTTGGTGTTGTGATGCGGACTGGGCTGCGCGTCGAGTTCAAAGATCCAGCTCTAGCCGCCGAGCTGGAGCGACTACGGGTGACATCGAGCCAGCCGGCTCAGGTGCCCAAGGTCATGCCGATCAAGCAGAAGTCTGAACAAGAGATCGAGGCCGAGTATGCCGGCGAGGTGTACGAAGGCGAGCTTGGCCGAGGTGACGCTGAAGTGCCGGACGGAATGAGCGAAGGTGGGGGCGACACTGCTGGGCCTTCCCTGCACGTTTCAAAGCCGCCCCGTCCTCGTTGACGGGGCGCTACAAGACCAGGCCGTCAGCTAGCTGTACCAGCAGCTCTTCGACCAGGCCTGCGCCGATGTGAGTGCTCAGCATCTCGATAGGGGAGCTGCCACCGAACCTCCGCTTCGGAGTCGAGAGCCAGCGCAGTGCCTTGTCGCGATCACCGAATAGCGACTCAACAACTACCAGGACATGCAAGACCCGGAGAAGGCGGTCGCCCTCATCAGCGGATAGACGTTGACCTGGTAATGCAGTCGAAGAGACCAGCTTGCAGCCCAGCCGAACGAACAGACTGAAGCATCCGATGGCATGGAAATCTATCGGCACCTGCTTTTGCAGAGTTGCCACATGATCGAGCGGGATGCCCTGCATGATGTATGCATGGACATCCAGATCAGTGGCACCGTCTGGCAGGCCCAGCAGCTCAGCCAAGCGAGGCTGATAGTCGTCAACAAAGGCCTTTGCGTACATGGCCACCTCAGAATGCAGAAATGACACGCCCGACATAGATAAGCCCGGTCGCCTCGATGTCGAACGATTTATCTTCGAGCAGTGGAGTGAAGAGCCGGCGCTCTGCGCCGCTCTCGACGCGGCCCAGGTAGACCGTGTTGGTCTTGTGGCTCCGGTAGCAGTAAATCTGATCCCGCAGCCCTGCAAAGTCGTCCGTGTTCATCGCGTACACGTCCGTGCTCACCAGGAACAACACTGCGGTGCGATGTGCTCGATAGTTAGGCTTCAGCCAGAACCCCCGCCGCCGAACGACCTTGCCGGGTGGCACCGCCAGATACTCCACATCGCCAGGAACAGCACCTAGCTCCAGGTACTGGCCAATTTGATCCTCACTGCTGAGAACAGGGCAGCCGGCATAGGTACGTTGTTGATTCCGCATGATTCCCTCGCTGTCAGAGCTTGAAGTGGACGGCCTGAGCGGCATGATCACGACTCGGGGTCGTCATGCTCCAGGTACTCGGGGGCTGTCAGCAGGTGGGCCAGCAGCTTGTGGTGCGGGTATCGATTCAGAAACCTGGAGATCAACGCCTCGAACACCTCGCGGCCAGCTGGAGTACCAGCAAGGCGTGGGATGAGATAGCCGGCGATGGCCAGACGAACCTCAACCTCTGCCTTACTCATTGCATCAGATGGATGTACCGAGACCTCGGCGGTCGTACTGGGTGGCTTATCCATGCGTTACCTCGACTGGGGAGAGAGCCTTTACTTTCATCCACGCAATCACTGCACCAACGGCGATGCTCGCGAGCGCGGCCATAGGAAACGGCACCATCCTGGTAAGCAGGACAAGTGCGAGCGCGCCGGCAGTCCCTCCACCTGCGACTGCACCCAGCGTGGGATTCTTCCGATAGCCAGCAATGAAGCAGCAGATGCAATCGACCATCAGCAGCAGTCCAGCCAGATAGAGCACTTCGAGTTGCGTTTCGATCATGGCTTGCTGCCTTTCTGTTGGGAGTCGCGAGCGCGCATAACGGTTTGCCGACTAGTGCCCAGCTTTCTGGCGATGGCTGAAACGCTCAACCCGGCAGCCAGATCGTCGAGCACGGTTTGCTTCTGCTGCTCGCTGAGAGTGGCCTTGCGGCCCAGTGTCTTGCCTTCTGCCTTGGCTCGGTTGAGACCCGCCTGAGTGCGCTCGATCAGCAAATCCCGCTCGAACTGTGCGACCGCGTTGAGGACATTCATCGTCATCGTGCCCGCCGAGCTGGTGAGGTCAACGCCGCCCAGGGCGAGGCAATGTACGCGCACACCCATTTCGGCCAACGCCATCACCGTTGAGCTGACGTCGATAGCATCGCGTCCAAGCCGATCCAGCTTCGTCACGATCAGTACATCACCTGCCTCCAGGCGATCCATCAACTTCGAGAACTCGCGGCGCTGTGCGATAGGCGTGCTGCCGGAGACCGTCTCTGTAACGATCCGGCGCGGCTCGACATGAAAGCCTGCGGCTTCGATCTCCTGAATCTGGTTCTCTGTCGTCTGGCCGGTCGTGGACACGCGGACATAAGCAAAGGTGCGTGGCATAGGGTGAAGTTGTCCATATAGGGTGTACGAAATATCGGATATGTCCGAATGTGCGTCAACCTAATTTTTGAACACTTCTACTGCGCCCTGTCCGAAACCGTTCGATTTCGGACACTCCAGGGACACCCATTTCGCACTGCGAAATGGGTGTCGAGAATTTCGCACTGCGAAAAATGAAGGTAAGCCGGCTGGGCTCATCGAGGCTTGTTGGAGGGGGAAGAGAAGTCCCAGTGGTCAACCAGCTCATCGATGCGATCAGGGATGCGCGGAGTTTTGCTGAGCACTATGTGGCGAGCAGTGCCTACGTACTCTTCGAGTAGGTAAAGCGTATCCCCAACGTCAACGCCCATTTCCTGGAGCACGTCATCAGGAAGGCGAATAGCACCGTCACCGTCCCAGTCCTCGATCACTACGTACTGCTTCATGGTGCCTCCAGGTGATGACGGGGTGTCCAGGCGTTTGGAAAGTCGTCCAGGACAGATTGGCAGGGTAGCGCGGCTTCCGTTTCATGGGCACCCGGAACCTTCGCCACAGGCAGGCTGTTAGCGGCTCTGTCGATGAGAAATGCACGATAGGATGATATTTAAAACAACTAAAGATTCCGGGTAAAAAAGCTAATTGACTCGTCTGGTTTAGCTAGTTAGTGTTAGCTAAAACAGCTAATGGATTTAGTCAGATGGCCAACGTGATCCGTCGCAACGTCACGAAGTCGAACGACCTGGTTATCGCAGCGTACAAGCTCACTCTCAATGAGCAGCGGCTGCTTCTGGCGGCTATTGCCCAGATCGATCCCCGCAAGCCCATGCCGCGCCCTATAACGATCACGGCACATGACTTCGCGGATCAGTACCAGTTGCCTGTCAAACAGGCCTACGAGGCTCTCAAGGAGGCGAGCAACGCGCTCTACGAGAGAGACATCAAAACCTTTGATGGTCGCTACAAAAGCCGTTTCAGGTGGGTAGATCGGGTTGATTACCTAGACGGTGGTGGGGAAACCAAGCTCTTCTTCACGGTTAACGTGCAGCCTTACCTCGTCCACCTGAATAAGCGTTTCACCAGCTACGACCTGAAACGAGTGGCGGACCTTTCCTCAACACACTCGATCCGAATCTTCGAGCTGTTGCAGCAGTTCCGGTCAACCGGGTTCTACACCGTATCGGTGGATGAGTTCCGCGAGTTGCTTGAGCTCGGCCCCTCGTACGAGCGCTATTCGAACCTCAAGGGTAAGGTCATCGACCCAGCCATCAAAGAGCTCCGCGAGAAGTCTGGGCTGGAGATCGAGCTAGGGACAGAGCGCAAGGGCCGCGCTATCGATAGGCTCATCTTCAAGTTCCGCGACCAGGAGCAAATGCGGCTAGATTTCAGCGCCACGCCAGAGCTGGAGCTTGCTTTGGCTGAAACTGACTAAGAATTCCGGGTAGCCGCCCTGTGGATAATGCCCGGAATTCTTAGCCTCATTGTCCGGAATCCTTAGCCGCTTGCCCGGAATCTTTAGCTCTTTACCCGGAATCCTTAGCCTTTAAACCCGGAATCTTTAGCCGCAAATCCTCTACAAGCCCCGTGGCACTAGGCCTACAGCGGCTCTAAAAACAAGAAAAAACAAGAAAGAAACAAGAATAAAGCTTTAAAAAGGCGCTACGCGCCGCCTACCCTCCGGTCGCTACGCTCCCTCCGCCCCGACGCAAGCGTCGGCCTACGGCGGGCTAGCCCGCCTGACTATGCTGCCGCTTCGCGACCCTTTCTACCTTGCGTGCATGCCTCACCACCGCAACAAGACTTAGCACCAGTAGCGGCATACAAATCTAACTTTCAAAAATCGCGGGCTCTGCCCACACCCGGCAGGGGCCAGTGGCCCCTGCACCCCCAGACGCGACCAAACACCGCGCAGGGGTACATGGGTTATTAGGGCGCGAGGTGCCGCCGTGCTGGCCGGGAGTCCGTGTCCCGCGAATGAGTCATACGGTGCTGATCAGCTCGCTGGGGTTCTGATTTGACTCTAGCTGAGGCCGCTGCGCGGGTATCGCCGCACAACCTTCAGCGCCATCACCCAAGGCCGTGCAGGCGGCTAACATGCCCTACGGGCATAGGGTGCCGCGCCTGGCCTATGTGACGACCAACAGCTCCCGCCAGCTGGTGGTGAACCGTGGGCTCATGTGCTCGCGGCGCATTGCCCAGCCACGCTCAGGCACCGCACGTGCCAGGCGTACAGCTCCCCGCCCCTGGCGACTGTTGATCCCATCGATCACGGCCATCAGCCGATCACTGTTGGGTCGAGGCGCAGGCGCGAACATATCGTCTGTGTGCTGCCCAGCACCGACGAAATCCATGAGGATGACGCCAGCCTTTGCGTAGCCCGGGCCGGGTGTGAAGATGGGGTTTGGGGAGCAGTGGAACCAAAAACCAACGTAAGGCTTAGCTAGAGTTCACCGCTGCCGAAAATAGGGGCGGTTATCCAGACTTTGTTTTACTGAACGACTTTTCTGCACTGCTTTTCA
>Ga0114944_1000121_pt1 | contig 18247 bp, 15 predicted proteins | sample OV2TP2_FD_89582 | JGI IMG/M metagenome (GOLD analysis project Ga0114944, IMG submission 89582) | Hot spring microbial communities from Beatty, Nevada to study Microbial Dark Matter (Phase II) - OV2 TP2 | ecosystem: Environmental > Aquatic > Thermal springs > Hot (42-90C) | place: USA: Beatty... | reverse complement strand
GAGGCGGGGTAGTGAATACGCTGCATCTGAAAGATGCGTTACTGGCAGGTAAAATAGCCGGCGCCGGGCTCGATGTGCTGGAAAATGAAAAGCTGTCAAGCTTTAATGAAGAAGAAAGAAATTTGTTCAGCTGGCTGCTTAGCCGGCCTGAAGTAATAATCACACCGCATATCGCTGGTTACAGCCGCGAATCATTTTTAAAAATGGGCGAAGTGCTGCTGGATAAATTAGGATTGTTGTAAAATAAAATTTTCCTGCATGTAACCATGATTTGTTTTTCTTTCCTATCCTGACTTTTCATTATTCCTTCCCGGGAAACTCCTCATTTATCCCTATTGCGTTGAAAGCAGATTGTATTTTTTAACCTAAAATAAAAAAGTAATGAAACAACTTTCAATTGCAGCCATTGCAGCGGCATTATTATTTGCCTGCAGCAATGAGAAAAAACCGGGCGAAGAATCCGGAACAACAGGTGAAAAAAAAGAAACAACAGCCATTGCCTATCCTTATAAGGCTGAATATTCATCCGATTTCAGCATGAGCGATGCCGGGCATGCCAAAATGGTGCTCGACCTGTACAAAATGTGGGAAGACAATAAGATTGATGATATGAAACCGCTATTAAGTGATTCTGTATTTGTGGATGGTGCCGATGGAATGAAATTCAACAACACAGTTGACAGCTTTATCAATTTTGCCAAACAATACCGGCAAATGTATTCGTCTACCCGCCCGGCATTTGACGGGTGGATGGTGGTGCACAGTAATGATAAAAATGAAGATTATGTATTGGTTTGGAACAGGGACTACTCCACTACCACCGATGGCAAGACAGATTCGCTGCGGGTACATGCCTGTTTCCAGATAAAGAATAATAAAGTGACGGGCTGGAGTGAATTTTCCCAGAAGCTTACACCGCCGCCACCCCCTGTGAAAAAATAAAGCGCTTTCAACCGCTTGTTTTTTTTACAGATTATTTTTTATCTTTGTTTTCGACAAATGCAACGCTTCAGCTCTCCACTGGGGCGTTGTTATTTTTTTCTTTATTGTAAATAGCAATGCTATGAGCGGTATAAATTATGTGACCAAAGAAACGCTGGACCAGATGAAAGCCGACCTGCAGCGGATGAAAACCGTGGACCGGCCTGCAGCTTCAAGGGCCATTGCTGATGCAAAGGAAAAAGGCGATCTGAAAGAAAATGCCGAATACGATGCAGCCAAAGAAACACAGGGATTGCTGGAGGCAAAAATCATCCAGCTCGAAAGCATTATTGCCAACTCAAGAGTGATTGATGAAAACAGCATTGACACAAGCAAAGTATCCATTCTTACCAAAGTGTCTCTCACCAACCTGAACACCAAAAAACAGGTAACCTACCAGCTCGTCAGCGAAAACGAGGCTGACCTGAAAGCAGGCAAAATTTCCGTTACCTCTCCCATCGGCAAAGGACTGCTGGGAAAAAAGCCCGGTGATGTGGCTGAAATACAGGCGCCGGCCGGAATGCTGAAATTCAGGGTGGAAAATATCACTATCTGATTTTAGATTTCAGTCCCGATAATAATCAGGAGCGGATTTTTGATTTCATCCTGATAGCAATCAGGATTAGATTTGTGCGGTGAAATATGAAACTGCACTACATTAAATCTGCAATCGTCAATCTGAAATCTAAAATCTTTGGGGCTATGACTATTTTTTCAAAAATCATAAAAGGAGAAATTCCTTCGTATAAAATTGCCGAGAACGAAAAGTTCTTTGCCTTTCTCGATATTTTCCCGCTGCGTGAGGGCCACACGCTGGTGGTGCCGAAAATTGAAGTGGACAACCTCTTTGACCTGCCGGATGATTACCTGGGCGAAATGCTGGTATTTGCAAAACCCATTGCCAAAGCCATTGAAAAATCTTTTGCCTGCAACCGCTGCGGCATCGAAGTTATCGGGCTGGAAGTGCCACATGCACACATGCATTTAATACCCATCAATTCGGCTAACGACCTGAATTTTACAAGGGAAAAACTGAAGCTCTCACCGGAAGAAATGAAAAAAATCCAGGAAAAGATTGTTGCCAGCCTGTGATTACAGTTTTTCATTTATGTTCGGTTTTGGGGTTTTACTTTTTTCTCCGGCATATTTCAAAGCAGCAAAATAGCTGGAGGATAAATCTTATTTTCACATTTCCGGATAACTTCGGCATAGGCTGATAAACCGGGTTTCGGGTTTATTAAAAAATTATATTGTATGAAAAAAACATCCGTCTTCATTTTCTGTGTTGTCTTTATCCTGTTTGCACAGGCAAATGCAAAATCACAGGTACTGAAAATCGGCGTATTCGATATTGAACTGATGGTGCAGGCTATGCCGGCTTATCGGGTGGTGGACAGCCTTGTGGTTATTTACAACCGGGATTCGCTGGGCGCCCTGCGGGAATATTATGAACTGGAATATAACCGGCTCGACAGCACTTACAAAGCCGACTCGGCAATGGCAGCCACCGGGCAAAAATCAAAAGCGGTTTTTGATATGTTGACTGCCGACCGTCAGAAAGCCATGCTGAATATTGTTTACTGGCAGCAGATTGCCCAGGACAGGTCTGACACCAAAAGAGCCCAGCTTTCTGAAAAATTATTCAAGCAGGTTTCGGATGCATATAAAAAAGTGCTGGCAAGAAAAAAATATACACTGGTGCTGAAACCGAACACTTACGAGGCCGGTTTCCGCATTGATAATATTTTTATTGCCGTAGCAAGAGAATTAAAGCTTACTGAGTTGCCGCAGGAACTGATTTTCCTTGGCGACGATCCCGACCCGGTAAAACAACCGGCAACAACAAAACCGCCGGCAACCAAACCGAAGAACTGACGGATGTTTTATTGATGCATACTCCAGAATAAAAATAAATACGGCATTACTTTAATTGGGTATGAAGCGATAAAGAAAACACGAAAAAGATTCTTACAACTTATCTCAAAAGTAATTTTAACACAGAGATTTTGAGAAACTGAGTTACACAGAGATGTCGACCCAGAGGTAAATTCTCTGTGCTGCTCTTTACCGCTGTGCCACTGTGTTGTGATCATTGACTTTTGAAATGGGTTCTAATATTATCAATCTCACGTCAGCAGAAATCTCGCCGTATAATTATTGGCAAAAATTTGCTGGGGGTCATATTTTTTCTGAATAGATTTCCAGGTATCCAGTTTTGGAAAGTGCTGCTTTATCTTTTCAGGATGCGCCGCAAGTCTTGTATTCTTTTTACCCCAGTGCGGAAAGATAACCGGGCCAGCCAGTAAATGACGGGCAACACGGTGAGTAAGTCTGCCACCAAACTTCTCATCCTGCCCCAGAGGTTACGCGGCGGTGTTGCGCCGGTAAATTTTCATAAAAGTGGTTTTGGGAAGAATAAAATGCTTATGAAATTACCGAAACCTGTACGGAGAAAAAATACCACTTTGCGGTTACGGGTGTTCCATCACCATAATGGCAGCCATGGTTTCAATGCCTTCCAACAAAAAACTGATTTGCACATTTTCATTTTCAGCATGCTGGTTGTTGTCGTAGTTCACCACCGGTACGCTGATCACTTTTGCGCCAAGCAGTTTTTCAAACAAATACAACGGCAGGCTGCCCCCGGCCGAAGGTTGCAGAATCACCGGGTAGGGGGCTGTCGTTTGCACGGCCCTAACCAGGCTTTGTGCTATCGGCAAATCAAATGAAGTTCTTTGTGCAGGATATCCTTTGCCATGAGTCACTTTAATCAGCTTGCCGTATTTCAGTCTTTCTTCATCGGTGGGTTCGCGGTCGAGCACATGAAATCCTTTTTTCTCAATATGCTTTATCACTTTTTCAATTTGCTTATCTACTTCATTGCCCAGCACCAGCCGCAGGTCCAGCGTGGCTTCCGCTTTGACAGGAATAATGTTGGCCGCCAGTTCTCCCACATCAGCACTTCGGATACCATTAATATTAAGTGTAGGTATGTGCAGCAGCTCAAGAAAAGATTTACCGCCGCCTTCGGGTTCGGCAATGCCGAGCTCCTTCTTCAGCGTCTCCTCAATATTCGGGATTTTTGCCAGCGCTTCTTTTTCACTTGCCGACAGCGGCACCACATCGTCATAATATCCCTCCACCAGCACATTTCCTTTTTCATCTTTCATACCTGCCAGCAGGTCCACCAGCAGTTTTGCGGGGTTGGGCGCCCAGTTGCCATAGTTGCCGCTGTGCAGCGGCCGCTTCGGGCCATACACGGTCAGGTGCATGTTCACATCGCCGCGAACACCAAAGCTGATAATTTTTTTTCCCGACACATGTCTTGGCCCGTCGGCAATAATCCACAGGTCGGCGGCAAGTTTTTCTTTGTGCTTTGTAAAAATTTCATCGAGGTGAATAGAGCCAAGTTCTTCTTCGCCTTCAAAAAAGAATTTGATGTTATGTTTCAGCGCCACTCCGTTTTTTACCAGCGCTTCATAAGCATTCAGTATTGTCATCACGCCGGCTTTATCGTCAGCGCTGCCGCGGCCGGTAAGCCGCCATCCGCCAGGTATCGGGTCCGGTAAAACATGTCCGGCCGGTGAAATTATTTTTCCGCCTTGCTCAATGGGTTTATCAATAAAAACAGGATTGAAAGGAGATAATCCGCCGGTCCATTTATCGGCATTCACCGGCTGCCCGTCGTAATGTGCATAAAAAGCCAATGTAGTTTTTGCGCCCGGCACTTTCACTTCGCCAAACACCACGGGGTTTACTTTTGCCGTAGCGCCGTCGAGGTATTCTGCTTTTATGCCCCGCTGTTCCATCATCATTTTTATAAAAGCGGCGTTGCGCAGTATGTTGGCTGTGTCCCGTGTTACGTTGGGTATGGAAACAAATTTTACATACTCCTCCATCAGCCTGCTTTCATTTTCTTTTATGAACTGATTTACTTTTTGCTGTATGGTTTGGGAAAATAACTGATGAGCAAAAAGTATGGCAATAATGAAGATGGCGTGTTTTCTCATATTAAATAAAATAAACAAAATTTCAGGTAAATAATAATCTATGTGTTAGCGATGTGCTTATGATCTTATGTGGCAATGTTTATCCACCACATAGGCACATAGATTCATAGTGGCACATAGAATTTATTTTTTGTTATTTCATTTTCACCCGTGCCGGGTGTTTTGTAATAAAATCTTTCCAGCTTTTCAGTTTACCGTTTGTTTTCAGCGCCGGTTTATTCTGGAAATGGTGGCACACTGCCACTGCCAGCGCATCAGTGGCATCAAAATATTGCGGCATTTCTTTCAGTGCCAGCATACGCTGCAGCATTTTCCATACCTGCTCTTTGTCCGCATTCCCGTTTCCTGTAATGGATTGCTTTACTTTTTTCGGGCTGTATTCTGTTACGGGCAGCCCGGCGCTGATGGCAGCCGCAATGGCCACACCCTGTGCCCTGCCCAGCTTGAGCATGCTCTGCACATTTTTGCCAAAGAACGGCGCTTCGATGGCGAACTCATGCGGGCGGTATTTTTTTATCAGCTCTTCAATTTTCTGGTGAATCAGTTGCAGCCGGGTGTAATTGTCTTTTTTGCCGGAAAGCTTGAGCACATTCATTTCTTTCATGCTCACAGCTGTACCCCGCACTTCTATTATTCCGTAGCCCATCAGCAGCGTGCCGGGGTCAATGCCAAGAATTATTTTTACGGGCTTTTGCAACAGCAGAGTATTTTTACAAGCTTAATGAGGCTGAACAAAAATATCAAAATCTTTCTCAACTATATTCTCGGTCCTTTGCTGTTTGCCTGGTTGTCCTATTCTATTTTTATACAGGTAAAAAACCAACCTCATCTTGCCGGGTCGTGGGAAAAAATAAAAGAATCGTTCGGCAGCAGCGCTGTCATCATTCTTGTTGCTGTATTTGTGCTGATGCTTATCAACTGGTCGCTGGAGGCGCTGAAGTGGAAACTGGCTGTGCAGTCAGTACAGCCGGTTACTTTTCTTCGGTCGCTGCGTGCAATTTTTTCCGGCGTTTCATTTTCTGTCACCACGCCTAATCGCACCGGTGAGTATCTCGGCCGTGTGCTGTACATGGATGAAGGCAACCGGCTTCGGGTCATTTCACTCACCATGCTTGGCAGCTACAGCCAGGTTATTGTTACTTTTTTTTTCGGGCTAATCGGTTTATATATATTAAAGCCGGCAATCGTGGCTGCCGGCCTTTCGGGCTGGCCCACATGGATTAACCTGTTGCTGAGCAGCGGAGCAGCAGCCCTTGTTTTTTTAACGGTAATTTATTTCCGCATCGGCTGGCTGATAAATTGGATAGATAAACTGCCGGGAATAAAAAAATACGCCTGGCTCATCAGCGAACTGGAAAAAGCCGATGCAACACTGCTGTTGCAGCTGTTGTCTTTATCTGCGTTACGTTATGCTGTGTTTGTGCTGCAGTATTACCTGCTGCTCCGTTTTTTTGCGGTGGAAACAGGATGGTGGCAGTCATTCTGGGCCATCTCGCTTGTATTTTTTATTATGGCTGTTGTGCCTACGGTGGCTTTGTTTGAGGTGGTGCAGAAGATATATGTGGCCAAAGAAATATTTACAGTTTTTTCAGCCAATACATTAGGCATCGGGTTCGTTACTACCACGGTATGGTTTATCAACCTGGTGTTGCCGGCAGCCATCGGCAGCTTATTGATACTGGGCATAAAACTTTTTAAGAAACAACATGCGGCTTCGTGATACCATTATTTTTTTGAGCATCGGGGTATTCTTTTTTTCTTTTGACAATAAAACAAAATACCCTGTTACGGCAAAAGAAATCAATACTCGACAGGATGAAGTGTTCTGCGGTATCAGCAACCGGGCTTTCCAGGCCGGCGAGCAGGTTACCTTTCATGTGTATTATTCACTGGCCGGCGCTTATATTCATGCCGGCAATGCCACCTTTACCACCACGCTTGAAAACTATAATAACCGGACCGTATATCATGTAGTGGGTGATGGAAAAACAAAATCGTCGTACGACTGGATTTATAAGGTAAGAGACCGGTACGAAACTTACATTGACACAGCCACGCTGCAGCCACTGCGTTTTATTCGAAATGTAAACGAAGGAGGGTACAGGATTTACGAAACAATCAGTTTTAACCAAAGCACCAACACGGCGGTTACCAACAGCGGCGTGTTCAAAGTGCCCGATTGCATCCAGGATGTGCTCAGCGCCATGTATTATGCACGCAATATTGATTTTGGCAAATACAAACCCGGCGATAAAATTCCATTCAGCATGTTTCTGGATAATGAAGTGTTCGACATGTACCTGCGGTACATGGGAAAGGAAACGGTGAAAACACAATATGGTAAGTTCCGGGCCATCCGGTTCAAGCCGCTGCTGCTGAAGGGAACTATTTTTGAAGGCGGCGAGAAAATGACCGTGTGGGTGAGTGATGACCCCAACCACGTGGTGCTGCGGGTAGAAAGCCCGATAATAGTGGGCAAAGTGAAAATTGACATGATGGCGTATAAAAACCTCCGCTATCCGCTGACATCATTGGTAAGGCTGCGGGGGAATTAGGAATGGTCAGATGGTTAAACGGTTTGATGGTTATTAAAGTCACCTGGTTTTGCGAAGTTACAAGGCCGTGCAACCATTCAACCATTTAGCAATTTAACCATCAAGCCATCAAACAATCCATCCATCACAGACTCTCCAGTTTAAAAAACTCTTTCGGTCGGATGCCTCTTTCCGTTTGCTGCAGGGTGCAGCATTCATGCTGCGGGTCATGTTCGAAAAAAAGGATGTAGTCATTTTCCAGCGCTTCATTCAGAAACATTTTCTTTTCTTCCAGCGTAGCGAGGGGAAACATATCGTAACCCATGATGTAAGGCAGGGGAATATGACCGGCGGATGGGAGCAAATCGGCCATATACACCACCGTCCTGTTTTTATATTTTACCTGCGGCAGCATCATGGCCTGTGTGTGCCCGTTTACAAACCGGAGAGAAATATTTTCCGTAAAAACCGTTTCACCCAGCCTGCCTGCTTCCGCATCCGCCACTTCGATGTGATTCAGCCGGCCGCTTTCATCCATGGGTAAAATATTTTCTTTCAGAAAAGAAGCTTTCTCCCTTTCATTGGGGTTCACGGCCCAGTTCCAGTGTTGCAGATTGCTCCAGTATACAGCATTTTTAAATGCGGGCAACAATTTATCGCCCTCACGGGTAATGCTGCCGCCGCAATGGTCAAAATGAAGATGGGTTAAAAACACATCGGTGATATCATCGCGGTGAAAACCATATTTAGCCAGGGATTTATCCAGTGTATCATCGCCGTGCAGGTAATAGTAGCTGAAAAATTTTGCATCCTGTTTATCCCCGATGCCGTTGTCAACGAGAATCAGCCGCCTGCCGTCTTCAATCAGCAAACTACGCAGCGCCCAGCGGCACAGGTTGTTTTCATCGGCCGGGTTTATTTTTTGCCAGATGCTTTTCGGCACTACGCCAAACATAGCGCCGCCATCGAGTTTGAAGTAGCCGGTGTTGATGGAGTACAGTTTCATTCAGTTTATGCTGATGTGTGTTTCTTTTGAACTGTTCTTGTGTACAAAAGTAAGAGCAGCCCGATTATAAAAAATGTCATCAGCATCAGTACGGAAGTACGCTGCGAGCGGGTGATTTCCGCCAGGAAGCCAAACAAAAACAAACCCGCCACGATGCCGATTTTTTCAGCCACATCATAAAAACTGAAAAACGAAGCAGTGTCCCTGGTCACCGGCATCAGCTTGGCATAGGTGCTGCGGCTGAGCGCCTGGATGCCGCCCATAACAAAACCAACCACTGCTGCAAGAATACTGAAATGTATTATATCTCCCCTGGGAATAAAATAAGCATCAATGCAGATGAACACCCATAAGCTTACACAGAGCATAAGGGCTTTCAGGTTACCGATACGGGCCGACAATTTTGCAATGAGATAAGCTCCCGGAATTGCAATCAGCTGGATGATGAGGATGGCAACAATCAGAAAAGTGTCGGGTATAGCCAGTTCACTTTTACCATATAAAGTGGCTGCCAGCATCACTGTCTGCACACCCATATTGTAAAAGAAATATGCGGCCAGGTATCTTTTCAGTACGGGCAAATGAGTAAGCTGGCGCCAAACTTTACCCAGCTCTTTATAACCGCTGAAAAGAATGTTTTGCCTGTTTCCTTCACCAGCCGGTTCCGGCTTTGGCAACCGGCTCAGGGCAAACTGGCCAAAGCCCCACCACCAGACACCCACCAGTAAAAACGACATCCGGAACTGGATGGTGGAAGCATCGTTTTCTGTTGTATTGCCGCCCACTATGCCCGGAAAAAAAACAAGCAAAAAAGAAATGACTTGCAAAATGACGCTGCCAATATAGCCCATGGCAAAACCTTTGGCGCTGATGCGGTCACGGTCCTGCGGCGCGGCAATCTCAGGTAAAAAAGAATTGTAATAAACAAGGCTGGCCCAAAAACCGACACAACCGGCAATCATGCACACTAATCCAAAGCCGAGGTTGGATGCCACAGCACTGGTGCGGCCGGTGGGAGTATTAAATAAAAAAAGCAAGCCGCAGGCAAGGCTGCCCATTGTGAGAAAAAAATTCAGGAAACTTTTTTTATTGCCTTTATAGTCGGCAATGGAAGAAAGCATTGGCGAAATAAGCGCCACGATAAAAAAAGCAATTGCCAGGGTGTAATTATATAAAGATGTATTGACAAATTCTCGTCCGAGAAAACTGATATAGGCCGTTCCGGAATCGTCCACTCTTTGTTTGGTGACCGCTTCATAATAGGCCGGTAAAATAGTGGAAGTAATCACCAGGCTGTACACACTGTTGGCCCAGTCGTACATGGCCCAGCCGTTTATTACTTTTTTCGAAGCGGTCTGCATGCAGTTGGTTTTAAGGAAATGAAAGGAAAGATAAAGAGAAAATGCTTAACCGTTTTCCATCACGCCGCTCAGGATGATGCCCAGCAGAATAAGCCCGCCCAGTATGCGGTAATAACCAAACAAACGAAAACCATGCAGCTTAAGATAATTGATGAAAAATTTTATTGCCAGCATAGCCACCACGAATGCCACAAGATTGCCGGTAAAAAAGGATATCATGTTTTCCCTGCTTTCCATTATAATCTCATAACCCTTGCGGTTCAGCAAACCATTGTTCCAGTCTTTAATAAAAATAGTGTAGCAGCTTGCCGCCAGCATGGTAGGCACAGCAAGGAAGAAAGAAAATTCCGCAGCCAGGTGTCTTGTAAACTTCTGCTGCATGCCGCCGATGATGGAAGCGGCGCTGCGGCTCACGCCGGGAATCATGGCCAGCACCTGCCAGCAGCCTACAAGAAAGGCGCGGGGGAAACTAATCTGTTCATCTGACTCAATAGTATGAACCCGGAAGAGATTATCAATAAAAACAAGAATGATACCGCCGGCCAGCATGGTGATGGCCACCGTGGCGGGGCTTTCAAGCAAGGCATCTATTTCATCAGAAAACAAAAAGCCCAGCAGCAGTTCCGGTAATAGGCCGGCAACCAGCTTTGCATAAAATTGCCAGCCTTTGACCCCGGTAGCTATCGGGGCAAAGAATTTTTTCCAATATAAAACAACAACAGCAAGTATGGCCCCGAACTGGATAGATACTTCATACAGTTTGGTGAATTCTTCTTTATGAATGCCAAGCAGGTAGCTGGTAATGATCATGTGCCCGGTGGAAGAAATAGGAAGAAACTCGGTAATACCTTCCACAATGGCGATAATGATGGCATCAACAATGTTCATGGGGGATGTGCCAATCAGTGAATTGGCCATGTGCTGATAGAGATTTCAGAATTCGTTACATCAGCACATCGGCAAATTATCACATGGGCTGATTAATTTTTGGTTTTTTTGAAAATAGCGTAAATCTCAATCACCAGCCCGGCAATGATGAGCAGGGGCGCCAGTGTAATTCTTGTGAAACTGTACACTTCATCATAATTGAATACGGCAGGATCCTTGCTTTTACCGCCGGCCATCAGCAGCATACCGATAGCAATAACAGCGGCGCCGGCCAGCATCAGCCACAGATTTTGTTTTTCGAATAACCCGGTAGCATGTGCCGTTGTTTTCTTTTCTGCCATGAAGGAAAATTTAGGGCTGCAATATAGACATTTTCGTGAATGGTCAGTGGTGAATAGTCAATGGGTGACCGCCATAGTTTGCCAATTGTCTGTTGTCTATTGTCTATTATCTAAAATCTATTGCCTTAATACAACTCATCCAGCTTCATACGCAAATACTTGATTACGCTCCGGTGGGTGCTGAACAAGGTGATGCCGATGCCGAGCAGCACCAGTACAAAGCCGAGCAGGGTAAGCGATTGGGTGTCGTGTAGTTTTTTAAACCCGTCAAAAAAGTTTTCAGCCAGCAGCATCAGCAGGTACACAATGGCTGTGGCGATGACACCACTGATGGAGCCATTGATGATGGCCCGCACATCAAGCGGGCGGGCAATAAACCAGCGGGTAGCCCCCACCATCTGCATGGTTTTTATCAAAAACCGGTTGCTGAACATGGCCAGCCTGATGGTATTATCAATCAGGATGATGACCATTACAGAAATAAGAATTGCTACAATCAGCAGCGCAATGCTGATGGTACGGAAATTGGAAACCATTTTGTTCACCACGGCAATGGGGTAGCGGACTTCATCCACAATGGGAAATTGCGAAAGCTCCGCTTTGACAGCCGCCAGCTTTGCCGAATCAAGGAATTCGGCTTTCAGTTTAAAATCAATGCTGGCGGGCAGCAGGCTGTTGTCAATAAACTCGGTAAAATCTTCACCGCCTGTTTTCAGCCATTCCTTTTTCGCCGTTTCTTTATCGGTATATTCCACTTCTTTCACATAAGGCTGCGAGGCAATGTAGTTTTGCAGCCGTTCCCTTGCTGTGTCTTTTATATTCTGTTTCAGAAACACATGCACTTCCACACTTTCTTTCAGGTTGGTGATGAGCTTGCGGCTGTTGATGGTGATGATGCCAATAATGCCCAGCAGGCAAAGCACCAGCGTGACACCCAGGATGGACATGAAGTAAGATGGTTTGCCGCGTTTGATGGAGGCCCTGCCCGGTTTTACCATGGTACTGATTTTTGGTTTTAGTATGCACCTTATTGCGTAAGGGCAAATGTAACTGATTTGTGCCGATGTGTAAGGCAATCCGTAAATTTGCCGCTTACCAAACGATTGGCAGCGGCTGATATTTTTGAGTGAAAGGAAGAAAAAATTTTTTAGGTCTTCTTTCACATCCCGATAATGATCGGGATTGCTCAACGTCCCTTGCCCCGATTTTTCGGGGCTCCATTTGACTGCAGGAATTCTTATCATCATTTTAGCTGAATAGATGAATAGAATTACAGGAAGTACAAGAATGCGACCCGCCTGCTCCGCCTGTGGCGGATACGGCGGGCAGGCGCAACGGAAGCTTAATAAAAGCATTTCAGCCGGGCCCATAAAAAAAACATAAAAGTCAGAATTCAAAAGACCAGCTGCGATTTGCTCTTTTTGAATTTTTAATTTTGACTTACCAGTGATTATGGAGTACAAGTTCAGAGATATCGAAAAAAAATGGCAGCAGTGGTGGAAAGAAAATAAGGTGTATAAAGTATCCAATCAATCCACCAGGCCGAAGTATTATGTGCTCGATATGTTTCCATACCCAAGCGGGGCAGGGCTGCATGTGGGTCACCCGCTGGGTTATATTGCTTCAGACATTTATGCACGGTTCAAGCGGCTGAAGGGCTTTAATGTGCTTCACCCGATGGGTTACGATGCATTCGGCCTGCCGGCCGAGCAGTATGCCATTGAGCATGGCATTCACCCGGCTATTGCTACAGAGAATAACATCAACAACTTCAGAAAGCAGCTCGACAATATCGGCTTCAGCTACGACTGGGATCGGGAGGTTCGCACCAGCGACCCTGAGTTTTATAAATGGACACAATGGATTTTTCTGCAACTGTTCAATTCGTTTTACAACCGGAAGAAAAAGAAAGCTGAACCGATAACAAATCTTATTGCTGCTTTTGAAAAAGAAGGCAACATCAATCATTCTGTACCGGCAACCGGCAACCAGCAACCGGCATCATTCACTGCTGCCGAATGGAATTCTTTTGATGAAAAAACACAGCAGGACATTTTGATGCAATACCGCCTTGCCTATTGCGGCCACGGCGAAGTGAACTGGTGCGAGGCGCTGGGCACCGTGCTGGCCAACGATGAAGTGGTGAACGGCGTAAGCGAACGCGGCGGCCACCCGGTGGTGAAAAAGAAACTGCGGCAGTGGTATTTAAGAATAACCGAATATGCTGATCGGTTATTGGAAGGATTAGAGCAGGTGGCATTCAGCGAAAGCATGAAGGAGATGCAGAGCAACTGGATCGGGAAGAGCAGCGGGGCAGAGATAGATTTTGGCCTCACCCCTAACCCCTCTCCTGGCGGAGAGGGGAAAGATGAATCCGCAAAAACAAAAAAGCTTTTTAAAACAGCTGATAAGACTATTTGGGAAACATTAAAGAGCTATGGTCGTGCAAACAGAAAAAAACAAACTGAAGCAGAGGGTGTCGTATGGCAGCGAATAAGGAATAACAAACTGGGTGTAAAAGTAAGGAGGCAACATGCTATAGAAGGATATATAGTTGATTTTGCCCTGCTGCAGGTAAATCTTGTTATAGAAATTGATGGTGAATATCATAATGAAGCGGAGCAAAAAATATTTGATGAAATCAGGACAAAATGCCTGAACTCAGTTGGGCTGTCACTTTTAAGATTTACTAATGATGAAGTGTTGAATGATATTGAATCAGTAATTAATAAAATCAAGACATTTATCAATCATGAATTATCGAAACAGGAGCAGAATGTAGCCCCCCTCTCAGCCAGGAGAGGGGCCGGGGGTGAGGCGTTGAAACTCCGTGTTTATACCACCCGCCCCGATACCATCTTCGGCGTTGACTTTATGGTATTGGCTCCCGAACATGAACTGGTAAAACAAATAACAACGGATGAGCACCGGGTTGAAGTGGAGAAATATCTTGAGTATGTAAACAGCCGCAGTGAACGGGAGCGGATGGCGGAGAAAAAAATCAGCGGTGTGTTTACCGGCGCTTACTGCATTCATCCTTTCAGCGGCAGAAAAATCCCCATCTGGATTTCTGAATACGTATTGATTGGTTACGGCACCGGCGCCATCATGGCCGTGCCCTGCGGTGATGAACGGGACCACAGGTTTGCCAGGCATTTCAATATTCCTATCACCAACATTATCGGCCATCATTACAACGGCGATGAAGCCAACCCCACCAAAGATGCCATACTTGAGAACAGCGATTTCCTTAATGGCATGGTAATGCGTGATGCCATCGAAGTGGTAATTATGCGGTTGGAAGAAATGGGTATTGGCGAAAGAAAAGTGAACTATAAAATGCGGGATGCTGCCTTCAGCCGGCAGCGCTACTGGGGCGAACCTTTCCCTATTGTGTGGAAAGACAGTGTGGCTTGCCCGCTTGATGATAGTGAACTGCCCTTGCTGTTGCCTCACATGGATGACCTGAAGCCCGGGCCTGACGGCGAAGGACCGCTGTGGCATTTGACAGGATGGAAAAATTATAAAGCTGGCGTGCGGGAAGTGAATACCATGCCGGGTTATGCCGGCAGCAGCTGGTATTTTTTAAGATACATGGACCCCGGCAATAAAAATGAATTTTGCAGCCGCAAAGCAAGTGATTACTGGGGACAGGTGGATTTATACATCGGCGGCACCGAGCATGCTGTTGGTCATTTGCTCTACAGCCGCATGTGGACGAAGGTGCTTTATGATTTAGGGTTGATTGGGTATGAAGAGCCGTATAAGAAGCTGGTGAACCAGGGAAAGATTGGCGGCGATTCAAGATTCGTTTACCGGGTTCATGGCAGCAATAAGTTTGTTTCGGCCGGTCTGAAAGATCATTATTCAACGGATGAGATTCACACGGAGGTTGTGCTGACCGATGGGCTGGAGCTGGATATTGAACGCTTTAAAAAATGGAGACCCGAGTTTGAAACAGCAGAATTTATTCTTGAGAATGGAAAATATATCTGCGGTTCGCGACTGGAAAAAATGAGCAAACGCTATTTCAACGTAGTGAACCCGGATGATATGGTTGAGAAATACGGCGCGGATACTTTCCGTATGTATGAAATGTTTCTTGGTCCAATAGAACAGGATAAACCCTGGGATACAAAAGGTATTGAAGGTGTGCATCGCTTTCTTAAAAAACTTTGGAGATTATTTTTTGATGAAGTGAAAGGCCCCATATGGACGACTTCATCTCCCTCTCCGTCAGGAGAGGGCAGGGGTGAGGCGCCCACCGAAGCCGAACTGAAAGTATTGCACAAAACGATAAAGAAAATTGAAGAAGATACCGAACGGTTCAGCTTCAACACCGGGGTGAGCACATTTATGATTTGTGTAAATGAACTCACCGACCTCAGATGTCATAAAAAAGCTATACTTGAACCGCTGCTCATATTACTGGCGCCCTATGCCCCGCATGTGGCAGAAGAGCTGTGGCATGCACTCGGCAATACCACTACTGTTCTCGATGCAGCTTTTCCAACGTTTGAAGAAAAGTATCTGAAAGAAACGACCAAGATTTATCCTGTAGCTATCAACGGCCGCACACGAACCGAGCTCAGCATTGACCTCGGCGCCACACAACAGCAGGTAGAAGAAATGGTGCTGCAGGATGAGGTGGTAAAAAGATGGCTTGACGGCAAGCAGCCGAAGAAAGTGATTTATGTGAAGAACAGAATGATTAATGTGGTGGTGTAATTCCCTTCCTTTTCCCGTTTACCTGGGCATCTTCATTAAATCATGGTTTTATAATTGAACATTGAATATTGAGCATTGAAAGTTGAACATTTCTTTTTTGAAAATCAATGTCCAACTCACAAAGGTTTATTATAAAGAATTATTCGGGATACTTAAATCTGAACTATACCTTTTTCAATCTCCTCTGTCTTGACTTCAGCTTCTTCCGGATAAAATCGCTCAGCCGGTAGCGGCTCAATATTTCTTCAGGTATATGTGCCGCACCCCTGATAAAACCGATGCAATCCGGCTGGTTGCAATAACACTGAAACGGGCTGGCCATTTCCCACTCAGTAGAGGGATAAAAGAAAGTGAACTCTTCGCCGGCTTCAATGTCACGCAGAGCGACAACCTGCATGGCAGTGGTATCGAAGAAACAATTGGGATGGCAACCATGATTGATGTGCTGTAAAAAATAAGGATGCAGCGCTATGTGCTCCTTATTGCCGGTTTGCACCGTCAGGTACGACGGTTTATCCGAAACAAAGGCGGCACCGAAAGGGCTTATTACTTCTCCATCCTTGAAGGAACGTAGTGCAAATAATGTTTGCTGTCCGGTAACATTGTCTCGCCTTGTTTCGGCGAAATGATGATTGGTCACAACAGAGTAATCGCGGCTGTGCGCTGGGTTGGTTTGCATAAAGGGGTCAGTAAGATTTTAATTGTTAATGATTGAAATTATAAAGAATAATCAATTCAACAAATAATAATTGAATAAATGTTTAATTACTGTGAATTATTGTTCAATACTCCGGTAATATCTTAATACTTTTTTTTGTCCCGTAGGGATCCCGGTCGCAACCGGGAGTGGGTAGTATATGTTCAAGGAACCATTCATGCGTTCCATCGGAACGCCGGGTGTTTGTTGCCAGTGCACCCAACGTTCCTACGGAACGTCAAAAAAAACCTTCGATTTATTCTACCCACCTTTCGTTCCTACGGAACGAAAATAACCTGGAATTTTTTTCAAACTCAGCCATAAAGCCGGGTTGATGAAAAATAACGTACCTATACTCACATTCTTACATAAACTTCAGCAATCCACTTCAGAAAAATTATCGGAGTATTACATGTATATCGCTGACAGTTGTTTTCATCCTACATTTGTTTTCATAATGCTGTTATGAACGGAATTATCCTTTTAGTTTCTTTCCTGCTTGCATTATCTCTTCCGGCACAGGAGCTGAATTTAATGAGTTTTAATATCCGGCTCAATACAGCAGCCGACAGTTTGAATGCATGGCCTTACAGGAAAGATAAAGTTGCCTCACAGGTCCTTTTTCATGAAGTGCAGATACTGGGTGTGCAGGAAGCCCTGCATGACCAGGTGATGGACTTACAACAGCGGCTGCCAAACTACACCTATACCGGTGCTGGCAGGGATGATGGAAAAACCGGGGGTGAATATTCAGCCATATTTTATGATACAAGCAGGCTGAAGCTGCTTCAATCAGCCACCTTCTGGCTGTCGCTGACGCCGGAAATGCCGGGAAGCAAAAGCTGGGATGCAGCCATTACACGCATTGTCACCTGGGCTGAGTTGAAAATGAAATCAGGGCAAAAAACATTTTTTGTTTTTAATACCCACTTCGATCATATCGGGCAAGAAGCACAAAGGGAAAGCGCCAAACTTTTATTAAATAAAATAAAAATCATTGCCGGCGAAAGCCCCGTTATCATACTGGGTGACTTTAACGCAAAACCTTCTGCTGAACCAATAAAAATTCTGACAAACCCGGCCGACCCGCTGCATGTAAGCGACAGCAAAGAAATAAGCATTACGCCGCATTACGGTCCGTCAGGAACTTTCAATGGATTTACTACAAAAGAAGTGAGTGACGAACCGATTGACTATATTTTTCTGAAAGGAAAATGGAAAGTGCTGCAGCATGCCACGCTTTCACAAACATGGGGCGGCCGTTTTTCATCCGATCACTTCCCCGTTTTTGCAAAAATCAGTTTTGATTAGTATTACGCACTGCTTTTGGTTTAACCAGCCTTACAACAGCGCTGCTTTGCTCAGTGCTGAATAGAACGGCTTCATACCGCCTGCCATCGCAAAGTGCCACCATATAAGATGTGTTGGGTGGAATTTCCCCGAGATTTTCCGCCACCATCACCAGTTCGTTGCTGTCAATTAACTCACTAACCGGAAGTTTGATGGTATAGGCCGAAGCAGTAAGCCTGATGTGCTGAAAAATCAGCCTGTCGTTGAGAAAAAGTGAAATGGAGTCGCCGTCAATTTCGGCATTATCATAAAAACGCAATTCAATGGAATCGCCGGCAAGCGGAATTTCAGCTATAATAAGTTTTTCCCTTTGCCTGAATTTATCTTCAATGATGTTTTGCGCCGTCTGAT
>Ga0114944_1000120_pt1 | contig 18445 bp, 16 predicted proteins | sample OV2TP2_FD_89582 | JGI IMG/M metagenome (GOLD analysis project Ga0114944, IMG submission 89582) | Hot spring microbial communities from Beatty, Nevada to study Microbial Dark Matter (Phase II) - OV2 TP2 | ecosystem: Environmental > Aquatic > Thermal springs > Hot (42-90C) | place: USA: Beatty... | reverse complement strand
CGCTGGAAGATGGCGATAAGCCGCTTCGAGCGTCGGCCCGGTTCAGCGGCAAACGCCGTGCGCGCGAGGAACGAGGGCGCAAACCCCAGGCTGACCAGCGCGAACGCGCCGTCCTTGAGAAACACGCGTCGTGAAGTCATCGCGTCACCCCCCACACCTTGAGTTCCCTTGGCGCCCCCCGCGCGGCGAGCGCCCCCCTCCGAACGGGTCGACGTGCCGTCGGTCTCATCGCCGCTGAAACTCCGGCGATCCGAGCGTCAAGGCGATCGCCTGCGCCGGCATCGCGGCCCTGGCAATCGTTGTGCGCGTCACGTCCGAGAGGCTGCCGCCAAGCGCCTCGTCGATGAGCCGTGCGCTGTCGATCCCCGAAGGCCGGCCTACAGGAACCAGTCTTCCGTCGCCGGCGCGGGCCTCGCGGCCAGGTGCGGTGAAGGGCAGCTCTCCCCGAGCCAGCGTCAGCGCCACGTTCATCCGATTGACCAGTGCTCCTGCGTTGACCCACGCGTCCGCCGTGTCCTTGTAGCCGGTCGGCGGCTGGCACTGATAGAGCGGCATGCCGAGCTGCTGCACGGCCCGCACCAGCGGCCGCGCATCGGTCAGGTCGAGACCGGTTGCTCGAACGGAGCTGACCATGAACTCGAACGGCGTCTTCACCTTCGCACGGTACACGTCAGGTGAGCGGAACTCTGGCGATGTCAGCAGCAGCTTCATCACCTCGCTGAGGTTGCCGCTCGTCGCGGCGAACCTGGCCGCCATCCGGTCGACGAGCGCCTGCGGAGGCGTGTCGCTGACGAAACGACGCGCCAGCTTGGTCGAAACAAATCGCGCCGTCGAAGGATGGGCCGCCAGGATGTCGAGCACCCGCTCGCCGTCCTCGATGCCGCCCCCGCCCTTGATCCGATGACCCAGCACGATCTTCTCGCCATCGTCGTGCATCCGCGGGTCGAACCGGAAGCCGCCGCCGAGCCGTGGCCTGTCGATCGTCCAGCCGGTGAACGCTCGTGCCACTTCGGTGACGTCTTTCTGCGTGTAACCACCGTCGACGCCGAGCGTGTGCAGCTCGAGGAGCTCGCGGCCGTAGTTCTCGTTCAGGCCGCGAGGAGCATTCCGCTGATCCTGCTGTGATGGCCGCTGCCCGATCGGCGGGAAAGGCAGCCGCCCGCGGCCGCCGCCCCCGATGGCGCCGCGCCGCGCAAGCCCCCGCCTGGCGCCGAGGTTGGGGCCCTTCGGATCCGCGCTCATCCAGTTGTCGAGGTAGAAGAGCATGGCCGGGCTCTTTGCCGTGGCGCCGAGCAGATCGCGAAAGCGCCCCAGCACGTGCGGCCGGATCGCCTCGCGCTCGTACTCGGTCGCCATGATCCGCACGGGACCCTTTCTCGTGTCGACGTTGAAGTGGTTGAACCAGAAATCCGCCAGAACCTCCTGAAGCTGTCGCTCGCTGTAGACGGCCCGCAGCAGCTTCTGCTCCGACAGCTCAATCAGCGGAAGATTGGCTTGCTGTCGGGCGGCGGGATTCACCATGGGCGCCGGAGGATTTCCGCCGTCCGGATCTTTGGCGGCTTCCTGCCTCCGCGCGCGCCGCTCCGCGAGGGCCGGCAGCTCATATCGCTCGGCCAGCTCCTGGGAGCTCAGGTTGAGGGTCGCCAGGCGCGCGAGCCGTTCCTCCACGGCCGCATCGTCGATCCTCTCGGGGTGAAGTTGCCGGTCGATGTGGGCCTCGATGCCGGTATCCCGGACTTTCGAGATGTCACCCGGCCCGGGGCCGTAACCGATTCGATTCAGGATGTGGACGATGGCCAGGTCGTCGACTGTCTCTGGCCCACCCGGCGCACCTGCGCCGGACGCCGGGGCGGCTTTGGCGGCGCCCATCCAGACGATTGCCGCCGCCAGCGTCGCTGCCAGCGCGCCTTGCAAAGGCGTGCAGAATCGCCGTCCAGCCCTTCCTTGCGGACCTGCCAGACAACCCAGCGCAGAACGCTCCGGTGATGGTTGCCCTCTCATCAAGCTGCTCCTCGAAAACGTTAGACCACGCCGGCGCGGCAACGTTTAACGCCAAACTCTACAATGAGACGCCATGAGCAGCTTCGAGGGACTCGGGGTCTTCTATCTCGGCCGGCGATTCGACGCGGACGCGGGCAAGCCGACGGCCGATCTCGTCCTGTACGACTCGAAGGATCTGGTCACGCACGCGATCGCAGTCGGCATGACCGGCAGCGGCAAGACCGGACTGGGCGTCGCCGTCATCGAGGAAGCGGCCATCGACGGTGTCCCGGTTCTCGTCATCGATCCCAAGGGCGACCTGACGAATCTTCTCCTGACGTTTCCCGATCTCGGGCCCGAGGACTTCGAGCCATGGGTCGATGCTGACGGTGCGGCGAGGGCGGGAAGATCGAGGCAGGAGTTCGCCGCAGAGCAGGCGGCGAGGTGGAAGGCTGGCCTTGCCGAGTGGGATGTCGGATGAGCGACACCCGATGTCACGGGGGATGATCCATCCACCGCACCATCGCTGACCGCTGATCGCTGCCCCGCTGACCGCTGCGGCTGCTACCGAGAGAGCCGCAGGTCGAGTGTGCGGGTGTCGCCATCGAGCAGCGTCACCGGCACGGCGTGCGAGCGCAGCGTCTCGAGAAAATCCGGGTCGCCGTAACTGGTCTGGTCCACAAACTCCAGCCCGATGGCGTAGTAGTCCCCCGGCGGCAGCGCACGCGCCGTATACCGTCCATCGTCTCCTGCCCGGCTGAGCAGCGTGTAGCGGCCGGTCGGCACGGTCCACAGCCGTCGATCCTGCGAGAAGAACAGGGCGTAGCTCTGAGCCGCGCCTTCGCCACGGTCGGTCGTGACGACACCCGATACTTGAGGCGCGCGGTTCGTCAACTCCACTTCCAGGTCGTCGATGCCCTGGGACGGTCGAATCTCGAGGCCCGAATCCGTGACGTCGACGCCGCCGGCACGAACGGATTTGATCACCCAGCCGGGCGATCCCACGGTGGCACGAACCAGCAATCGGCCTGGCGAGGCTTTCGTGGCGAACGTGAAATCCTCTTTCAGGGCAGGCGGGGGAGCGCCCGGACCCGCCGCCATTTCGCCCGGGGACATCGGCTGCAGCGCGAGGCGGATGGCCGATGGCTGGAGCGCGGCGGCGGCTGATGGATCGAGCACGACAACCCGGCCCGCTACATCCACCGGAGTGACAGGCGTGAGCACCACGCCGGTGATGTCCTCGCCGCTCACATCGACAGAAGCCGTTGAGACTTCAGGTGGCAACCCAATCCCGCGCGGTGGCCCGCTCGCCCGCAACAGATACTGCCCGGGTGGAACGCCCGTGAGGAAAAAGCTGCCATCGCTTCGCACGGGACCACCACCGCCGCCGAACGTGAGCGCCGCGCCGCGCGGCAGCAGGCTGACCCCTCCCCCTGAGAGCGGCCGTCCTGTGGAGTCCATCGCCGTACCGCTGATCCTGGCCGTGCGTGTCGCCACGAGCTGCACTTCGATGCCCGAAACTGTGTCCCCCGGTCCAACGGCCAGACGCTGTGCCGACCCGAGCTCGGTCGTACCCGGGTAGTAGGTCGTCGCATAGCCGATGCGATCCAGCGAGGTCTCCGCGACCGGCACGATGGACCGGAGCATGGCGGAGAGAAAGTACTGGCCCGGTGACAGTCCGAACAGCCGGAATTCGCCGATGTCGTTGGTCTGGTCCATGCGGCCACCTGGGAGCAGTCGCCGCTGGCCCTGCACGAACTGGGAGCGAAGCACCTGGACCGTCGCGTCGGGCACGGGCTCGCCCAGCTCATCCACGACACGGCCGGTGATGACCCCGCCTCTCGGGAGGACGAAGTCGACATTCTCGGCATTGTGGCGCTCGCCCAGGGGGAACGGCCTTCCCGGATCGGGAACAGAGGACAGGCGCTTCTGGCCCCACGACACGCTGACGTACCCGCCCTTCTGCGCGCCAATCGTGTACTTGCCGGCGGGCAGATCGCGGAACTCGTAGCGGCCGGCTGTGTCGGTGGACGACGAGCGCGATTCGCCGAGCTCGGCCGACGTAATGCGCACGAGCGCGCCTCGCAGCGGCTGGCCCGAGCCGGCTGCGCGCACGGTCCCGGCCAGGCGGGAGCTGCCCGTGGCGGGCGGCCGCCCGTCACGTGGCGGCGTCGGGAGAAGCTGAGAGCCGCCGAATGTCGTGAGGGTATCCGGCCCCTGAATGATGATCGAATTGATCCCCGCGTCGGGCAAGGGTACGACCGTGACAGCCTGTCCGGCCGCGAGGGAAGCCGAGAAGAAGACCGGCGCTGCAAGCGCTATCGCCCGGGTCATGCAGTTACTCCGCGACGCGGCGTCGCCGTACCGTATCACGTCCGCCTGAGCAGGAATCGTTCCAGTGGGCGCCGCCCGCCTGCTCTGTGCCCTTCCGCGCGTGATCGTCTCCCGTCGAGTGGCGCTCCTCGCTCCGGGTGAGGAGCCGCATCGGCGGATTGTCGCGCGGGGCGCGGGCCGAAGCAAGAATTTCGGCAGCAGGGCTCTACTCCGCGCCCATGAAGGGATAGCGGTAGTCCTGCGGCGGGTTGAAGTTCTCCTTGATGGTTCGCGCGCTGACCCAGCGCATCAGGTTCAGCTTCGATCCGGCCTTGTCGTTGGTACCCGACGCCCGCGCGCCGCCGAAGGGCTGCTGTCCGACCACTGCGCCAGTGGGCTTGTCGTTGACGTAGAAGTTGCCCGCCGCGTAGCGCAGCGCCGAGGCGGCTTCGCGGATGGCCTGGCGCTCGGCTGCGAACACCGCGCCGGTCAGAGCATACGGCGATGTCGTGTTGACCAGCTCGAGCGTCTCGGACCAGCGGTGGTCGTCGTAGGCGTATGCGGTCACCACCGGCCCGAAGATCTCCTCGCACATCGTGCGCGAGCGGGGGCTGGTCGTCTCGATGAGCGTCGGCGCGATGAAATAGCCGACCCGATCGTCGCACGTGCCTCCCACAACGAGGTTGGCCGCGCTGCGCGCCGACTCGACATACCCCGCGATCCGGTCGAACGCCCGCCGATCGATCACCGCGCCCATGAAGTTGCGGAAATCCCGCACGTCGCCCATCGCGATCTCGCTGATCATGGCCACGATGCGGTCGCGGACTTCGTCCCACATCGATCGCGGCACGTAGATCCGGCTGACGGCCGAGCACTTCTGGCCCTGGAACTCGTAGCCGCCTCGGACCACGGCGACGGCGAGCGCCTGCGGATCGGCGGACGGGTGCGCGATCACGAAATCCTTGCCGCCGGTCTCGCCGACGATTCGGGGGTACGAGCGATAGCCGCCCAGCGACGCGCCGACGGTCTTCCAGATCTCCCCGAAGACCTCCGTGCTGCCGGTGAAGTGGACGCCGGCGAGATCCCGATGCGGCAACACGGCCTCGGCGATCATCGCCGCATCGCCCGGCAGGAAGTTGATCACGCCGGGCGGCATGCCGGCGGCCTCCAGGAGGCGCATCAGGTAGTACGCGGCGAACATCGCGCTCGATGCAGGCTTCCAGACAATCGTGTTGCCCATCAGCGCCGGAGCGGTCGGCAGGTTGGCCATGATCGACGTGAAGTTGAACGGCGTCACGGCGTAGACGAATCCCTCGAGCGCGCGGTACTCGAGCTGGTTCCACATCGTGTGATCGCTGACGGGCTGTTCGGCGACCAGCTCCTGGCCGTAGTGGACGTTGAACCGCCAGAAGTCGATGATCTCGCAGGCCGCGTCGATCTCCGCCTGGAACACGGTCTTCGACTGGCCCAGCATGGTCGCCCCGTTGATCGTGTCGCGCCAGCTCGTCGTCAGGAGCTCGGCGGCCTTGAGCAGGACCGACGCTCGATCCTGAAAAGACCAGCTCGACCACTCGCGATGCGCGTCGAGGGCGGCGCGGATCGCCTGCTGGACGGTGTCGGGCGTCGCCCGGTGATAGTGGCCGAGCACGTGATGGTGGTCGTGAGGCATGACGACCGGCGAGGTCTGGCCCGTGTGAATCTCCCGGCCGCCGATCACGAGCGGGATGTCGATCGTCTCGCCCGCCATGGCGGCGAGGCGCGCCTTGAGCGAGGCCCGCTCGGGCGATCCGGGCGCGTACGACCGCACCGGCTCGTTGACGGGCGGCGGCACGCGCGGATGGATGTGGAGTGCCATGCTGGTCCTTGGTCCTTCAGGTCCTTGGGCCTTGGTCCGTAATTGGGCCCTGGTCCCTGGCCGTCCTTGGTCGTTGGTCATGGTGCAGCGGCTCGTTGAGGAATCGCGTGAGCGGCGCCACCTGTTTGAACACCCGGAGCACGCCCGAATAGAAGCGAGGACTGCACGCGAAGCTGGCCGGAAACTCCCGCCCGGCCAGGAACTGGCGGTGCTTCAGGTACTCGGCGGCTTCGTGGTCCCTGGCGAACCCGTGCGGCACTCGCTGGAGCCGCTCGCCTTCGAGCCGCCCGACGGCCCGCCGGAAGGCCGGAGACTCGACGATCGCGCGCAGGCGCCGCACGTTGGCCGCAATGTGCTCCCGCACGGCCTGAAGCTGCGCGGTTTCCGGCGCGTACATGCCGCCGCCTACCCAGACCCCGTCCGGGCCCACATGGAGGTACAACCCCGCGCCCTGGTGCTTCAGCAAACCGCGGCACGGAAACACCGCCGCCACGTGCGTCTTGAGCGGCGCCTTGTCGCCGGAGAAGCGCGTGTCCCGGTAGACACGGTACAGCGAGGTCCTGGGGTCGGCCACCAGATCGGGGGCGAACTCCCGGAAGTCGCCGGCGAGCCGCTCGATCAGCGCGATCATCGGCGCCCGCAGCAGCTGTTCGTATCGATCCTTGCGCGCCCTGAACCAGTCGCGGTCGTTGTTCCGCTTGAGCGCGCGCAGGAACGCCAGCCCTTCCGGCGCGAACGCCCTGAAGCGGTGTGCCGTCACTGTCCGGCCTGCGGGGCGCTCTGTGCGACGCGTTCCTGCCTTTGCCTGGTCAGGTGCGGCGTCAGGCCGAGCAGGCGCTGCAGCACCATCAGCTGCCCGCGATGATGCATTTCGTGTTCCTTCGGCGAGAGGAGCATCTCCAGCCTGCTCTTGATCGGCGGCTCGGCGCCGGGCGGCATCGTCACCCGCTCCGCCAGGAACGAGTCCGACAGCCCCTCGAGGAAGGTGGCGAATGCCTCGCCCTCTGTCTTCAGCAGCGCAAGAATCTGCGATTTGTTCCGTGGTCTGGCTTCCTCGGCGCCGACCTTCGCCCACAACTCGGGAAAGTTCACCTTCGCCAGATCCTCCAACGAGTGCTGATGCATATGGAGCTGGAATGATGGCCCGAAGGCGATGTGGACCAGTGTCTGCGCCACGGTCCTGGTGTCGGGCGTTGCCTTGAAGTCGTACCGTGCTTCTGGAATCTCTTCGGCAATCCTGATGGTGTTGCCACGAACCGTCCGAAAGCTCGCCGCCATTTCCCTGCCGCCGTAGTAGGTCATCTAGATCGTCTCCTTGTCGATGGGTGATTGCTCGTGCGCTTTCAGGCTGATGGCTCAGGCGCGCCTCTGGATTAGATACCTGTTTTGACGAATCGTTGTAAAGTTCCTGTCTTCATGCGCTTCTGCATGGTGGGCGCGGGCGCCGTTGGCGGGTACTACGGCGCCAAGCTCGCGCGCGCCGGCCACGAGGTCACGCTTCTCGCCCGCGGAAGGCATCTCGAGGCGATTCGTGCCCGCGGCCTGACGGTTCGCGGGCCGCTCGGCGACTTCACGGTCGAAGTCGGCGCAACGGACGCGCCCGGCGAGGTCCCGCCGGTCGACGTGGCTGTCTTCGCCGTGAAATGCTACAGCAACGCGGACGCGCTGCCGCTGCTCCGCGCCGTGATGGGAAGCGGGAAGGGGACCGTCGCGTTGACGCTGCAGAATGGCGTCGATTCCGCGGACGAGATCGCGGCGATGGCGGGCGCCGACCGGGTGCTTGCCGGGTCCACCTATATCGCCGCAGCCGTCGCAGAACCTGGCGTCATCGTCCAGACCGGTATGCATCGGCGCATCGTCTTTGGAGAACCGTTCGGCGCGACGGCGCGTGTTTCCTCCAGGGTCGAGGTCGTCCACGCGGCCTTTGCGGCTTCCGACATCGTGTCCGAGCCTGTGGCCGACGCCAGAATTCCCATTTGGGAGAAGTTCTGCTACCTGGCGCCGTTTGCCGCGTTCACCGGGGCGGCGAGGCTGCCCATCGGGCCGCTCTGGTCCAGTCCAGATGTCCGACGCGCGTTCCTCGATGGCGTGAAGGAGGTCGAAGCAGTGGCCCACGCCGAAGGTGTGGCGGTCCCAGCCGACCTGGTGGCGCGGATCGTCACCTACCTCGACAGCCTCGATCCGACGACAAGATCGTCGCTGCTCATCGATCTTCAGCAGGGGAAGCCGATCGAAGTCGAGGCGCTCGTCGGCGCGGCCGTGCGGCGGGGGCGACGCTGCGGGGTGCCCACGCCGATCCTGTCCGCGCTCTACGCGGTGCTTCAGCCGCACGCGCTCGGCGGGCGACGATAGGTTGCGGTGGCTCGGTGTCGCTGGGTCGACTGACGCCTCCACACATCGCACCTCGTGCGCGATGCGAAGATGCGGGACCATTGGGGGACGTGCTGAGGAGCGCCACCACACGATCCGCAGGCGGATACGGCAGCGGTTTCCGACCGAGTGGCGCGACCTCAGATGCCTGCGTACCAGGCCCAGCCCGCCTTGATGATTCCTGTGCTTGAATCAGGAAACGTGTCGGACACGACGATCTGCTGGACGTACTTCACGCTCTTGTAACCCATTTGCCGTTCGACGCGCGCACGCACCGGCGCGCCATGACGTACCGGTATTTCGGCGCCGTTCATCCCGTATGCGAGCAGCGTTTGCGGGTGCAGCGCATCCAGCATGTCGATGCTTTCTGCGCGGCCGTCGAGCGACAAGAACGTGACGAATCGAGCGGCGGGCTGCACGCCGGCCACATCGAGCACCCGGCTGAGCGGCACACCGGTCCACTCGGCGATTGCCGTCCACCCTTCTTCGCACATGTGCTTGGTAATCTGTGTCCGCGAGGGCAGTCGCTGGAGGTCTGAGAGCGAGAGGGACGTCGGCTTCGCGACAAGCCCGTCGACTGATAGTCGAAAGTCTCTGAAGCCGTCGCGCTGCAGCGCGCGGTAGGCGTGGCTGGGCCGCCGAATCTTGGGGTCGCCAGGGTCGGTCACACCGATGGCCGGAAACGACGAAATGTCATTTCGCGAGAATTCCTTCACGAGCGCCTGTTTCGGCAGCAGCGCGTGATGAGCGGCGTATGTGAACGTGTCGCCCATCCGCAGGATGTGGCCGTAGGTCGGCGGAAGCTCCTTCGAGCAGCCCGTCAGAATCAGGCTTCCGACCGGCATGAGTCCAGCCAGCAGCGCCTGCCGGCGCGTGATCGCGACGGGTTTCCGCATCTTCCTCATATCAAGCCCCGAATGTCATGGCGCGCATCTGGCGCCGAAATCCCGACTTGACGATCATCAGAACATGTACGACGAGAAAGCACATCAGGATGACGAACGCCACAAAATGGAGCGTGCGCGCTGACTGTACGCCGCCGAAGATCGCAGGCAGCGGCACGGCTGCGGCAATCGCGGGCGACATCGCGAGACCGGTAATCGCGGTGAATGGCAACACGACGAAGACGACGGTGGAATACGCGAATTTCTGGAGCAACCCGTACGACGGACCGCCGGTGGCCGGCGGAATCTTCAGCCGTACATGATCGCGAATCTCCTGGCGGAACGCGGTTGTCGTCAGCTCCGCACGATGCGGCACCAGGTGGCGGCGGAAGTGCCTGCCGAGCGCGCCGATCGAGAGATAGATGCCGCCGGCGCCAACGAGCACCCACGCGGACAGAAAGTGGAGGCTGCGTCCCCATCCGTTCTGGTTGAACATTCTGTAGGTTCTGATCGCGGTGATGGGCGACTCCGCGTTCTGAAAGATCGGTTCGGCCCTTTCAAAACCGCCGTGCCGGTAGTTTCGACTGATTGGAAGCTCCAAAAGCGCAGGCGTCAGGTCGTTACCCGTGTTGCCCCAGTACAGCCGGGGGTGCGCCATCAGGATGACGTATCCCGAGAACGCCAGCGCGATGAAGCTGATCGTCGCAGCCCAGTGCGACAGCCGGACCCAGCGTGCATGCCCCCTCATCAGTACCTGCGCAGTGTAGCGATCTCCTCAAAGGAGCTCAAAGAGATTCTTCAGGCGCCCGGGTAGGAGCGAAACGTCGCAAACCTCTTCATGCGATCCGCCACTCTCGATACCCTCCCCCGCACACGCCTGGATGGACCAGGCGGCAGAGCAGAGGAGCCTTCCATGCCCCCGCTTCGCCAACGCTTGCAAGGGCGAAAAACGGAGTCAGCCGCGGAGCCGACGAACGGCTCGCGTCGGACAGACCGTTGTGATCGCCGCCAGAAGCCAGCGTTGGACGTCAGGCAAGATCCCCAGCGTGCCGGCTGGCTGGAGCATCTTTGCCTCCGTTGAGGGCAACGTGTCACAATGTGCACATGAGGACGATCTCGATCCGTGAACTGCACCTGAGGACGGGCCGATGGGTTCGCCATGCTGCCAGCCGGGGGCCGATCGTGGTCACGGATCGCGGCCGCCGCGTCGCGGCGCTTCAGCCATTTGATGCCTCCGTGACCGCCCGGCCTCTCCCCAACCGAGAGGCGGCGATAGGCAAACGGTCGAAGATCCCGGTCGATTCCGTCGTGTACCAGTCCGAGTTGCGCGAGGGTCGGTGATCTACCTCGACGCGGCGTACGTCGCCAAGTGCTACCTCAATGAACCGGGCGCGGATCGAGTCCGCGAAGTGGCGTATGGCGCCGCCGGCCTCGCGTCGTGTGAACTGGCGCGGCTGGAGTTAGCGTCGATCCTCAAGCGACACTTTAGGGAGCACCACGTGACTCGCCGGGAGATGACGGCGATCTTGAAGGAGTTCGAAGAGGACGAGAAAAACGGCGTGTGGCAGTGGTTCAGCGTCAGCGACCCACCACGTCGTGCAAACGAGCCTTCTCTTCCGCTCGCGCCCCGCCGAGAATGCCCGTCATGGCGTAGTTGCCCTCGTGGCACGCGTATTCGTAGAGAGGTTCGTTGCTCTTCGTCAACTGCACCTGCGCGGTCCACGGCCGCGTCCACGTCTCCGGATCCTCCACCGTGAATTCGTACTCAAGCGTGACAGGGCTGACGCGCGTCAAGCGTTCGACCAGGCGGGCGTTCGGGGTCGAGCCTCGGATCCCGGCCTGCTCGTGAAAGTTCGTGGTCTCGACCACCAAGGTCTCGCCCTCCCAGCGGGCTCGCGAGTTCCCGACCCACTGCGGGATGCTTGGATGGGGACGCTCGTTCAGGGGGAAGATGCGCACGGTGTGCGTCATCTCGGCGAGGATGACCACATGGTCCGGCGTCTGGAACAGCTGCACGTTGTTGTTGTACGCGCTGGGGAGGATAGGCAGTCCCGTGGTGAACAGGCATCGGTCCGCCAAGCCTCGGTCTTCCGCTGAATCAGCGGGATGCTCACGTCGATACGCATTTCGCGCCGCTGCGCGCTTCTCCGCCGCCGGCGTCAGCGGCGGGATGCGTCCGTTGGGCGGATCGACGATCAGCGAGGTGCGCCTGGTTCCGACGGTCGTTGTGCCACGGTCCATCCAGAAATTGTTGTAAGCGCCGACGTCTCCGCCGACCGTTGTTCTCTCAGCCGGCCGCTCATCGAGGAACCGATTGCGCTCGACAGCGTCCCGTTCGAGTTGTGCCGCCTCTGATGCCGTGAGAAACTCCTTGTTCGCCAGCTCCTCGGGTCGCTGGAGCGGTGTGATCGACCGGAAGTCCCAGGTGCCTTGCAGATCCGGCTTACCCCACGGCGTTCGCGGAGGCGCCGTTGCGGTCGGCGACTGACCCTCGGATACCGACGCCAGAGCGGCGACGAAAATCATTGTGAGCGGGGCGGCAAGATATCGAATGCTCATCTCACATCCTCCTCGGCGGACCGTCGCCAGGACTATCCGGGGGGCATTGTGGAGCCTTCGGACCCGTCAGATCAAGTATGACGTCAGGCATCGACGCGCAGAGCGGTACGTTCTGATCGTGCCGACGGAAGAGATCGAGCTGATGTCGCCGTCACCAATCGCTTCCCGCTATCGGCAGTAGCCGATGCGTCCGCATCGTCGAGCGAACCTGCAGACCCGACACGTACACGAAGTACGGTATCGCGCCCTACGCCCCGGCAATAGTCTGCCTCATGGCCATGCCGCCGTTGCCGAATCTCGGACTTCCGGTAATGCAGCTGCGGGACAGCAGTTGGAGTGGTACACGGCGTGAATGGCTGTGCTAGCATGCCGGCCTGCTAGTGATCGTGGAGGCTGGCAGCAACACTCCATGCGCTGACGTCGTGGTGTTCAGCTATAGCAGCGCGACCAACGGGCACATGCCACAGTCCTATGGAGGTCGAGAATGCCGACACGCAAAAAACTCCTGCTCCTCAGTTTCTTGGTCGGAATCGCGGCCCTCACCGGTCGCCCTCGCGCGCAGGATGATCCGCCGGCCGTCATCTACGGGATCGGTGACCTGACGGGTGGGGCGGTGAGCAGCGCCGTGCGCGATGCCACCCGCGTGGACGGAGTCGTCTATGCGGTGGGGGCATCGTCGGCCAATTCGACGGAATTCCCCCCGCGGCTCGATACGCCGGTCCTGTGGTCATCGACAGAGGGGTTGCAGCCGCTGCCCAACCTCGCCGACTTCGTGTCGACGCAGAGGGACGCGCTGAGCGCGTATGCCATCACTCCCTTCGCCGAGCACATCGCGAGCCAGGCGCGGACGTCGGACGCTCCGGGAACTCGCTGGGTTCGGGTGACACGCGGTTCGCTGCCCGGCATCGCAGCCAATCTGGATCTGAACAACGGAACAGGGGCGCACGCATTTGCCGCGCTGGCCCTTTCGGACAGCGGAAACGTCGTGTACGGTCAGGAGAGTCAAGCCGACGGGACGCGGATTGTCGTTCGGTACGACAACGGCCTTGTCAGCCATCAGATCTGCCGGCGGGCACGACGTGGAGCGTGCCGATCCCGCGCGGCACCTCGAGCAACGGCCTCGTGATGGTCGGTGCGGCCTCGGTCGGCAGCATCACCACCACCATCAGCCCCACGCCTGCGCCACCTTTTGGCTACCCGGTGCTCGCGTACAACACGACCGCGTTCCGCTACGAGCACGACCCCGACACGCTCACCGACACGACGGCCGCCCTGCCGAAGCTGACAGACGCCGCCAACGCGTGGAGCTTTCCGATCGCGATGTCATCCGACGGTGCGGTGACCGTCGTCGCGGGCAACAGTGACGGCTATCCGGGCGGGGAAATCTATCTGACGGACGCCGCGAACAACGTCACCGCCACGCTGGCCTCCCCGAACACCGGCCTGGCGCCCCGGCCGCTCGGCGGTCGCACTGACGACGGCGCCATCGTCGTCACGTTTTCAGACCAATTCACGGCCACTCCGGGGCAAATCAGTGGCTTGGGGGTACCGTTCTTCAACCGTATCCCGTACGTGTACAACAGCCACGGCTGGTTCCTGCTGGGCAACATCCTGCGCACGCAGGGCCTCGATCTCGAGGACCTGGGGTGGAGTCCGACCGATATGGCGGTCACGGGCGTGCGCACAGTGGACGGCGTCGATCTCGTTTTCGGCCAGGCCCGGCGACGCACCTTCAACCCCGACACGGGCGCGTTCACGAACGGCGCAATGGAAGGCTTCGTGATCGTGTTGACCACGGGGGTGCTCGCCAGGCACGCCCCTGCGGTGAACCCACCGGCCGACGATACGCTCGTCGGCGCGTGGTTCCTCCCCTTCCCGTCGCTGGCGAGCCCTGGGTCAGCCTCGGCGTATCTCAGCGACGGGCGGTACGTCCAGTTTACACAGGGCTCTGGCTTCTACCAGAAGGGCTTTGAGCGTGGGAGCTACAGCTGGTCCGGCAACGGCGGCGAGTGGTATGTCAACACACGGGGTGACTCCAACGCGCTCTTCGGGCTGCAGAATTTCAGCGCCATCCTCGGCCGCACCCTTACGGTGACCGGCGACACCTTCCGCATCGCCAACACCCACTGCACGCCTGGCTCGACGACGATCGGGTGCGCGGGCGTTGACGCTCTCCGGGTTCCTTTCGACCCCGACTCGATCGTGGGCGCCTGGACCGGAACGGTAGCCGGGAGCGTGGGGGGCGAGTTTGATGGAACGATCGTCACCGGCGTGTTCCTGGGTCCGGAGCAGGGCTTACGCTACTTCGTCAGCTATGAGGTGAAGCGTTTCGGGGTCGTCAGCCCGGACGAGGTCGAGTTCGGCACCTACACGTACGACCTGAGCACGCGCACGATGACTTCAATCGCTGAAGGCGCGCCGGACGAGGACATCGACACCGTCACCCTCAGCCCCGACGGCCTGGCTGTCCGCATCGAAGACCACGACCCTGAGGGAACGGTCCCCGTCTTCAACCTCACTCGGATTGTCCCCCCTTCGACCGTCGTGCGAGTAATCGCGAATACGCCGCTGTCGGCAAGCGGCCGCGTCGGGCAGCCGTTCAACTTCGTCATTCAAGCGACACACACGGCGACGTTCGGCGCGACTGGCCTGCCCGACGGGCTGGCCATCAACTCCAGCAGCGGCGTCATTGGCGGCATACCGACCGTCGGCGGACAGTTTGCCGTCACAATCACGGCCTCGAACTCGCTAGGCGCTTCGGACATCGAAACGCTCACACTGACGATCAAGATACCGACGCCAGTCGGCACGAACGTGGTCGTCGAGCCGGAAGTGTCGGGAGCCCCGGGCCCCGGCACGAGCCTGACGTTTGGCGAAATCACCGCCGAGGGGACGACGACCGTCACTGTCATTGACGACCTCGGCCAGATCGGGGTGCCGCCACCCGGCGATGGCAACGTCGCGATTGCCGGCGTGGTGTACGAGGTCACCACAACGGCTGAGTATCAGGGACTGATCACGCTCTGTTTCAGCTACGCCGGCATCGACTTCGGCACCGCCACGCCACAGCTGTTCCACTATGAGAACAACGCGTGGGTCGACATCACTTTTCCAGACGGGCCCGATGAGGACACGTTGCCGGACGGCGTCCATCCGGACACGGAAACGGTCTGTGGCGCCACGACGACACTGTCGCCCTTTGCCATCCTGGTGTCGAACGTCGTCCGGAAGGGGTTCTACTCGCCGGTGAATCCGATTGCTGGAGTCCTCAATACGGTGAAGGGAGGCTCGACGGTACCGTTGAAGTTCAACGTGTTCGTCGACGGCGTCAATCAGACGACGACCGCCGGCCTGATGCCGATGACCGTGCAGATGGTTTCATGCGATTCGAGTGCGCCCCAGGATCCGGTCGACTTCACTGTGACGGGCGAGACGAGCCTCCGGTACGACGCGGCCGCCGGCTACTTCATCCAGAACTGGAAGGTCCAGAAGACACCGGGGTGCTACATGGTTCGCATGACCACCACGCAGGACGGCCTGGCGCTCACGGCCAGGTTCAAGGTGAGGTGATGACCGCCGTCGTGCCACACCAGGTTGCCGTCGGCATCGATGCGATTCGGATCGGGCGGGTTGAGCCAGTCGCTCGGGGCGTCGACTGTGTGCGGCGCGTCCGGATAGGCCGCCAACTGCGCCGCCGCACCGCCAGGGCGGCGTCGCGACATCACTGCTGGCCTCGTAAGCAACCCTGGCCCTCATGTGCCCGCGTACAGGCGCTCCAAATCGACGAGCACGAGCCGGTCCGTTTTCGCGCGGCGGCGCAGAGCCGGGTCGAAGCCCGACGCGCTGAAGAGGGCCAGCCGCGCGTCGCCGACCGCGTGTCCTCGACCCGCCAGGAGTGCAGCAACGCGCCGGAGGCGATCCAGATCGTGGACGCCGGGAGATCCCCACGTCGCTTCGCCGAGGGCGAGAATCCGATCGTGCTCGCCCAGCACGACCACATCGACCTCGTGCGTCTGTCGCGCCTCCGCGTCAGGCACGAGACCGCGCCGGACCGCCTGCACGGGGCCGCCGAACGTGCGTGCGTCGGCGAACCGGCCGGCCCACGTCCGACACATCGCCTCGAAGGCCGGACCCAGCACTTGCGCCAGGAACTGCGGCTGCAGCCGCTGCCACGCGTCCCGGCTGCGGCCGGGCCGTTCCAGCTCGGACCAGGCGGGCCGCAGGATCGCATGATGGAACCTGATGAGCGGCTCGGTGATGGCGTAGTGCACGCGCTTCTGGTGAAACGCATCTTCCTCACGCGCGACGAATCCCGCGTCGGCCAGGACGTTCAGAGGATGGGCCGGGGTCGTCTTCGCCGACGGCGATCGCCGCCAGGACCGAGTGGTACAAGCCGAGGTGGCCGATCGCCGGGTCTTCGGCGAGCAGGTACCGGGCCTCGCGAAAGAGCGTAACGGCCGGATTCAGCACCGTGCGGGCCACCCACGCGTCGAAGTCCTCCAGTCCCGCCGGCGCATCATCGGTGACGAACTCGCGCCGGTACGCCGGCGTGCCCCCGACGATGGCGAAGACCTTGGCGGCCAGCGTGAGGTCGCGGAGGCCCCAGAAGCGCCGGGCGGTGCGGAAGTCGAAGGCGTGCACGACGAGCTCGAGCCCGGCCCGTCCGCGCAGCGGCGACTGGCCAGCAGATCGCCCATGACAGCGACGGCGGACCCGCAGGGCATCAGGCGGGCGCGCCCGCCCGGTTTCCGTCGGAGGCCGCCGGGGCCCAGCAGATTGCGGAGTAGGGACGGTGCAGACGGGTTGGCGGCTGCCAGGGAGGGAAACTCGTCGAGCACCTCGAGGACGGGAGATCGGCTGGACCCGAGCCGCAGGAGCGACGCGAAGGCCTGTTCGAGCGAGGCCAGGGCGAAGGGCGCCGGCGCACGCGCATGGCCGGCGAGTCTGGCGCCGAGGTCTGCCAGGATCTCGGTCTCGCTCCCCTCCACCGCCTCGTAGTAGAAGCCGCGGCAGGCGTCCTCCAGCGCCTGGAGGAGCATGGACTTGCCATGGCGCCGCCGCCCGGACACGATGCCCAGCGTGGCCCCCGGCCGGCGGTCCGCGGCGAAGCGCGCCAGCTCGCCCCATTCCCAGTCCCGGTCGAAGACCCGGCGCGGCTTCGTGATCATCTCGCCTATTACAGGATCATTTGTAATAGGACCAAGTCTTGCCACGAGGCTCTCGGGTCCCAGGCGCGGCACCCAAAGCGGGCGAAGCCACCGGCCAGACAGCCGTACCGCAGGAAAGTCGCGGAATTCTTGTTCGACAAATCCCGGAAGCCCTTCGCCGTCCCCCAGTGACGCGGCGTGCGCCCGGAAGGTCTCGAAATGGTCCCGCACGATCCCGTACAGGATGGTCGAGGCGCGTGCTCGAACGTAGCGAACGCGCTCCTTCGCGGTGACTTCAGGTTCTGCCGTGAATCCTCATCCAGGCTGGCGTGCAAGGTGCTGCTGGATCGTAGATGCGGGTGCCTCGGCCGAGAGGATAGCCGCGACGTTTGCGTCGGGCCAGTCTATTCGAAGATCTCTCGCAGGCGGCAGTGAAAGCCGGGAATCACGTCGTCCAGGTCGAGCAGGTCGTCCGCCGCGCGAAGCATCGCCGGCGACTGCTCCGGCCGGTGACACGTGACCGCCTCTCTTCTTGGATCGACGACGAGGACAACCACCACGCCTTTCGCAAGGTATTCGGCGACTTTGCGTCGCATCTCGGACGGCCGATCCTCGGGCGATAACACCTCGACGACGGCGTCGGGCGGATCCTTCAGAAACCCGCGTGTGCCTCGACGCGGCAGACGCTCGTTTCTGAGGAAGGAGATGTCGGGACCCCTGACGGTGTCGGGGTTCGACGCCAGCTTGAATCCCACCTCGGTGGCCACGATGCCGGCGGGCCTGTCGTTCAGATGGCGACTCAGGAGGAAGAGAAGGCGCGCGACAATCCGACCGTGGTCCAGGCCAACGGGACTCATGCGTATGAGCCGGCCTTCGACGAGCTCGTACCGGTAGTCGTCGTCCGGCATTCGTTCGAGCTCTTCGGCCGTAACCAGACGCGCAGCCTCTGACATCTCTCGCCTGCTTCGCATGTCATCTTAGCATCGTCAACGCGAGGCTCATGCCGCCAGGATTCCCGAGGAAATCAGCAGGCAGATTGCCGGAGGCGCAGAAACTGCAACCGGATGGAGCGGAGAAGTACGCAGGATCAGCGCGAGTACGCGATGCGCCCGTTGACGATCACTTCGCCGGTACGAGTGCCAGCCACCGGACCAGTCAAATCCCGGGGTGGATGCCTCGATCGTGTCAGCGAGGTCGTGAGGCTGACAAGCGTGGGCGTCACTGTTCACGTCGATTCGAGCGCGGACGGATCTCGGGCCGGTTTTTCGGCCTGAATGCTGGCTCCAGACGGGCGGACGCTGCGTGCAACTGCCGTTTACGGTCCGCGAGCAGGACGG
>Ga0114944_1000117_pt1 | contig 18543 bp, 17 predicted proteins | sample OV2TP2_FD_89582 | JGI IMG/M metagenome (GOLD analysis project Ga0114944, IMG submission 89582) | Hot spring microbial communities from Beatty, Nevada to study Microbial Dark Matter (Phase II) - OV2 TP2 | ecosystem: Environmental > Aquatic > Thermal springs > Hot (42-90C) | place: USA: Beatty... | reverse complement strand
CCTATGAACGCCGGATGCGCTCCTTGACGTTGTAGTTGGGGTCGAGAATCTCAGTGTATTCCCCTTGCCGCCGGATGCGCTCCTTGACGTTGTAGTTGGGGTCGAGAATCTCGGTGTATTCCCCCTGCTGCCGGATGCGCTCCTTGACGTTGTAGTTGGGGTCAAGAACTTCCGCTGGACGGCCATCATCTCTCACCGCGTTCTTAAATACACGCCTAATGAAATCTCGCATCTCGCCCTCCTACTGCGGTAGCTACATTGCTTGTTGTACTGAGCCCTGCCACATCCTTTGACAGTCCAAGTGAATTTCCCTAACGTCTATCCTATCATTCACAGTCCGATACCTACAACTGGCTCTCTTCAGGGACTCGGTTCCAAAGTGTGTTGGTCACTTGTTTTGGTTGCCCTGTCGAGGCACAGATCAGATACAAAATTACACTTGGTTACATGCCTTATAAGGCCCACCAACAAAAGATGGAACCGAATCAGCTTTGCCATTTGTGGAATGAGGTCGTTCGGGCTGAGGCCCTCAGGGCGAAGCCTGACCCAGAGCCAGACCTTTCGCTACGCTCAGAGTGACCGTGGGTAATCACTGGTCCTTTAGCTCACCCTTTTTGGGTACATCCAGCTACATTTGCGGCGTTGTTACGACTTCCGCCTTATGCTAGAATTTGAAAGAAATGACCGATATAAAATACTGGGCTGCCTTTAGCTGTATCCCCAACCTTGGAACGGTCAGGTTCCGCCTCCTGGAAAGATACTTTGGCTCTCTGGAGCAGGCCTGGATAGCCGGCCTGGGAGAGTTTAAAGCTGCGGGCCTGGATGACAAGACCGCCAGGGCTATTATATCCCACCGCGCTGGCATCTCGCCCGATGGGGAGATGGAGAAGCTGGAGCGGGCCGGAGTGAAGGTCTTAAACTGGCACCACCAGACGTACCCGCCCAGGCTGAAGGAGATACACGACCCACCCCCTATACTGTATGTGAGAGGCGAAATTCTGCCTGAGGATGAGCGCTCAGTTGCGGTGGTAGGCACCCGCAAGGCTACGGCTTACGGGCGAGAGGCAGCCAGCAACCTGGCCCATGACCTGGCCAGAAACGGGATCACCATCGTCAGTGGTCTGGCCCGGGGAATAGACTCCGTAGCCCATCGCGCCGCCCTGGACGCACGAGGTCGCACCATCGCCGTCTTTGGCAGTGGGCTGGACATAGTGTATCCGCCTGAGCATAGCAAACTTGCCCACGAGATAGGGGAGTCCGGGGTCCTGGTAAGCGAGTATCCCCTGGGGACCAGGCCCAAAGCCGACCACTTCCCGCTGCGCAATCGGCTGATAAGCGGCATGACTCTGGGCACTCTGGTAGTAGAGGCTGGTGAAACCAGCGGTGCTCTGTTGACCGTCCGCTGGGCCCTGGAGCAGGACAGGGAGGTCTTCTGTGTCCCCGGCAGCATCTTCTCCCCAGCCAGCCGGGGCACCAATGCCCTCATTCAGCAAGGTGCGAAGCTGGTGCTTGATTATAAAGACATACTGGAGGAGCTGAATCTCACGGTGGTAGCCCATCAGATCGAGATGCGAGGGATTATCCAACCCCAGGATGATACTGAGTCGCTGCTTTTCAACCACATCACCCATGAGCCCATACATATAGACGACATCCGGCGACAGTCTCAGCTACCTATTACGGTGGTCAGCAGTACGCTAGCCATGATGGAGCTAAAAGGGCTCATAAAGCAGGTGGGGAGCATGCACTATATTCGTGTTAGAGAGGTAGTAGCAGGGTATGGCAGCTAAACCCGGAGGAAGAAAAGGAGCAAAGACCACGGCCGCGGAAGGCCAATCGGTGGCCCTGGAAGGCGGCCCCACCAGAGGCAGGAGGGCCACCAAAGGCCGCTCAGAAGCGAAGTCGCCCAGCAGGGCCCAGGAGGCGAAGGCTAGGAGGGGTAGCGGCTCAACGACGAGCCTGGTAATAGTTGAGTCCCCTGCCAAAGCCCGAACTATCGAGAGAATTCTGGGAAGGGATTTCACAGTGAAAGCCTCCCAGGGGCATGTGCGCGACCTGCCCAAAGGCAAGCTGGGCGTCAACATCGAAGATGAGTTTGCACCCTCCTACGCCGTACTTAAGGACAAGCAGGCTATTCTCCAGGAGATCAAAGGGCTGGGGGAAAGGGCTTCTTCCATATACCTGGCTACCGACCCCGACCGGGAGGGGGAGGCCATATCCTGGCATCTGGTCAAGGCGGCAGCGTGGGAGAGCCGTAATATTCCCCTCCATCGGGTTGTGTTTCACGAGATAACCCAGGAGGCCGTGAAGGAGGCCTTCGACCACCCCCGTGACATAAACATGGAGCTGGTCAACGCTCAGCAGGCTCGCCGTATCCTGGACAGGCTGGTGGGCTACCAGATTAGCCCGCTACTGTGGCGCAGAGTCCAGCGGGGTCTCTCAGCAGGGCGGGTGCAGTCGGTGGCCCTGCGGCTGGTAGTGGAGCGGGAGAGGGAGATCGAGGCCTACGTCCCCAGGGAGTATTGGACCATAGAGGCGCTCCTACAGAAGAGGGGCCGCACAAAGGCAGATAAAGGCGAACCCTTCACCGCCGTCCTCCAGTCCGTTAAGGGCCAGAGGGGCAAGCTGGACATACCCGATGAACCTGCGGCGAGGCAGATCGAGGAGGAGCTGAAGGGCGCTGAGTATACCGTGGCCCAGGTCAAAAAGCGAGAGGTAAAGCAATCTCCGTCGCCTCCCTTCATCACCAGCACCCTTCAGCAGGAAGCATGGCGCAAGCTCCACTTTTCGTCCAAAAGAACGATGCTCGCCGCCCAGCAGCTTTATGAGGGCTTGCCCATAGGTGATGAGGGCTCTGTTGGGCTTATCACCTATATGCGCACCGATTCCACCCACGTGGCTCCTTCGGCCATTCAGGAGGCACGAGAGTATATCCATCTGAAGTTCGGAGAGGAATACCTGCCCCACCAGGCGCGAGTATTCAGGAAGAAGGCCAAGGGCGCGCAGGAGGCCCATGAGGCCGTCCGGCCTACCTCTATACACCGGGAGCCCCAGGCGCTGAAGCCCTACCTCTCCTCGGACCAGTTCAGGTTATACGACCTCATCTGGCGTCGTATGCTGGCCAGCCAGATGGCCGACGCTCGCTCAGAAGCTACAACCGTAGATACGGAAGCTGCGTGTCCAGGGATGGCCAGGGTGTACATCTTTCGGGCGACAGGCTCCGTGCTCAAGTTCCCCGGCTTTCGCATCCTCTACCTTGAGAGCAAGGATGAAAGCGATGAGGAGGAGGGTAAGGGCTCCCTACCGGAGCTTTCCCAGGGAGAGAAGCTCACCTGTCTCAAGCTAGAACCCAAGCAGCACTTTACTCAGCCGCCTCCCAGGTATACCGAAGCCAGCCTCATCAAGGCGTTGGAGGAGAAAGGTATCGGCAGGCCCAGCACTTACGCACCCATAATATCCACTATCATGGACAGGCACTACGTAGTGAAAGAAGAAGGCAAGCTAAAGCCGACCATCCTGGGCAGCCAGGTGTGTGACCTCCTCGTCCAGTTCTTCCCTGACATCATGGACACCAGCTTTACCGCCAGCATGGAGGAGGAGCTAGACGAGGTCGCCAGGGGAGAACGGCAGTGGGTGCCCATGCTCAAGGACTTCTACGGCCCTTTCCAGAGCTCTCTGGAGACGGCTACCAAGACAATGCCCCGTGTCAAGGTTGAGGAGGCCACCGACGAGGTATGCGATAAGTGCGGCCAGCCTATGGTCATTAAGATAGGCCGCTTCGGCAGGTTCATGGCTTGCTCCAATTACCCCGCGTGCAAAAACACCCGGCCAGCGCCCGCACCGGCCTCTTCGGACGGGACCGGGAAGCAAGGGCCCGCCACTCCGCCGGAGGAGGCCACCGACGAGGTATGCGATAAGTGTGGCCGACCTATGGTCATCAAGGTAGGCCGCTTCGGCAAGTTCATGGCTTGCTCTAACTATCCCGAGTGCAAAAACAGCAAACCCCTGAAGATTGGCGTGAAGTGTCCCAGGTGTGGGGGCGACCTGGTACAGCGTAGGTCGAGGGGCAGGGGAAGGGTGTTCTACGGCTGCTCCCGGTATCCGGACTGTGATTTCCTTGTAAACCAGCGTCCCCTGGCAGACCCGTGTCCAGAGTGTGGGGGACTGATGGTCGCTTCGGGCCGGGATGGGGCACGATGCACTGCCTGCTCATGGAAGGGGGAAGCTCCCGAGAAGGAGCTGGCGGCCGTGGAAGCATGACGATTCACGACAAGTCAAATGGAGATTCAAGAAATCAGAGAAAAAATCAAGCGCGGCGAATATGAAATCAGCTTTCACGCAGAAAGAGAACGGTACGCTGAAGATATAGTAATCGAGGACTTGGAGACTGCTATTTGTAATGGAGAGATATTGGAAGATTACCCTAATGACCCAAGAGGACCAAGTTGCCTGGCTCGCGGCTATTCGCAGAATCGCCCATTACACATCGTTTGCGGCTATACATCTGTAAAATGGATTAGAATAATAACAGTCTATGTACCAAAGCCGCCTAAGTGGACTGATGAAAGAACAAGAGCAATAGAGAGTGAGAGAGATGCATGAATATGGTGATTGTTCCTTTTGTGGTGGAGAAGTAAAGGATCACCCAGTTGAATTGGACTATCGTTACAAAGGGAAGTTATACATCTTCCAGGATGTACCAGCCGGCGTTTGCCAGCAATGTGGAGAAAAATATCTCACCGCTAAAGTAGCCAAAGAGATCGAGCGCAGGATTCGGACAAGAGAGAAGTGGGAGAGAACCATTTCTGTCCCGGTGGACGTTTTCTGACGATGGCTAAGGAACAACCCCCCTTGAAGCAACTCCTGCTGCAATACCAGGAATACCTGAGGGGCCAGAAGGGCCGCTCTGAGAACACCGTGAGAGTCTATACTACCGACCTCCGGCCCTTTTTGACGTTCCTGGAGGTTGAAAAGCTGGACATACGTAACCTGGACCGCCACCATCTCCGTCGCTATCTGGCATGGCTCTCCACTTCGGCCAGGGGCGAAGACGGCGGATACGCCAGGGTGAGCGTAGCTCGCAAGCTAGTAGCCCTCCGCTCCTTCTACCGCTTCCTGGTACAGCAAGGCTTTGTGGACGCCAACCCTATACCAAAAGGGCGGACCTTCAACATAAAAGTAGAAAAGCGTTTGCCTGTTTTTCTGGAGAACCGTGACGTGGAGCGGTTGATGGCAGCGCCGGATATATCCATACCCACCTCGGCTGGACTCAAGGCAAGCCTTAGAGCGCGGGATAAAGCGATTCTGGAAATGCTGTACTCTTCCGGTATGCGGCTGTCAGAGTTGCACGGGCTCGACATGGAGGATGTGAGGCTGGAGGCCCGTGAGGTAAAAGTGAGGGGGAAAGGCTCCAAGGAGCGTGTAGTCTTGATGGGAGCCCCCGCCGCCCAGGCCCTCGACCTCTATCTACGCCAGGCCCGGCCTCAGTTGGCGGTGGACAGCATCCACGCCCTGTTCCTCAACCGCTACGGCGGGCGGCTCTCCCGCAGGGCTGTTGAAAAAATAGTAGGCCATTATGCTATGCTTGCCTCCACTCGTCCTGGTGTCCACCCTCACACTCTACGGCACACCTTCGCTACCCACCTGGTAGACGGCGGCGCGGACCTGCGCGTGGTCCAGGAGCTTCTCGGCCACGCCAGCCCGGCCACAACCCAGGTCTACACCCACGTGACTCAAAACGAGACGCGGGCCGAGTACATGACTACCCATCCCAGGGCCCGCCTGAAGGCCCGACCTGAGCACAGCCTTGAGCCCGCCGAAGGGGAGCAGGATGGCTAGATTTATAGTCATCAACGGCCCCAACCTCAACCTTCTGGGCAGCCGTAATCCAGGCATCTATGGGGCCAGCACTTTGCCCGAAATAGAGGCCCAAGTCTCCAGAAAGGCCGAAGAGTTGGGGGTGAGGGTGGACTTCTTCCAGTCCAACAGCGAGGGTGCCATAATAGACTACATCCAGAGCGAATCGGGCCAGGCCCAGGGTATAATTATCAATGCGGGGGCCCTCACCCATTACGGCTATTCATTGAGGGATGCCCTGGTGGACTCCCGCTTGCCTGTAGTAGAGGTGCATCTTAGTAATATCCATGCCAGGGAACAGTGGCGTCGCCACTCGGTCATCGCCGACATAGCCAGGGGACAGATCGCCGGCCTGGGCTGGAGGGGCTACGTAGCTGCCCTGGAGATTCTAGCAGCCCTGGTGAAAGAGGAGGAGAGTAGATGAATTACCGTGTAGAAAACCTCCGCAAAAAGCTGGAGGAGAAGGAGCTTGATGCTATACTTATATCCACACCTGAGAACCGCCGCTATCTATCGGGCTTCGCTGGCTCCGCAGGCTATCTGGTCGTGTCCAGGGACAACGCCATCCTGGCCACCGACTTCCGCTATACTGAGCAGGCCGGGTATCAAGCGCCGGACTTCCAGGTGATCAAGATAGGCAGCGGCTGGTCCTGGTTCCTTGATGTTCTGAAGGAGCATAGGCCGAAGAAAATAGGCTTCGAGAGTCACCAGATGACTGTGGACACTTACAGGCAGATAACTGAGGCGCTACAGGACCTGCCCTCCGACGACAGGCCGGCCCTCCTGGCGACGACGGGCACAGTGGAGGCCCTCAGAACGGTGAAGGACCTGGAGGAGCTTGCCCTGCTCCAGAAGGCCATTGACGTGGCAGACGCCGCCATGAAATCCATCTCCCAGACAATTCAGCCCGGAGAAACGGAGCGGGAGGTGGCATGGCGGTTGGAGAAGGCGATGCGGGAGCTGGGGGCCGACTCCCTCAGCTTCGATACCATTGTCGCCGCCGGCCCCAACGGTGCTATGCCCCATCACAGGCCCTCGGACAGGGCCATAGCGCTGGGCGAACCCATAGTCATAGACATGGGGGCCAAGGTAGGCGGCTACTGTAGCGACATCACCCGCACCGTCTGCGTGGGAGAGCCCGACGATACCTTCCGTAAAGTCTACGACATTGTCCTTGGGGCACAGCTTACAGCCATCGCCACTGTTCGGCCCAATATGAGTGGTGGAGACGCCGACGACCTTTCCCGGGCTGTGATAGCTGAGGCTGGCTACGGCGAGAACTTCGGCCACAGCCTGGGACACGGCGTGGGTCTGTTTATACACGAGTACCCCCGGATCGGGCCCAAGTCCCAGAACAAGCTGGAGGAGGGCATGGTGTTCACCGTAGAGCCGGGGATATACCTCTCCGGTTGGGGAGGCGTCAGGATCGAGGACGTGGTGATTCTGGAGAGCAGTGGGGCCAGGGTCTTGAGTAAAGCGCCGAAATAGCTTTTCCCCCAATCCCCTTTTAAAGGAGGACAGCATGACCATAAACTTTGGAGACCTGCGCAGAGGCGTGACCATCGAAGTAGACGGCCAGCCTTATGAGGTGGTTGATTACGAGAGGCACAAGATGCAGCAGCGAGCCCCCGTCACCCGCTTGAAGCTAAGGAGCCTGAGGGATGGGAGGGTGATCGAGCGCACCTTCCAGAACTACACCACCGAGTTCGCCCTGGCCCGGGTAGAATCCAAGCCTGCCCAATACCTCTATACAGACGGCAGCTTCTACAACTTCATGGACATGGAGAGCTATGACCAGTACCAGCTTACCAGAGAGCAACTAGCTGATACGGTCAACTACCTGAAGGAAGATACTGTCGTAGATGTGGTATTCCACAATGGCAATATCATCAACGTACGGTTGCCTACCTTTGTGGAGTTAGCGGTGGTGAATACGCCTCCTGGATTCAGAGGGGATACGGCCCAGGGTGGCACCAAACCCGCCACTCTGGAGACGGGCATCACTGTACAAGTCCCCCTCTTCGTAAACGCCGGCGAGAAGGTACGCATAGATACCCGCAACGGCCAGTACATAGAGCGGGCGGGCTAGGAAGGATGCCAGTTTACACCGTAAGCCAGGTCACCCGGTATTTGAAGGAGTCCCTGGAGCAGGACTCCCTCCTGGCCGACCTTTGGATAACTGGCGAGATTTCCAACCTAAAGACCTATGCTTCCTCGGGCCACACCTATTTCACCCTCAAAGACTCCCAGAGCCAACTCCGCTCGGTGATGTTCAAGGGAGGCAAGGGCGCTGATTTGCTCCTGGAGGGCAGCCTGGTCGCAGCCCACGGCCGCATCTCCTTTTACGAGGCCCGTGGCTCGGTAGATTTCCTGACCGACCTGGTGATGCCCGAAGGCACCGGGCCCCTCTTTCTGGAGCTGGAGAGGTTGAAGGTGCGCCTGGAGGCGGAGGGACTCTTTGAGCCTTCCCGCAAGCGGCCACTGCCCAGGTTTCCCAGGGTCATCGGCCTGGTAACCTCCCCGTCAGGCGCCGTGCTCCATGACGTATGCAACGTCGTAGGCCGCCGCTATCCCCTGGTAGAAATCGTGCTGGCCCCCTCTCAGGTGCAAGGCGACAATGCAGCGCCTGAGATCGTGTCCGCTGTTCAGGCCCTCAACGAAGATGGACGCGCCGATGTGATCGTCCTGGCCAGGGGGGGTGGCTCTCTGGAGGAGCTATGGCCCTTCAACGAGGAAATAGTGGCGAGGGCCATATACGCCAGCCGTATCCCTGTGGTCAGCGCCGTGGGCCACGAACGTGACTGGACCATTGCCGACTACGTGGCCGATATGAGGGCGCCCACCCCTTCTGCCGCAGGTGAGCTGGTGGTCCCCGATGGAGCGGCCCTCATGCAAGAGATAAATACCTGGGAGGAAAGCATCCTGCGGGCCATATCCTACCATCTTGTTACCCAGCGCCAGAAGGTAGACGGCCTGGCCCGGCAGCTAAGGGCCTACGCTCCAGATATAGATACCTTGCGTCGCCGCGTGGACGACCTGGCGAAAGCGGCCTCCGTCGCCCTGTCAAATCGGTTGTCCCTCCGGCGGGAGCGCACCAGCGGGCTGGAGATGCGCCTCCACGCCCTCAACCCCGCAGCCACCCTGTACCGGGGCTACGCCATCGTCCAGAAACAACCTGACGGCCAGGTCATATCTACAAGGTCGCAGGTGAGCACAGGCGAGGAGCTAAGGGTAACGGTGAGCGACGGTGAGTTCCCCGCTACCGTGGGCAACGGAACGAGTATTGAGGGTAATGATGGCTTGAGTAGAAAGACACGCTCCAGAAAACCGCTGGTTGTGCGAGCTGGGGCGAAGCTGTTGTAGGCGTGGCCGTGCTAGAATAGATACAGGGGAGTGAATATGGTCAGGGATGGACGACCAGTTTTTCTGCGTTTCTCCGAAAAGACAAGGCCTTTAGGGTCGAAGGTGCTCCGTGACACTCTTGAGGATGTGATACGGGTCATAGCTTCGCCACTGCCTGACGATAAGCGGCCGATTTATATTATCACCTCTTCACACTTTCATCAGGCAAAGGCACTCCTTGAGGAACAGGGTATAGAATTCGAGGCCCTGGACAGGATGCCCCAAGGCAACAATACCTCGGAGGGACAATGAAGAACCAGAGACTCTGCCTTGTCATATCAGAGATTCAGAAAGCCCGTATTCCAGCCACGCTGGCGCTTTACTTTTCTTTTGCCAGAACGATATAACATGGATGACCCTATTGCTCCTGGAGCGGAAATAGAGCCAGAAAAGTTTACTGTGGTCGAGGTTCAGCTTGAAAGGTTTGGCTTCTCTGTCTATCGTAGTTCTCTTGGCCCTATTGTGGAAGGACGTTGGAGCGGTCAGACTGATATGTCATACCTGTATGAAGTTGTAGCACAACGATTTCCTGAGCATGAGGCTTTCTTCCTTGAGTTATATGTATATTTGAAGGAACAGTTTCGCCAGAGAGATATTTTCATGACCAAGGATGAAACTACGCTGGCGGTTGCAGAGGAACAAATCTAGGGGGCCTGTTGAATCAGATGCCTGAAAGCTCGTCATTGGAAAACATGCAGGAGCAGCCCTCCTTCGAGGAAGCCTTTAACAGGCTGAGCGAGACCGTGGAGGCTCTGGAGTCTGGTGGCCTGACCCTGGAAGCGGCCACTAACCTGTACGAGGAGGGCATGCGCCTGGTCCGGCTGTGTAACCAGCTTCTCAGCACGGCGGAACTGAGAGTAACGCAGTTGAAGAACACGAACTCGGAGCACGGGGCCGAATATCTGGCCCAACCATTGCCAGAGGAAGACCAGTCCTGAGTCCAGCCTAAGGGGAAGTAGGCCTGTCCTGAGCGGCGTCGAAGGAGCCTGTCCCTTCGGCGCTCTCAGGGCAAGCTCTGAGGGGAGCCGGAGGATGCTAAAGGTAGACCTGCACATGCATACTCATTTCTCCTACGACTCTGGCGCACCGTCAAAGTCTATAGTGGAACGGTGCGTCAAAGCTGGCCTTAACTGCATCGCCGTCACCGACCACAACACCATCCGTGGCGCATTGGAAGTCCAGAGCATCGCCCCTTTCCCGGTGATCATCGGCGAGGAGATCAAAAGCTCGGCGGGGGACATCATTGGCCTGTTTCTCAAAGAGGAGGTGCCTAAGGGGCTCTCCCCCCTGGAGACGGTAGACGCTATAAAGGCTCAGGCGGGCCTGGTGATGGTGCCTCACCCCTTCGACCGGTTCCGCCCTTCTGCCATAAAGTATGATGCTTTGCAGGAGATTCTGCCCTATGTGGACATCGTGGAGGCATTCAATGCCCATGACCTCCTGATGCGCGACAACGAGAAGGCCGCAGCATTTACCAGGGAGCACAGCCTGGTGGCCGCCGCCGTCAGCGACTCTCACACTCCTCTGGAGTTGGGCCGTACATATATGGAGATGCCGGATTTCGATGGCACCCCTTCGGCTATGCTCAGGGCAGGCCCGGAAGCCTTTAAGGACGCCCTGTCTCAGGCCAGACTGGTGACTCGCCGGGCCCACCAGATTCTGCGCCTGACCACAGTTTACGTTAAGCTTAAGAGGTTATTTCGCTGACCATGCTTACTATAGGCTGGTTCTCCACAGGCAGGGGCGAGGGGTCCCTGGGACTTTTGAGGTTTGTGCAGGAGCGGCTGTTAAGAGGAGAGATAGACGCTCAGATTCAGTTCGTGTTTAGCAACCGGGAGCCGGGGGAAGGGGAAGGGAGCGACCGCTTCTTCCAGCAGGTCCGAAGCGATGGCATACCTCTGGTCAACCTCTCCTCCCAAAGATTCCGCAGGGCAAAAAGGCGTGGGGGACAGGGCGAGAGGCAAAGGGGTGACCCTGGCACCACCCCCCTTGACCCCACTTCCATTCGCCTGGAGTACGATCGAGGTGTGATGGCCCGGCTCGAGAGATTCAGCCCTGATGTGTGCGTCCTGGCGGGATATATGCTCATCGTCGGGGCGGAGATGTGCCACCGCTACACGATGCTTAACCTTCATCCGGCCCTCCCCACGGGTCCTATCGGCACCTGGCAGGAGGTTATTTGGAGCCTGATAGAGTCCGGAGCAGATACAACGGGTGCGATGGTCCACCTGGCCACAGAAGATGTAGATAGGGGCCCTGTGGTCTCGTACTTTACCCTGCCCATTGTGAACGGGCCTTTCGACGGCGGCTGGAAGGAAGTTGAGGGGAGATCTGTCTCAGAGTTGAAGGCGACTCATGGTGAGGAGTTGCCACTGTTTCACCTCATAAGGCAGGAAGAGTACAGACGGGAGCCTTACCTTCTAGCAGCTACCTTAAGCGCCCTGGCAAAGGGGGACATCCAGGTATCACGCGGGCGAGTACTGAACACCAGGGGCGAACCTATCCAGGGGCTTTGCCTGGACAGGGAGATAGCTGGGGCATTGGCCTTGGGGTAGGGTAATGGGTGAGTCGCCTCTAACAAGACCATTCGGCGTGCCGCAGCCTGAAGACGGTGGTTTTGATATATGGTCTAAGCGAGACGCTTGATCTCAACAGGTAGCTCTATGGACTGGCCCGAAGCCGATAGCAGGGCGGGAGGGCCCTGGCCCTTTATCGTGTCGGCGTCTACGATGCACCTCTGCACTCCCTTCAGAGAAGGAAGCTCGTACATCACATCCAGCAGCGTCTCCTCGATCACACTACGTAGTCCTCTCGCTCCCATCTTACGCTTTATGGCCTCTGACGCCGCCACTTCCAGGGATTTAGGAGTGAAAACAAGCTCCACATTATCCATGCTGAAGAGTCGCTGGTACTGCTTGACAATGGCGTTCTTGGGCTCCGTGAGCACTCGTATGAGGGCCAGTTCATCCAGGGCATCCAGGTGCGCCATCACCGGCAAGCGGCCAACCATCTCTGGTATGAATCCGTATTCCAGGAGGTCATCAGGGATCAGGTATGGGAGCACGCTGGACGTTTTTCTGTAGCTGACCGAGCCTCCCCGCCCACCGGCCTGGGGAGGCGCTGAGCCATTAGATTTAAAGCCCAGGCTGGAACTGCTCCTGGTAATGCGCCGCTCAATGATGCTCTCCAGGCCCTCAAAAGCCCCCCCGCAGATGAAGAGGATATTATGAGTCTTTATCTGAAGGAACTCTTGATATGGATGCTTCCGGCCACCTTGGGGCGGCACATTGGCGAGGCATCCCTCTACTATCTTGAGCAACTCCTGTTGTACGCCCTCGCCGGACACATCCCTGGTTATGGAACGGTTGGGGCCTTCTTTTCTAGCTATTTTATCTATCTCGTCTATATAAACGATCCCCTGCTCAGCTTTGGCTATGTCCCAATCAGCCGCCTGAATAAGCCTCAGCAGGATGTTCTCCACATCCTCACCTACATAGCCCGACTCAGTGAGAGATGTGGCGTCAGCTATGGCGAAAGGCACATCCAGGATTTTGGCCAGGGTCTGGGCCAGGAGGGTCTTGCCGCTGCCTGTAGGGCCCATCAACAGGATGTTAGTCTTCTGTATCTCGACTTCGGACTGCTGGCTTCCGTTCCAGGTGCGTTTGTAGTGGTTGTACACCGCGACGCTTATTATCTTCTTCGCACGCTCCTGGCCTATTACGTAGCTGTTAAGGCACCCACTTATCTCTCTGGGCACTGGAAGCTTCCGCTGCCTGATACCTACCTGCCTGGGGGCAACCGACTTGTTCTGGTCTATCACCTGTTTGCAGGCCCCTATACACTCGTAGCAGATGAACACCCTTCCCGGACCTGCCACGAGACGGTTCGTCTCGGTCTCACCCTTTCTACAGAAGGAACATAGGTAGACCCTGGAGCTAGCCCTGCTGTTAGGCACGGTTTATCTCCGCTGTATGAGCGATGCTTGAGCGCCCGCCCATACGGATGCAATCCGGTCTATGATCTGCCGCCGCCTACCTATGAGCTGGTAGCGGGCGGACCTCCTGATCCTTCCGTCTGGGGCGGAGGAGTGCGGTTCCCCTGGGAACTCAGTACCTCATCAATAATGCCGTATTCCATGGCCTGGGGTGCTGTGAGGTAGTAATCCCTATCAGTGTCCCTGGCTATCTTTTCATAAGTCTGCCCGGTGCGATCGGAGAGTATCTGTCGAATCTTGTCCTGCATCCTTATGATTTCCCGGGCTGCTATCTCTATATCCGATGCCTGGCCCTGAGCGCCACCCATCGGTTGGTGCATGTGGACGGTGGCGTTGGGCAGGGCATACCTTTTGCTCTTATAGCCTCCAGTGAGAAGCACGGTGGCCATACTAGCAGCCATGCCCACACAGATGGTGGACACGTGGGGACGCACCAGTTGTATTGTGTCGTAGATTGCAAGCCCCGCGCTGATTATCCCCCCCGGACTGTTGATATAGAGGTTTATGTCCCTGTCTGGGTCCTCACGTTCCAGGTACAGGAGTTGGGCTACGATCAGGTTGGCTATGTGGTCCACTATGGGAGTTCCAAGGAAAACGATCCTTTCCCTCAGCAAAAGGGAGTAGATGTCAAAAGCCCTCTCTCCACGTGGGCCGCTCTCTATTACCATCGGTATGATGTTATATGGGTTGGTTGACACCGGGGTTATCTCCTTTCCTCCTGGGCTTCCTGAGGTTGGCCTTCTTCCGCACGTGGAGGCGAAGGGTCTCCAACCCCGTGCGGTAGTGCCGGTCCCTCTGTACTCGCCTCAGCAGGCGCCTGTGCAGCCTGCTCAGGGCCTGGGCCTTCTTCCTGGGATTCCCCTCCTTCCTCCACACCTCCCCTGACTATCTGAGCAAGGCGCTCGAGGACTTTCCTAGCCAGTAGGGCGCTGCCGATAGAAGCTCTTCCGTTCTCGGTAGAGAAGGCTTGTAGCAGGGCTTCCCTGGACTCGCCTGAGCCAGCGGTGATGCGCTCCACCTCTGCGTCTATCTCCTCAGGGGATATCTGTATGCCCTCCTCCTGAGCCAGCTTCCTCAGCACCAGAACACGAGTCAGACGTTGCTGAGCCGTGGGCCGTAGCTCGTTCCGGAGCTCCTCCTGGGATTTCCCCACGTTCTGCAGGTAGGTATCCATATCCGTACGTCGCCCTTGCCGGGCCTGGAGTTGCTCCTCCAGTATGTGGTCTATCTCTCTGTCGGTGGTAAGGCCGGACACTTCTACAGAGGCACCGCTTACGACCTGTTCCAGGCTTCTCTCCTGAAGGGCGAGCTGGGTCATCCTTTCCGTCTGTTCGGTCAGGTCATGCAGAACGCTGGCCCGCAGGGCCTCGAGGCTCTCATACCCGTCGCCTACTCCTTTGGCAAACTCATCATCCAGCGCTGGCAGCAGTTTCTCCTTGATCTCCAGCGCCGTTACACGAAAGCGACACTCCTTACCGGCTATGGTGGTATCGTTATAGTCGTCGGGGACCTTAAGGGTGAACTCCTTCGGCTCGCTCTTTTTCATCCCCTCCATGTATACCGAGAAGCCAGGGAAGGGGATGGGATTATCCTGGCTAGGGATGAAGTCAACGCCCCTGTCGTCTACCACCTGCTCCCCTTCTATGAAACCGTCTACATCCAGGGTGACCAAGTCGCCAAACTTCACTGGCCTATCCACGGGCTCCCAGGGCGCTGCATCATATCGCACTTGCTCCAGCACCCTGTTGACCTGTGCCTCGGTCACCTCCACGGGTTCTGGCTCCAACCGAAGGCTGCGGAAGTCTCCCAGGTCTACAATGGGCTCCAGAGGTAAGACAGCCTTGAAGGAGACGGGGTTGACCTCTAGCAACTCTATATCGGGCTCGCCGAAGGTCTCCAGGTTTTCTTCCCCTATGGCCTTACTCAGGGACTCTTGCACTATGAGGTCCAGGCTCTCCCGGACCAGGGATTCTCTACCCACTATTTGCTCTACACGCCATCTGGGTGCCTTGCCTGGGCGGAAGCCCGGAATCTGGACTCTGTTAACTACCCGTCTATGACCTGTCCAGGTAGGGCTCTACGTCAGCGGATTCAAGCTCTATACTTAGCACGACCTCCCGTGGGGAGGTCTCTTGCCTGGTGATCTTCAACTGCCTTCTCTCCTGAGATATGAGTCATCGGAATTATACCATAACACCCTGATTGTGGGAAGTTTCTCTTGTGGTGGGAAGCTGATACAGGTGACCCAATCAGGCCTCTACCCTGGCCTGCTATCCAAGGAGCCTCAGTTGTAGCTCCCGTAGCTGCTCCTCTCTCGCAGGGGAGGGTGCGCCGAAGAGGAGATCGGTGCCACTTTGGGTCTTTGGGAAGGCTATGACCTCCCTGATAGAGCTGGCGTTAGCAAGGACGGCTACCAGGCGGTCTATCCCAGGTGCGATGCCCCCATGAGGTGGGGCTCCGTACTCCAGGGCTTCAAGAAGGTGGCCGAACCGCTCTTGTATCTCCTCATGGGTGTAGCCCAGGATTTCGAAAATTCGCTCCTGCAGCTTCCGCTTGTGGATTCGGATGCTTCCGCTAGCAAGCTCGCTGCCGTTACAAACCATAACCTAGGCCCTCGACTTGATAGCTCCCAGGTCTGGGCTACCTGGCTGCCCCAAATCCCCCTCATTCCCCCCTATGCAAAGAGGGGTTAGGGGGGCTTTCCCCGAGTACAGCATCTCTGAGTACCCATCTGCGGGAGAGGTAAATGGGTGGTGAGCGGAGTCCCAGCGCCCGGCCTCCAGGTTCCACTCAAAGAGAGGGAACTCCAGCACGAAGGCGAAGGCCAGGGCATCTGGATCGGCCAGCCCTAGCCGCTTTCCCATTTCGTTCCTGAGGGCGCTCAGGGGTGGACATATCTCCCTGGGAATGCCTGCCATGAGCAGGATAAGGTCCCCAGGGGACGCTCCCATGCGCTGGGCCAGATCCCTTGCCAGAGATGGGGCCATTCTCAAACCCTGGACGAACTGGAGGTCATCGTTGGTAAGCTGGTCCAGGGAGTGTCCAGCGCCTATGCGGATGTGGCTCAGCCCCTTTGCGCCATGTTCACGGGCGAACTGCTCTAGCTCGCGGAGCATGGCATTACTGTATCCCGCCTGGCCTGGCACCACGAACCCCTTCACGATGCCACCCTGCTCTGCCGTCCCATGAAAGACTCTGAAATCGGTCTTGAGGGCTATATCTGTAACCTCGGACATCTCCATGCCAAAGCGCAGGTCAGGCTTGTCAGAGGCGTACTTTGACACGGCCTCGTCGTAGGTAAGGCGTGGGAAAGGCTTGACCAGCTTTTTATCTGGAGCTACTGTCTCTATCATTGACGTGTAAAGCTCCTCTATGAGAGACAGCACATCGTTCTCATCTACGAAGCTCATCTCCAGGTCAAGCTGGGTGAACTCTGGCTGGCGGTCAGCCCGCAGGTCTTCGTCCCTGAAGCAACGGGCTATCTGAAAGTAGCGCTCTATACCCGCTACCATCAGGAGTTGCTTTAGCTGCTGGGGTGACTGGGGCAGAGCGTAGAAGTTGCCTTTTTGTAACCGGCTGGGCACCAGGAAGTCCCTGGCGCCTTCTGGGGTGCTCTTGATGAGGATAGGCGTCTCTATTTCCAGAAAACCCCTCTGGTCCAGGAAATCCCTTATGAACTTCACCAGCCTGTGCCGCAGTATGAGGTTTTCCTGCATCTTGGGCCTTCGCAGGTCCAGGTAGCGGTATCTCAGCCGCAGGGTCTCATCCACCTCCGAGTCTTCGTTTATGTAGAAGGGGGGAGTTGGAGAGGAGTTCAGAATCTCGGCCGCATGGGCCACCACCTCCACATATCCAGTAGGGAGATGGGGGTTCTCGGCCTCGGGTGGCCTTCGGGAAACTTCGCCCGTCACCCTCAGCACCCACTCTGGGCGCACCTCGTCGGCCACTCGGTGAGAACCGGGCGATAGCTCAGGGTTAAAGACGACCTGCACCAGCCCGGACCGGTCCCTCAAGTCTATGAAGATGATCCCGCCGTGATCCCTCCGGCGATGCACCCAGCCCGCCAGAGTTACCCGGTTCCCTATGTGCGTCGCCCTCAAGTCTCCACAGCTTGCGTCCTTTAGCACGCAGAGCCTCCCTTTGCTAGTCGGCTATGAACAGCCTTTACCTCACATCGCCTATACTTTGAATGATACTCCCTATCCCCTCTATCCCCTGGGTGCGGGAACTCAAGAACTCCACCACGATGCGGTGGAGGGCCTGAGGGTCGCTGATGGGGGCCAGGCAGACTGTGTCCAGGCACACGTAAGCCTGGGCTTCGTCGGTAGGCCAGTAGCCAACCTCGGCAAGCCGCTCCCCGTCACCCACATCCATGAACTTGATGGCCGTGTGAGGATAAGGGATAGTAGCCGCCGCACGGAGCAAGGCTTTCGCGCTGGAGCTGCCCGGCGCTCCCACGACACTGACCTCTACAGGCGGGTACAGGAAACGGTTGACTACCAGAGCATAGCCAGCCGCGGCCTCTCCATGTTCCTGGTACACCGGCATAAAGGCGCTGAGGGCAGTCCTGGCCGCCTTGCGGTACTCCTCCTTCAGGGTGGAGTGAAAGAGCCTCATCAGGCCCTCTATGGCGGCGACGTTGTCACCAATGGGTTTATCCCGGACCTTCAGGTTGCCGATGGCCTGCGGGTCTTCCAGGATGTCGAAGAACCCGCCACCCTTATCGTCCCAGAAGGTATCCTTCATCTCCCCTGCGAGGCGCTGGGCCTCATCCAGATAGCGCCGTTGGGAGGTCTGGTCGTAGGCGTCCATCAGGGCTATGACCAGGTACGCGTAGTCGGTGAGGAGAGCCGCTATACCCGGCCCGGCGTCCGAGGAGTAGCTGTGAAGCAAGGGCTTGCCCTGGCACCGTCCCAGCAGGTACTCCAGGGTCTTGAGGCCAGTTTCGCCCAACTCTGGCCTGCTGAGCACCCAGGCGGCCTCCAGATAAGCGGAGGCTACCATAGCGTTCATGCTGGTGTAGAAGACCTGGTCCACCTCAGGGGGCCTTTGCTCCCGACGCTGAGCCAGGGGGAGCGCGTAGTATCCTTCGTCAGCATCCTGGCTACCGTAGAAGGCCCCTGATGCGCTATCGTACAGATGGCTGTTCAAGTAGTCGGCTATCCCAGAGGCAACACCGGCATACTCCTCATTGCCGGTGACCAGGTAGCCCCGAAGGTATAGCCGGAGGAGGCCGACGTTGTCCTCCAGCATCTTCTCGAAGTGGGGCACAGACCAGTCCCTGGTGGTGG